>Ga0307507_10005146_pt1 | contig 21912 bp, 3 predicted proteins | sample 7_EM_MG_FD_207223 | JGI IMG/M metagenome (GOLD analysis project Ga0307507, IMG submission 207223) | Populus trichocarpa ectomycorrhiza microbial communities from riparian zone in the Pacific Northwest, United States - 7_EM | ecosystem: Host-associated > Plants > Roots > Unclassified | place... | reverse complement strand
TTGACCGAGTTTACGCTTACTAAGCCTTTTATTTAGAGCTTCGATGTGGAGCCTTAATTTAGAAGCTTTTAATCCAGAAGCTATTAGCTTTAAGGCTTTTAGCTTAGGGGCGTTTAATAGAGCTTTTATAGCTAGTAATTGAGATTATATTGGTCACGAATCTAGTATATATTTGGACAACAGAGCTTTAATGCAGAGCCCTCTACATAGGATGTAATAGAGCAGTTAATTGTAATTCCGATTTAAAGCTTTATATACTAAATATTTTCAATCGCCTAATAACCAAATCGCCGTGTGGCTGTCTACTATCTTAACACAATAACGCGATTGTATAACAACGCGATGGCTTGGTGATAACCTTAGTAGAGACTAAGGAGTATTGGAGCATCTCTAGCTCCCTATAAGGAAGAAAAAAAGAAGAGAGGAAGGTATAGAGGAGGGAGTATTTATAGACGGGAGGAGGCCTGCGAGCACAGGAGATTAGGCAGCTATAATATAGCCATTGACGTTGCTTAACTAACACCTACTGGAGGTTCCTCCGTCCTTTCTATCTTCTCTCTTACCCGTCGTCTCCTTGTCCGATACTGTCCATATTACCACGTTAACTAATAGATCCCTTAGTAGAGACTAAGGAGTATTAGAGCACCTCCAGCTCCTATAAAGAAGAAGAAAAGAAGAAAGGAAGGTGTAGAGGAAGGAGTATTTATAGACAGGAGGAGGCCTACGAGTATAGGAGATTAGGCAGCCATAATATAGCCATTAACGTTGCTTAACTAACACCTACTAGAGGTTCCTCCGTCCTTCCTATCTTCTCTCTCACCCATCATCTCCTCGTCCGATGCTGTCTATATTGCCACGTCAACCAATAGATCCCTTAGTGGGGGCTAGGAAGGAGTATTAGAGCACCTCTAGCTCCTATAAGGAAGAAGAAAAGAAGAGAGGAAGGTATAAAGGAGGGAGTATTTATAGACGGAAGGAGGCCTGCAAGTATAGGAGATTAGGCGGCTATAATATAGCTATTAACGTTGCTTAACTAATACCTATTAGAGGCTCCTCTGTCCTTTCTATCTTCTCTCTCGCCCGTCATCTCGTCTAATGCTATCTATATCGCCACATCAACTAATAGATCCCTTAGTAGAGACTAAAGAGGCGTATTAAAGCACCTCTAGCTCCCTATAAGGAAGAAAAAAAGAAGGGTATGTATAAAAGAGGGATTAGTTATAGATGGGAGGAAGCCTATAAAAGGAGTGGTAATAAGGTTAAGGCGCCTTAGTCACTACTAGGTGGTATTATCTTATTAAAAGGGTCTACTGCAGTAACTAAGTAGGGTTAATTTAGAAATAATATACATTCTTAAAGGTTATGTAACTTATTATATAAGCAATATTTCCGCCCTAAGAAAAAAATCTGAAAATTTCTAAAAATTGATTAACGCTATAGACAGCAGTAATATTAATCCGGCAATACTGCCAATTCTCTTTATATACCATTATATATATATCTAACAGCTCTGGAGGCAATAAGAAGGTAGAACAGATAGGGGGGTTAAAATTTAAACAAATTGGACTTCGTAGTTAAGCTATTTAAAAGGTAGAAAACTAAGATAAATACTATATTCTCCGCCTACCTCTAAGCCAGTACATAATTTCCTATTTAGGAAAAGTTGTTTGCGAGTAGTTGCTACTGCCTCTATATAAAATCTTCCTGTTATGCCTCCTTAGCCTTACTTATAGATAACTAAAATCGTTCCTTATTAAATCTATATTTAAATATAAGCCCCAAAAGCTTTTTAACTTATAAGATTACTATATAAGTTAGCCTAGCTGTTTTATTCTTTTCCTTAATATCTAGAACTACCTAGTTAAGCGTTAGGCCCTGGCTTTTATGCACAGTAAAAGTAAAAGCTAGAGTGACTAGAAATTGACGCTGTAAGTAAGAGCCTCTTGCACCCTCCCACTTATAAAGTATGGAAAAGATAGGGATAACCTTCCTTCTGTCCTGCTAAGTAAATAGGGTAGGTCTATTATAACTATCTACTATAATTAGCAGTGCCTGGGGCTGATCCCTTTTAACATTAGCGTGCTCCTTCTATATAATATCTTTAACTGTATTAGTAGTGCCATTTACTAAGCCTAGTTTAATCCAGATATTCTATATTAGCATAACTTTAGCGCTAATACATAGGGTTAAATTCTATATAGTATTACACTAATTAGGAGTAACCTTTTGTGCACCTACACCAGTGTCTACTAACTTAATAACCACTATTAGCCGTAAAAGGTCGCGAAGCTGGATAGTATTATACTTACCTATAGCTGCGCGTATGTTATAGAGCTAGATTGCGTTATTAAAGCTTACAACCTTATTAATAGATAAGCCCTACTAACACCTAGTTAAAAGAAGCTTCTAAGTTAAATTACTTATAGAATTAATATATAGCTTAGTAAGGGCGGTCCTAAATACAGAACTCTTAGCGTTATTACCGCCCTGCCACATAACTTAATTAAGGATAGCAGTTTGGTTAATTGCCTTATAGGCTTCCTTTCTATGGCTAACAAGCTCCAACGGGCAAGTAGATAGACTGCTATATAAGGCCGTCTAATATATAGGGGACAGTTAATAGAAATCGCCCACTAGTAAGACGTTTAAGCCTCTAAAGTAATTATTGTTACGCGTAGGATAGATCTAATAGAGGCAGCAATCAATCTAAGCTAGATATACTTGCCTAATTATTAATTTTTCGTTAAGGATAAGGTAGTGAATATCCTTAAAAGCCTGTTATAAAGTCGTAAGACTGGCAATAGGCAATTTCTTAAAGGGACGGTTTACCGGCAACCTTAATAGTTTGTATATAGTTCTGCCGTTAATATTAAAGGCAGCTACTTTAGTAGGGGCGGCTTGAACTAATAGTGACGGCTTATTATTAGATATTGCTATATTATAGAGCGTGGCAGATAGAACTGTAATAAAATATAATTTACTAGTTCCTGCCTCTCTATTAATATTAACCTACAGTAGGGGGGGACTAAGGCCTATCTGGATCTGCCTATAGTAACTAACTATAACGTTATAAATATAACGCTAGGCCGGTTGTAGGGAGGACGGAGTTGCTATCTATAGTAGGTGGCTCCGCGGTAGAGGCTGTAATTATATATCCTGCTAATAAGTCCTCTTATTGAGCTATAGGTATATACCCTAATACCTACCCTAATTATAGTTATAATTAAGCTCCCTATTACTAAGCTTGTTAGGATCCTTAACTTTAACTATATTAGTGTTTTAAATACGGGTATATAGTATCTTAAAGGACTAATATAGCTCTATATTGTCTATGAAATCGTTATTAAACTTATTAATATTAGTAGTAGCCTCGTAAGCTTCCTCTAGTGCCCAATTATAAAAGTAGTTGGGTAGGTGCTAATAAGATACAATATAAGCCTAATAGGAAGCCACGTAATCTAGGGCCCTAAATTCATTAGTATAAGTAGCTACTTCTTTATACTCCCTCTATAGGTGATAAATAAGGAGCTTTATATAACAGAACTTAGGATACTATAGATAGGAAGGATCGCCTTTATAGCGCGGAAATTATAATATAACTTAAGGCCTTACTCTTAGCCGACGCTTATAATTAGTATAATTAAAATAAAGTAGAAAATTAAGAAAAGTAATATCCTCTACCTTATCCAGGCGGCGTTTATATTTCTTATAAGCAGATAGTCCGCGCTCCTCTAGTTACCTATCCTTAAGCTTATACGCAGTGCTTTAATTATCTTCCTGCTGGTAATTTAAAGTTACTATATTCCTAGAGCCCTTGTAAAGGGGAATGTTAAGAAGTAGATAGTATACTTCCTACGCTAACCAATTGCGTTTAGTAATAAGCTTATTTATAAATTTAGCTACTACTAAGCCAAAGGCATAAAGACTGTTAGTATATAGCTATACTAATTAGAGTAACTCCTGGTAGGAAGTTAACTTCTTCTCCTCCTTACTGCAATATTTGCCTATATAGTTAACTATTACTAGTATACTTGTAGCTGGCGAAGTATTAATATTAGCTATCCACGCTAATATTATAGCTGCATTGTAACTATTAAGAAGCTTATTATTACGCTATGGACAGAACGTCCAGTAATATAGATTTTAATCCTTTAATACAGCGGCCTCATTATAGAAAGAGCGTGGAAAGTAAAAGTAGCACCCCTTCACTCTAGCGGAGCCTTTCTTTGACCTTAAGCAGTAAGATTTAGTGCAACTACGGTGGCGTTAAAATTGATTAAGGTAAGTAGTAAGCAGCTTACTGCTATTAAGCTGTTCTTTATAGCTAAGAGTAGAAGGATGTTAAAGATTAGGAGGCCTAAACTAATTAGGATTTAATGCAGATATAAAAGTAGCCTAGTACTCAGCAAACGCCTTCCTTAATTCACTAGTCGACGTGTCTGGCTTTAGAGCCGTTAAACACCATAAGAAACTGTGTATATAACCGCTATTTTATACCTACCACTTAAACCGGAACCAAAAGTCAGTGCCATTAAATAGATCCATAAACACGTGCTTCTTAAACAGGTCGAAGCGGCGATGCAGCCAGTAAGCAGCAATATAAGGATTTTTGTTAAGATTTTAAGATGCAATCTAATAGCGCTAGGCCTTATTAGCAGCCTTATATTTATTAAATTAAGGCATATAAGACTGTAGATTATACCAATGTAAATTAGTAGCGTTAAGTGTAAAGAATAGAGACCCGTTTTTAATATTTTTAGTATAAGCTATAAGCTTATTTCTCTTCTGTCTCTAGTAAGGCCTGGTACCCTTAAGCTTCTATATATACCGTATAATCCTGTTTAGAATCTGGTCACCCCTACTACCACTAATAAGATTGCTGAGCTTATCTAAAAACAGGCTACTCTTAATAGATCAACTGCAAAGGAAGCTAGTAGCTTTAAGGGCTTGCTCTCTTATAATCTGATTAAATAGATAGTAGCGAAATAAGGGGTAGCGGCCAAATTGACCGTCCTAATACTTAAGCATATGCTTGGCGTACGCAGCCAGGGTAACTATACATCTTTATAGTGTATTAAAATTGGCCTTGCCATAAGGGAATAATGTAGGAAAGGCGCCGCGCATAATATAATTGGCTAATCGCTTAGAGAGAGGTGTCTGCCGTATAGTAGGGACTTCTAGGCCCGCCTATAGGCCTTGCTAATATTAAACCTTGCGACTTAGAAGCTCTAATTTACTAAGATTAGGCGCTAGATTAGGAACTAAAGTATCCAATACATTATCGTTAAATTTGCTATCCTATATATTATCACCAAGCCCAATAGGTAGATGATTAATAGTAGGAGTATAATTACCTATAGGAGCCAATACAGCCTACAGTCCAAGAGGGGGGTAAGCTCTTAGGTCACTAGAATTAGAATCTAGCTTATTAATAAAAGGCAGCTAATCTAATATAGAACCATTATTGGGTAAGCTAGTAAGCCAGTTACTATATATTTTAATATCGCGGTAATCCGGATAATTAATCTTTAGAAAGGAAAGCTAATGTACTATAGCAGAGCGCCTTATAGTATACCGCTTAGTAAACTATTAACTTAGGTATTCATTACCCTCTGCTGCTATAGGCCTTATGACCAGTATACCAAGTTTAGAAGGTAGCCGTGGTAGCTACCTTTAAGTCTTTAGTATGTTCTGGCCAAAGCAGTAGACGTGGCCAGTATAGCGATATTGCTGGCCACGTATACACATAACTTGCAGATAAACGTATACGCGCGCAATTAGAAGCTCCTCCACCGCGGTAAGTATAGGTAGGAAGCTAGGAACGGGCCCCAGATTAAGCTTATTACCTTTACTAAATAGTGAAGAAAGGGCTGGATCCTTAAGGCTATTGGCGTCCCTAATATAGGCTTTATATATACTAATATCGTCACCCTCTGTAGCTAGGCCTATTTAAAACCACCACTATTTGCAACGCCTGCACGTCTCCATACGTTTAGCTTATAGCGCACTCCTAAACTTCTTAATTCGCTCCCAATTGACAGCCGAAATAGGTGGTATAGCTGTAGTTAGAGCTTACCCTGAAACAGGTGGTATCAACACTAGGGTAGGTATTGCCGTTAGAGAAGGTATTGGAGCCTTATCTAGTATATATAGTGGAGGAGTCTGCGAGTGAGCTTTACCCTGCCAATTTAGAAAACGGTGCTCCCGTTATATTGCTATAATTACCCTCCGTCGCCGAGTAATTTTAGGGGTATCTTGACTGTTCTAGCCGCGAGGTAAAAAGGCGTTCTTAGCACCATTTCTAGGTGGAGTATTTGGCTGGCGCTTTATAGGATAAGTCTTAGTAATAGAACCTAGCTCCATAAGAGCTTTCCGCTTATTTAAACTGTATTTAGAGGCCTAGAGAAGTAAGCAGAAGTAGAGGTAATATATAGGGGAAACGCGCCTTTAACCAACATAACTGGCATAGCTTTAAAAGCTTCTTTAAAGGGCCGTCTTTAACAAAGTTAAAGCGGGGCTTGTAGATATGGCACTTACTACACTTAATTACAGCAGAGTCTGCCATGTTTACGGTATATATAGTGGTATTAATAGAGATGTTAACAAAGATGTTAATAAAAAGGTATTTTAATATTCTAATATTTTGAAGTTTATCACGTGAATTCTGCCACAACTTACCGCGCGCAACCTTTTTTAAACCAATTAGAAGCTGGCTTGGCAAAGTTTGAAATCTAGGACTGGAAAGTATAGACCTCGTAAACTCGGTTAATAAGGTAGATAAGACTAAACTACTAAAGCTATTAGTTAAAGAAGTTATAAGAATAGGCCTCCCTACTGTTCCTACTTTATGGGAGCCTATAGCCGCTATTTCTAAACTATACCTTAAAGTTATTAACCTTCTAAACGAGTTGATATTCGCTGCTTAGTGTACTAGTGAGCCTATTGGTGGCGCTAATGTGGATATTAAATTTGACCTTTCTGATTAAAATGAGGATAGTAAGCGCTCTGCTTACTATACGCTGGCAGATTAGATTGGTATAGAGTCTAGTAGGTGTAGATCTAGATAGGACCTACTAATTTAAGTATTTCTACTATTCTTTAGTATTAGTATATTTAAGAAGCTCGCGATTGATATAAACCTATATATAGCCTCTTAAAATGCTAGTAGATATTACTAATCGGGACGGCATGCGGGTAAATAATTATAGGTATAGAAGGAGACCTCTACTAGTGAATTAATGATTTAGGTAGGGCTTATTATCTATATAGGCGTCTTTAAAAGCCCTTAGGTATAAGATCTTTAGGTTATAGATCCTAAATATCCTAGATACTTAATTAGCTTATTTATAGGCTAAAAAAGATGGGAGTAACTTAAGCGCTTCTTCTATGTCTTACTACCTCTACTAGAGGACGTTAAACGTTAGGTTTTTAAGAAAATTAAGCCATTAATAACTCCTTTAGGCGAGGTATTTAGAAAGTACGTTATACCTAGATCTATGGTTAGCTTTAATAAGATAATAGTAAGGTTTACTAGATAATCTACGGCTATAATTAAATTACCTAGTAAGCTAATACCTAAGGGCTTTAAGATAATAAGCCTTTGTTAATATAGATATTGCTATAGCTTTATGTTTATCTTATCTGGCTGCTTTTTTAGGCTTTCTTCTTAAACAGATTATTAAGATATTGTTCTCTTAAATACCTCTAAGTATGTCCTCTACCTTACCTAATAGCTTCCTCTTTAGGCTTATTAATTTTACCTATTTTTAGATAACTACTTTATATATATTTATAAGAGGCCAGCCTAACCGGAACGTATGATTATCTAATCGGCAGTGTCACAGGTAAGTAGAAGGTGAGTTAAAGGTAAAATAAGTTGTATGTATTAGAGGACAAATGCTTCTAACCACTTCTATTTAGAGACTAATTGCTGGTTCTTCTCTAGAGGAGAACTAGCTTCCTATATAAACCTTCTAAGACACTAGTAAACCTTTCGCCCCTATCTATCTGACTATGTCTCCTCTGGGACATATATGGGATGTAGATGGGACATTAATAAAACCTTCTGCTGTCTTATCTGATATGTACCTCCTGGAGGGTTCTATTACAATTGCCTTTCCTTCCAGGGTCTTAGTCCTCTAAGACTTCGCCTCTTAATAAACTCTTATAGAGTTCCAACTAAAACCACTAGGGAAGTTCTTTAGTGGAAAGGTACTCTATAATGCGGCTTATTGCTAGTTCTTTACTAGCGTAGAACCTTACTTTGTCTTTTATTCCTCCGCTCTTCCTCCACTATAGCTCTTCACGGTGCCTTTATAATGGAACTTTAATAATAATAATAAAAATTAAATAGGATTCACCTTCTTTATTATAAGAATTTGTTATAAGCTAATCCGGAGGTTGTTTTATATAACGCGTTAACTAACCACCATCCCTATTTACCCAAAATAGGTCCTAATAATGACGTCTTAATATTAATTTCTTCTAGTTTATAGGCTGTTGTCTCTTATACGTCTTTCTATTAACAATACCATTTGTCTCGCCTTTTAGCAGACTGTTTTTTATTATATCTTAGCTTTCAGCTTCCGCATCTCTAGCTATTCTTTCCACCACTACTCCGTTCTCTTCTTATAACGCGTCTATAGGTAATAGGATCCCTATTTTATCTCTTTAATAATACTAACTTCCTATAGAGTTCTCTCGCAATGGCTTATAATTATGCTGCGCGTCCCTAGACTGGCGGCGGCGTTATCCCTACTCCATTGGCACCGTAAACCACCTCTGTTGCTCCTACGGTGGTTTCTCTGAAGTGCTGCTGTTATTGCGTTTACGCGCTTACATTGGACCCGTTTTACGCCTATAAGATACCACGCTCTAGCGAGAACAGATCTAAGTGTTCCTACTATTACAGCCGGAAAAAGACCTGTGTTTTGGTATTTCCTATTCTATCCTATTCTGGACTCTACTAACTATGTTAGATCCCCGCTGTCTACGCGTATAAGGCTTGCCGGCTCCAACGCGCTATTAGGGATTTCCGTTTATATTAGAATAGTAAAAGATGGGGACGGAAGGTATCTTCTATTACTTACAGCCTTTTTAATTTAATGAGGGTTTCTACTGCTGTGGAGACGTAGTGATCTCGGACACATAGTGTCCAGGAGCGTATGTATAAGCAGCTCGTTCTTATAAATAATAATATTTATACTCTTACGCGGGCCTTTCTAGCTAGGTAAGTCTCTTTAGTGATATGTTTAGGAACTATGCTAACTCTTTAGTTGTTAACTTTCTAATCCTAGCCTAGATGCCGATTTAGAGCCTGGGGATAATACTAAGGATAGTAATAAAGATAAACGTTCTCCCCGCCAGTTCCCTAGCTGTGGTGGTCTATCTAGTTCCCGCCGCTTTAAGAAGAATGTTAGCAAGAATGCTAATGCTTCTGGGGATAGGAGTGCTGATAATACTACCGGCGATAATATTAAGATAGAGGAGGAGGTTCCTATTACTACTTTTAGTATTTAAGTTGTTATCTTGTTCTTTCTTTCTTCTTATAAAATAGCTTTATATGGTGTCTCTCTGGTGCTTCTAGGATGCCCTAGTACTAGGAATTAACTTTATACTTTAGGGATACCTCTATTTTTATTTTTAGTAATAGTCCGTGTAAAAGCAGCATACTGCTATAATCTCTGTATGTGATAAACGGGTGGTGTTCTTATGGGTGCTTTATAATTTCTTAAAATTTCTAAATCTCCGCTCTGTGTCTTTTTGGTCCTCTTTGTATTATTAACTCTATTATGTATCTCTAGTGTTAGACCGGATACTTTCCTTTTATCCCTTGGGAACCCTTCTAAATCCCTAGGGCCCCTTCTTCTAGTACTACTACTTATTCTTAAATAGCGTCCTCTTTGGATAGCATCCCTAGTGGTTTTTATATAGATCCCTATGTCTTTCTCTTATAGGATTCTAGGATCCCTGTTATAATGGCGAAACGTTCCCGTTTCTAATGCCTATGCTAGACCTTATGGTTTTAATTTACGGGGTCTTCCCTATTGTCTTATCTGTGGTATATCTGGAACCGTTGCTAAATCCTAATTTGTGGTCTTTAGGAAAGTTTTAATTACCGTCTTATATCTTAGCTGAAGGTGCTCCTTAGGTTCCCAACTATTATATACCTAAGAGTATCCTTCCTAATAAACTAAAAATTTGCATTTTTTCTAACGCTATCTTTAGTCTAAAATGTCTTCTATATTCTATTCTAGTTCCCTATTAATTTTGCTAGGTAGAGGTGGTTCCACACTATCTCTTCTCCGGTATAACTCCAATAAGAAAACATAAAATGTGGGATGTATTAGATATAATTTCAGTAATTCTAATTTATAGGCTTGATTTCCTTTAGTTTTCCTAACTATTTTAAAGGGTCCGAGCTACCTGTGGTCCAGCTTCTTCTTAATACGTTTTATCCGGATATTTTTTATAAATAGTAAGACTTCGTCTCCTATTTTAAATTCTTTAGGCATATGTCCCTTATTATAGTACCTTTTTTATATAGCCTAGGCGTCTAGTAAGTGCTTTTTGAGTTCTTCTCTGCGAATTCTTATTTGCTTAATTCTCTCGGATGCCACTAGGGCCTCTCTTTTAGGAACAATGTCCTTAACGTTTTAGGGGTTATTTGCTTTTACCCCAAATAGTGCTTTATAAGGGGTTATTTTTGTACTGCTGTGGATGCTTGTGTTATATATGTATTGTGCTAGAGTTAACCATAATAGCCAATTATCCTGTTGATAATTAATATAGTAGTGGAGGTAGTGTTCTAATAACGTATTTAGACGCTCTGTTTGTCCGTCTGTTTGCGGGTAAAAGGTAGTGCTTATCTTTCGCCGTATTTTTAATAGAAGACAGAATAAAGCCTAAAATGCGCTGTTGAATATGGTACCTCTGTTGGACACGATTCCCCTTGGCGTGCCGAACAAGAGCTACTGCTCTAAAAACAGGTCTGCTAGTTCCGCTGCCGTGATTATTATTATAATAGTAAAATACCCTGAAAACTTTGTATATCTGTTAACGATTATTAGGATAGCGTTAGCAACCTCTCCTATTCTTATTTTAGTAGGGGGTAAGCCTATTATAAAATCTATTGTTAATTCTAATATAGGTTCTTGCGGAATAGGAAGCACTAATAACTTGCTATATAGGCGATGCCTAGATATCTGTATTCTTTGGCATGTATTATATCTTAATATATAGTCCCTAACTTCTTTAGATATTCTATTCTAAAAGTATTTCCTTCAAGCGGCCTTAAGGGTCCTATTGGCACCGTAGTAACCCCTAAGAGGGTTGTTGTGGAAGACCTTTAGAATTTTGTCTTAAACCGTTTGGTCCTTTAGGATATATGCAGCACCCTTAAAGCGTAATAGACCCTTTTAGTCTTGCTGCTATAGCTTCTTAGTAACTCTAGCTAAGTTAGTCTCTACTATGTCTTTCTACCTCTCCCCAGAAACGAAGGCGTCCCTTTATTGTGCTTAAAGAAGAAGATTTAGAAAGGTTTTATATAGATCACTTATTTCTATTTCGCCTGCCGCTATTACAGACCCTAGGCCTGGCATAAGACGTTTTAAACCATTAGTGCCAGCAGATTTTCCTACTATTATACAGTGTGCTATGCTGCGGATAGGCATCTCGCCTATCCCCTTTAAATCCGGAAACTCGCAGCTGATGCGCCGTTAAGTTAAAGGTGCCGCGATACCCCTAGCACATCCCGTAGAATTCTTGCTAATTCTAGGGTACGCTAACTTTGTAACGTCTGCTTAGTCTATAACCTGGTCCATAACTATATCCTATAGCTCTATTATTATGGTGCTTTGCAGCTGCATTGCTAGGACCTCTGCCCTGCTATAGAATTCTATAGTTCTAGGGAAAGATTCTTCTTTCTTCCTAAGCAAATTTTGTAATGTAGGAATTATTTCCCCTATGCTGTCCTAGATTCTCCTAGTCTTATAATCTAGACGTCTTAATAACCTATTAGCGGGATTTGTCTTTCCTGGGCGGTACGTAATCTTAAAGTTGTACTATAATAGTGCCTCCGCCTATCTGGCTTGTTAACCGCTTAACACCTTTATAGTTATAAAGTATTCTAGGTTATTGTGGTCTATAAGGACTTTAATAGGATAATTGCTTCCTATATAATAATGTCGCTAGTGCTTTATTGCTGTGACTATCGCGAGTAGCTCCTGGTTGTGCGTTATGTAACGCTACTCTATAGGGGTTATTTTTCTTAACTAAAACGCCACAGGATGCCATTCTCCGTCTTTTAATTAAGATATAATTGCCCCTAGGGCGAAGCTGGATATATTTGTTTTAAGGTATATATATAGCTCCTAGTAGAAGTGTATTAGGATAGGTGCTAATATAAACAAATCCTTTAACCGGTTTATAGCCTACTTGGTAGCTTTCCTAAATATAAAGGGTCCTAACTTCTTGCCATCCTTAGATCCCTTTAGTAGATTGGTAATTAGGAGCATTACTTATAAGTAATAAATAATGAACCTTTAGTAGAAGTTCGCTATGCCTATAAAAACCTATACTTCCCTAAATGTTATAGGGTATGGCTATTCCCTAATAGCGTCTACCTGGATTTTCTCTATTAACACTCTGTTGACGCTGACAATAAAGCCCAGAAAATTAATGCTGGTGATATAAAACGAGCATTTTTTTAGGTTTATATAGAGCTTATATTCCCGCAGTCTTTCTAGTACCATTCGCACGTGGTACATATGTGCTTTGTAGTTATTAGAGTAGACTATAATGTTATTAAGGTAGACTATATATATTGTATCCAATAGGCCCAATAATGCCTTATTAATATAGGCCTGGAATGTCGCTGGTGCGTTAGTGAGCCTAAATGGCATCACTAGGTACTTAAAGTGGCTATACTATATTTAGAACGCCGTTTTCCATTTATCGCCAGCTTTAATCCGGATTTAATAGTATGCATCTTTTAGATCTAATTTTGTGAATATCTTTGCGCCTAATAGCCTGTCGATAAGCTCCCCTATTAAGGGTAGTAGGTAGTAATTCTTTATAGTAATCTTGTTTAGCGCCTAATAGTTAATATAGAGACAAAGGGTCTTGTCTTTCTTAGGTATAAATATAATCGGTACCCCTACCTAACTTATAGAAGGCCAAATCCATCCTCTCTGAAGATTGTCTACTATATACTGATGTAATACTGCCAGCTCGTTTTCTAATAGGTTATATAGTGGTCTAAAAGGAGGTTTCTTGTCTCTTGTATCTATCTCGTACTCTACCAATATAGGGTTAGGCAAGGTATGTGTGGCTTCCTTATTAGCAACATTCTTTAGGTCTATATATTCCTATAGAATCTCTGGTTTCTTAACTGCGCATAGCTGGACATCTAAAAATGAATACCCCGTGTCCCTATTCTTAGTGTTAAGGGTGGCATATATAGCATACGCCCACCCTTCCTCTTGTATATGGTTTAAGAAAGTTTTTTAATCTTCGACTATAATGCGCGGTTAAGACTTCCGGTGTTAATATAAGGCTAAAGGCTAATTAATGTCTGGATTGACTTGTCGAAGCCATAGGTATCCTAAAATAAGATTATACCCCTTAATTTCTGCGGCGCAGAAGCGCATCTCCTGCGTGTTCTATAGACTATCGCGGTCCTGGCTGGCCACGGAAAAAGTTTGTTCTTTATAGTACGGAATCTAGTAGCCTCTAATGCTTCGAACAGTGCGTACCTGCAAGCCACTAAGGTCCAAATCCAATTTTTTTACTAGTAATTAAGAAATGAACCCTATGGTCGCGCCGCTGTCTATAAGGCAGTCTTGTGTTACCTATTTGTTATTGACTTAAATAGAGACGGGAATGACTATACGGTAGCTTACTCCCTCCTTCTCTTACTAGCCTAGTGTGAGGAAGTGAAGATCTACTAGGCTCTCTCTTTTCCCGATTAAGTATCCTCTTGCTTCTTCTGCCGGCAGAAGCGTTGTATGTGGCCTTTTTTGCCGCAGTGATAATAGCTATGTGACTCTTGGTTCTACGGTTTCTGCCTATTATTATTCTGGGGTTGACTAGCGTTGCTCTAGGGTTGCGAAGCCTACTTGCGTTATCCTTCTATAGAGTGGTTAGGTCGGAATCTGCCCCTTTTATTAAAGCTAGGTCTAGTTCTACGCTCTTTATTATTGGCGTCTTGTTCCTTTCGCTTCCCTAGATAGTCTCTTTTAGCGTTCTCAATCCGAGTAGCTTCAGAGATAAGCTTTTCTTGGGAGGTAGGAATTTCGCCCTTCTCCTATATGGCCTGTTAAATCTTAGGTTGTAACTTGGCAAGTAGCTAGTGAAGTTATATAGCATTATTCTATAGGTCTAAGTAGGGTATATTGTCTTTTAGTTCTTCTAAGTAGTTTATAAACTGGACTACACTCTAGCCTTCTCGCTGTTTGGTGTTGTGGTATTGCTAGTTGTAATCCATCCCTTAATTAGTAGGGTCTTGGATCTAATTGACCAACTATAACTTAAGTTCGCTGAATTTAAGGGGTGTGGTAAGTTTCTTCTTATAGCGTGTCTATGAACTCTTAATAGTGCTACGTAGGAAGGTAGAAGCAATTAGTGTCTAATTATACTTATTAGAGTAACGTTTTGGGTTTAGCCAAAACTTGGTTTCGTATTAACGGATAAAACGATTACAGTTCTGGAGACTATTACTATTGTACTTATTAGGTTTCTTTGTGCGGAATTTAGGTTTTTCTAACGTTATAGCGTAGTGTGGCGTTACCCCTTTGAGTCCGCTTTGTGTCTAAGGTGTCTATACTTCCCCTAATTGTCCTTGCAATTATCCTTAGTAGTTTTAATATGCTTATCTTAATCGTATCTCCAACTCCTTTGTCTTTTATAGGGTCTCGCGTAGCGACCGCTCCGATAACTCCCCAGTGGTGATCATTCCTGAGGGTCTTAGAAGGTTAGACGGACTAGCCGTAGCCTCCTAGTCTACTCCTTTATAAGTAGAGGGGATGCGCTCCTCCAGGGAGACTCTATCAGCCTCTTGTGGTAAGGGCGTCATTTCGGGGGGTAAGGAGGTATGGCCCGTCATCATTAATTAATAGCCGTACGTTCCTTCCGTAAAGGATTATAAGCGATTAGAATTGTAAGAGGCCAGCCTAACCGGAACGTATAATTATCTAATCGGCAGTGTTACAGGTAAGTAGAAGGTAAGTTAAAGGTAGAATAAGTTGTATATATTGGAGGACAAATGCTTCTAACTACTTCTATTTAGAGACTAATCGCTGGTTCTTCTCTAGAGGAGAACCAGCTTCCTATATAAACCTTCTAAGACACTAGTAAACCTTTCGCCCCTATCTATCTGACTATGTCTCCTCTGGGATATATATAGGACGTAGACGGGACATTGATGAAACCTCCTACTGTCTTATCTGATATGTACCTCCTGGAGGGTTCCGTTACAATATTCCGTTGCTCTAGGTGCTTTAATAACTTAGAATTTCTGCAGCTGGCATGGCTTAATTAAACTTAAAGGACTATCCGGAGGTGTATAAAAGGGCTAATAAAAGGAAGGAAAGGCTACCGTTTAACTTTATTACAGAAGTAGTTATTAGCGTAGTTAATTCGGTGCTTTTAATTATATAGTAGGATAAGAATTTAGTATAGTTTTTAATGACAGCTTACTTATATAGCAATAAGGACGTTAATAAGGTTAATCAGCGTTAACTATAGGTATATAATTCCTTCCCTAAGAAGCTAATAGCTAACATTTAGGGTAATAACCTAATTAGGAAGTTAATGCTTCCTAGACTCTCTATCGACTATAATAATTAGATAGGCGGCATTGATATTTATAAACAGCTTTAAAGCTACTATACTACCTAGATTACTACTATATGTATCTAGCTGCCCTTATTCTTCTAGGCGCTTAATACAGCTATAATTAACGTATATATTATTAGTAAGAAGATCTTCTAAAATGTTAAAGCCCTTCCTTTAAACCTACCGCCGTTTCTATATACAATTAGCATGGAACCTTATTATTATGGGCAGTTGGCAGATGGGCCTAAATAAGCACAATACTAAGCGTCTTCTTTATTAAAGCTTACCAAAATATGGGCAATGTTATGGAGTGAGTATAAGTGGTAATAATATATAGCGAAGTAGATATTATTAAGCTATGTACATAAACTATGTAATAAAGTTAAGACGTTATATAAGGAAAGAAGGTAAGGAAACGGGAGGAAAGGGGTATATATCGTTAACTTGGTTACTTAATTAATATATATATAGGGCGGAATAGGCTTTAGGTTATAGTCCTAGCGGAACTTAGTAGAATATAGCGGAATATAGTAAAGGACGGCAAACTGCCGTAGATTGCCGTTACGTAATAGTAAATTGCGGCAAATTACCTCAGATTGCCGTTACGTGCCTTAATTAACTAAGTCATTAATATGGAGGTCAAGATAGTAGAAACAGGTAGACGTGTATAAGGTGTTATAGAGGTGTTCTATAACAGTACCCCCCCTTTAAACTTAAGCTTCTGTAAGATGGGGCTATAGTAGTTCTAGGTGGAGTTTATAAAAGTCTTTTATGGCTTATATAAGTCCTATAGAGTTAACGGGTTCCCATAATGGCTTAGTAAAGCCTCTCTATTTTATAAAGTATATATATTTACGTTTCCGTTTATTATACTTAATATTATTAACTCTTTTAATAAGGTACTTATCCTCGCTATCCACTTTAACTAATAGGGGAGGGTCTTAGATCTATCTAGGTAGGGCGTCTAATATAGGGGCGGCAGGGTAGAGGACTAACGTATAGAATATAGGGTGGATTTTAACTGTATTAGGGAGCTTTAATTAGTAGGTATAAGGAAAGACAACTTTCTTAACCTTATAAGGGCCGGCGTTCTTTTAGTTAAGTTTCTTAGTAGGTCGTTTTGTATTTAGATTTCTTATATCTAGCCAAACAAAGTTACTAATTTAATAGGCTAGTACTAGGGTTTAGTTCTTATTTACTACGGCTTTATAGATAGATTAGGCCTATATTATTTTATTAATAAGGAATTCTTATAGTTCTTCCATTTTCTTTATAAATTTATTTGCTTCTATAACCTATAAGGCTTGATAAGCTAGGCAAGGAACATTACTAAAGGGTTTAAAACCCATTTGTAGGTACTAGCTGTAATTAGCTAAGAAGAGGGAGACCTTTATAGTTTCCAAGACGGAGTTATTTATAGTAAACTTAGTAAATATAAGCCAGTCTATCCAGTCGTCCTATAAATACAATATGTATATCCAAATATACTATTCCATTATAGCATTTACACGTTCCGTTTAACCATCCGTTTCTAGGTAATATGCTATAGATAATAGTGCTTTAATATAGAGTTAGGTAGTTAGTTTTTTCTAAAATATAGAGACAAACTAGCGGCCTCTATTAGAGATAATTATTTTAGGAAGTCTATAGAGTTTCTATATATAATCTAGGAATAGTTAGGCAATGGTAGGTGTTAATATATTAGGATAGGCGATTAAGTATCTTATCTTAAATAGTTAGTTTATAACTACTATAATATTTACGCAGCCTTTACTTATAGGGAGATTAATAACAAAGTTAATTAAGATATCCTTCTATCTTTAGTCTGGAACAGGTAGTGGCTTTAGAAAGCTATTATACGTCTTATATAAAGCTTTAGCTTATTAACAGGTATAGCAGCTAAAGACGTACCTTTATATTATATTATATATGTTTAGCTAATAGTACTCCCGTTAAAGTAGTTCTAGGGTTTTTTTATAGCCTGGGTGGCCAGCTACTAGTAGGTTATATACGTGTTTAAGAAGCTTAAGCTTAAGTTTGTCATAGTTAGGTATAACTAGGCGGTTTTAGTAGTACAAGCGGTCTCTATAAGCTTTATATTCACTTAGAGAGATCTTTTTAGAGCGTCTAACGCTATCTTAAATTAGCTTAAGTGTTTGTTACAAGACGAGGTCAAGGAGGCTCTAAGAAGTCGTAGTATTGACTAGGTATACAACAGGATATTATATAAAGGTACAAGAGGTGCGTAGACACCATAGCTCTATATACTATAGGTGCTAAGGCTCGCCTATAGCGAGCCCTTGGCGGTGCTACAGCCGGAATCCGTAACACTTTCCCCCCTTAATACAAAGCCAAAGTCCCTTAAGGCAGATCCTCCCCTTATGCGTAGTACTGTGGTACTTATTGGCGACTAGCAAAGTAATTTTTTTTTTAAGGTATTCGCTAGCAGACGTTATACAAATAATTGGCTGGGGTGTTTACTGGTAGGTATTACATAAACGGTTAACTAAGGTAACAATTCAATAGGTACTCAATATCTAAGGTATCTTATAACTATTCTTCTAAGTTTATTAAGTCGTAGATAACTGTTCGTAGTTATAGTTCGGGCCGTCGAAATCGGACTCTGCACCTGTACGTGGTGACGGCTACGAACCTGGTCTTCGAAGTTTAGATCCAGAGCCAACGCAGAGACGTCGCACAGCGTGCGGACAGGACCTGGTGGTGGTTGTGGGCGTCGAGGGCGGTGGTAAGAAAATTTCGGATGGTGAGATCTTGAAAACCACTACTATTATGGTTTTCTTATCGACCGCAACTCGCTTCCAGATAAGAGCCTCCCACATTAAAATATTGTCTTTGTATACAAATTCTCATACAAATTAAATATAATCATATGCGCAGTACTTTTTTTCACTTAAAAATATATGAAGCTCTATTTCTTACTGGCTTTTCTATTACTAAGTCTTGGCAGGTGTTTCAGTCGATATGGCACCCCTATTAAGCCGTCGCAAACGAGCCGCGTCGCAGGTCTTAGTACCCCAATGCGCTCTATAAGGTCACCCTGGCTCTAGTTCTCTTACTAAGAATACTCCGCGCACTAAGGTTACACCTAAAAAAGGCAAAACTAATGACACGGAAGCTTCTCCTGTTGCCATTAAAGTAAGCGATGATGAGGTTGACTTCTTGGATGAGGACGATATTGGGATTAATAAGGATGAGAACTGTAGCTCTTTTACTACTATCCCCCCTAGTAAGGAGGGCTTTATTCCAGCTGGTATACTGCCTCTAGACTATCCTCTTGATAATTATGAGGTGACTTAATTAGCAACACAAACTTTACCGCGGCGGCGACGTCGGTTAAGAAAGGTAGTAGAGAATGAGGAAGTATCCTCTTAGCGATCTTCTAAATAGGCTAGGAAGAAGACGTTAAAGAAGCCGAAGCCTTATAAGAAGCCACCTCCTTAACTAGTATATAAATCGCTGCGTACAATACTAGCAGAACGTCAAGCTACTGAAGCTGCTGTAAGAGAGGAGTCTCCCTCAGTATCATCTGAGGCTATATCCGAATTAGATGTAATATAGGAACCAGAGCTAGAGGTAGATTTAGAGATTATTTAATATACTCTTACTTGGCGTGCAGTAGTAGGAGCAATACCGCTTGCAAATACTGCCAAAAGAGTGCATATATATGGAGGTTTTGTATACTTTTAATTAATCGCCTGGATTAACGAAGTTCGAGTAAAACACCCAGGGCGATTTGAGCCTATTACCTTAATTCAAGCTGCAGCTTCCTATGATTAGGGTACCAAAAAAGATAAAGTTATTATGGATCTATATAGCTATAAAGATATCTAAGCCATGGATTCTGTCTTAGACGCCTAGCACAGTAACAAAAGGAAGGGCTTAAAAGTAGAGGCTACCGCAACACTTTTGGAGCTCCCTGCGACGTTAGATTCGTTAAATTCGCTAGGAGGCCATGTAACGCAGGCTCTTAGCACTTAACTAGAAACACTTATAGAGGCTATAACTAGCCAAAGTAAGAAAGGGAAGGCCTCTGGTGGCAGTGCTACTGCTATTTAACGCCTAAATCTACCTAGCACCATGCTAAACGAAGTTATGGCTAAGAACGGAGGCCCACTAATTACATTTTAATGGGAATGCAGAACTGATGTATGCTGGAATAGTGGGCGTATTTGCTGGGTTAATGGCAACCTAGATTACCCAGTAGATCACCACCCAATTAATGGAACTATAATGATATTATAGGGGAACGAGATCCTTAAGGGGAAGGCTACTGCTGATGAGCCTCCTGCTTGAATTGCGATCCTATTGAGCTAAAAGGATGGTGCGATGAGGGCGTGATAGACGAAGGCCGTGCTCAATTATCTGACGAACTTCCCCCCCTATACCCCTTACCAACCACACCCTGCTTAATATCAACACCTGTAGTATATATAGTACGCTTCTTACCTATATTAGCAGCCTGTTATACCTTAACAACCTCCCTAGTAACCTCCCCTAGCAAAGCCAGACGATTTGAATTAAGCAGTAGAGCCTCTAACGAGCCCAATTGCGCCCGGGCTTAATTCTACCGTAGAGCTTCGCGACTACTTTAACTGGCTTCAAACGCAGCCACATTAGAGCTTGGTAGAGCTAATTACTGAGCTTAATTATATTGCTGACACCCTACTTGAAAATGATTATGACTTAGAGGCCTTGCGGAATAAGAACAAAATTAGTAATAGTATATGGGAAGACCTTGGCTTTAAGGGAGGTGCCCTATTAAAGCTTTAATGAGACCTAAGGGCTTATAGGAAGTTTAAATTTAGGTAGGCTTTATATTCTTCTAGTATCTTTTACACTAATTATATATATAAGAAACTAACTAGTCAACTACTAGATAACCTGCGTGCTGGAAATGCGATTGCGCAGCCATATGATCGCCTATATTTTATATACCAAATCTTAAAAAGCTTCTAAAGTCTATATAGTCACCAAGACTGTGAATATTGCGTTAAACCCACGTCTTAAGGTTATGAAAAGCAAGCTCGATTGGGTTAAACTCTGGAGAATATAGTGGTAGATACTCTATATAGACGCTAGCTCTCTCGCAGAGGGTTTGGAGCTCCTGCTTCCTGTCAACTTTTATATATATATACTTACCTAATTTAACTCCCCTACCTGGTTTCTGTGAATTGATGCGTTATCTATAATTAAGATTATACCAGGTACACACTGTAGTAGAACTATAGCCTTAATCCAAGCGTTAAATATTTCAGCAGTAATAGAGCCTTGATATATTAACGTCCCCTCAAGGAAGCCATTATAGGTGTAGGCTGGTAGTATACTCTACTGCTTAGAGCGTCGAATTAAAGAGACCTCAATTGCAGGTAGATTGATAGGGCTCTACCTAAACTTCTTATACCTAGTTCTCTCATTGGCTCCTAATTCGTTAATAAACACTAACTGGCGAATGTCCCATGTAATCTGGCGTCCCTTTTATAGGGAACGTAGATCCTCTGCCCGCTTAAGCGCTTTTCTTTATACTACCTTCCTACTCCACCAAACGCGTGAAAGTGTCTTCCAGATGGTTGAGAGGCCTATAATTATATTAAATTCGTTATATAGAAACCAGGCCATTTCATCAAGGAAGGCAGTTGGCCGATTGGTAAGAAATGCAAGGAGAGCCTATTAAAATCGGTTAGAAATTAACCAAACACTATAATGTTAATCGTCACGTATATTCTTATGCAAAGTAGTAAGAACTCGAGGCCTCCCTATTCTAGCAAGGCTTGGTGGGTAAGGAGTCCCCTATACATCCAAAGATGTTCTGATACGGTATATCGTCGTTTTATATATTTGAGTGGCTGCAACAATCTATTTAACTGCCCAGCCGTAGTATAAGGCGACGCAGATCTGCCAGACACGGTATGGAGGAAGCCTTGGGCTTATGGTAAGGAAATAGAGTCAAGAAGGTATGCGCATATGATTATATTTAATTTGTATGAGAATTTGTATACAAAGACGATATTTTGATGTGGGAGGCTCTTATCTGGAAGCGAGTTGCGGTCGATAAGAAAA
>Ga0307507_10005145_pt1 | contig 21914 bp, 25 predicted proteins | sample 7_EM_MG_FD_207223 | JGI IMG/M metagenome (GOLD analysis project Ga0307507, IMG submission 207223) | Populus trichocarpa ectomycorrhiza microbial communities from riparian zone in the Pacific Northwest, United States - 7_EM | ecosystem: Host-associated > Plants > Roots > Unclassified | place... | reverse complement strand
GAAATCGACAGGTTGCAAGACGCGATCGAGCGTATGACAGCAGACAAACATGAGTTGGAGGGTCTTGCGGCCGAGCAAGCAGACCAGGTTGAACAACTCACGGAGGCGAATAATGCGCTGAGTGCGAAGACACTGCAGCTCGCAGATGATGCGGCTCAGGCACCTGAGATGGTTCGCAGGCAAATGGAAGGTCAACTATCGGATCTGAAGAAGAAATTGGAGGCTGCGGAGGGTGAATTATTGGCTATGAAGACATCTGAGCAATCACAGCGGCTGATTTTGCTTGACGAACTCAATACGATGCAGACGGAGAATTCGAATCTGATGGCGCAGTTGCGGGCAGTAAAACGGTAGTCGTGGTCTGGGATTTTTGGATCTATTCGTCATATCTATAGAAAGCTGCTCATCTGTACACTACCAATCTACAACCTAGACTACATAATGGTACTAATTTATTCTGCAAAAAGTAAAGACAAACTAACCCCTGGCGAGACTCGAACTCGCAACCTCCAGATTAGAAGTCTGACGTCATAACCATTAGACAACAGGGGCCACATCCGTCAAGGTGAGCCAGGCCATGTCATCATGCCTGCAGCCAAATCTGTATCTCTAGTATTTGGCTTTGTGTACCAGATCCCTCTGGTTGTTTAAATGTCGTCCCCACTGGCGGGCGCAGTGTCCTCGTCGCCCCAGTCGATCCACGACATTTCCCCTGTCCGGAGGCGGAGTGTCTCCAGCGATGTCAGCGACCTCAGGGCACCCCGCCATTCTTCCCCTGTCGCGCGTCCATTTGACCCCAATGACCCCCAGGCAATGGAGCGACAGAGGACGATGGATGCCGACATGGCCATGCATCTGTCATTGGCAAGGGGGGACCCGTCGTATTCACCAGTAACACCCTTTGCTTCGCCAGTGGTTACAACGTCCCCGTTCGACCCCTCCCACATCCACGGTGTGTCTACGCCAGAGCCTACAATCCACTTGGACCAAGATAATTCTGTTCTCCAGGACCAAGACCATTTGAGTCATACTACAGACCATAGGTTTGAACACCAGGACGATATTCCCCATGTCCACCTTCCACATCCCATTGATCCATCTATTGTCAGCGGAGGCGCTATCCACGAAGCACCATCGTCGTTGAATTTTGGCCTGCCGAGCTACCAGCCTAATGCTTCCCAATTCAATATTGATTTCTCCCCCATGGAAGATTTTGCAACGGCTGAGAAAGACAAACTAGGGCTAAATTCAGCTCTTACTCCCAAGTTTGTGTTTCCCTCTCGTCGGTCAAAAGTTCAGGACAAACCAAAAGTACCCTCCATTCCCACTTCCTCGATCGTAGATGGTCCTCAACATGATGGCACTCCCGATAACCAAGGCGATGCTTCAGCTCCAGGACAAAGTTCACCAAAAGCCCTCCGCCTGCGTAAGCTTAGTCAAAGTAATCCACAACCTCGACCTCAACGCAGGGGCATTGGCGTTAAAATGGCCCTTTTTGAGGGTGGCGCACAAGAGTCACCCTTCAACCTCTCCGCACGTCTCGGTGTCGCCTCCGGCGCCCAAGGCGGTCCTGCAACGAACTCTTCATACGAAAATATTGTTGGTCCCAATGTGACAGGTATCCTCAATACTGGACATGACCGACCCTACCGATTCTCGTTCTATTCAAATGCCCTTTCTGCCACAATTCATGCTAGGAGTCTCAGTGAGCTCCCAGCTGAGGGACAGACTTTTGAGCAACTCTTTTCTGGAATTCATCCTCAATCCCAGGATGGTGACATCAGACCTGTCTCACCAGCTCCATCAAATCATGGCAGAGATAGGGCCTCATCTTCAATGAATGCGCCACCTTATCTCGATCCAGCAAAGGGATTGGTTAATAACTCCAATCATCACTTGAATAAGCGTGGTGGTGGACTAGACGGACCAAACGCTTTTCAAGGAGATGTCAACACCTGGTGGTTGGACGTTTTGTCTCCTACCGATGAAGAGATGAAAATGTTAAGCAAAGTGAGTCTTCTACTCTGAAATTCTAATAGTTTCGTTCATATTCCGTCTCTCAGGTATTCTGCATCCACCCTCTTACAACAGAAGATATCCTTATGGAAGAGACTCGCGAGAAGATTGAACTTTTCCGCAACTATTATCTCGTCTGTTTCCGCTCTTTCGACCAAGACCCATACAGTCCGACCCACCTGGAGCCTCTCAATATGTACCTCATCATCTTCCGCGAAGGAATCCTCTCATTCCACTTTCGACCTACCCCACATCCCCAAAACGTTCGTCGCAGAATCAAGCAACTAAGAGACTATATTTCCGTAACTTCTGACTGGATTTCGTATGCCCTCATTGACGATATCACCGATGCCTTTGGACCGCTTATTCAGGGTATCGAGTATGAAGTCGATAGTATCGATGAACTTGTGTTGATTCTGAAAGAAGCTGAACAGAGTGACATGTTAAGAAGGATTGGGACCTGCAGGAAGAAAGTCATGGGTTTGTTGAGATTGATGGGTAACAAAGCTGACGTCGTGAAAGGATTGGCGAAGAGATGCAATGAGAACTGGAGGGTCGCACCAACATCTGACATTGTAAGGTTGCCATTTTGCCGTTCTTTTCAGCTTTTAACAACCCATTTTAGGGTCTATATCTTTCCGATATCCAAGTAAGCACATCATAGCAATGTCTTCATTTCATGGCTCTTCATTCACATCTCTTCAGGACCATCTAATAACCATGACTCAAAACCTGAATCACTACGAGAAAATTCTGTCCCGCTCTCATTCCAACTATCTTGCCCAAATTTCCATTGAGATGACAGACGCTAACAACCAGATCAACGATGTCCTTTCCAAATTGACAGCATTAGGTACCGTCTTGATTCCCATGAATCTAATCACTGGTCAGTACATTTCATCTTTTTTTTCCCCCGTAATTTACCTGACGCTGCCTCTAGGTTTGTGGGGTATGAATGTCCATGTTCCTGGTCAGGATGTCGACGGATACGCTTGGTTTGGGTCTATTATCGCATGTCTTCTCGTCTTCGCTGTCGTGGGAGGTTATTCGACGTACAGATTCATGGTGCGCAGATAAAAGCGGCGAGCCTTGGATTGTTGCCTGTGTGTAAAGACATTCCTTTGTTGACTTATCTCGCTCTCCTCGTGTTCTCATCCTCTTCGTCTTCGGTTTATTCGACTTCTTTGGGCACCCAATTATATTTTATCATGTTTACGACTTGTATCACACTTTTCTGGGAAGCGTAACATCGCATTTCATGTATTTTCATTCACAGAGCAACCTTTTATTTATTTTCTATAGACAAGTGTATTGGACCAGAAATAAGCATTAATTCTATTTATTAATCTTTGGCAACCTGAATTCATAAAAACGGATTTAAACCGTGCAGGCAATAACGAAGCATATAAGTACGACTCCTAATAAAATACACAATGGAGAATGACAGGATAAATACAGTGAGTAGAAGACCATAGCGAACACGCTGCTGCGAAAACAATAAAGAGAAGAAAGTTTATCAAAGCGGAGGACCACGAGAGGGGTCTCCCATGAGAGATTTCACAGGTGGCAGAAGGGGGGAACCACTTGACCCGTTCCTTCGCAGAGGTGGTAATTGAGTTCGAGGGGAGGTATGGACTGCTTGGTTTGTCGGGGACACAATCATTGCCAACGAGGGTGATAATGTCTGGACCGGACGAGGAGGGGTGGAAACGGGCGTAGGATTAAGGCTTGGACCTGCATGTCGTTTCAAGGGGTATGAGGTGCTGAAACGGCCATCATCTTCAATGGGACCGGTCTGGTGGTGATTCATTTCCTCGGGGTGTTTCCTCTTCCTTGGGTTTGACTGTAATGGTGCATGACTCCTTAGGCCATCTCCGTTCGGGGCACGTCGTTGAGTAGATGGAGGCATCGTGGGTGTCGACATCGGTGCCCACCTTGACCATGGAGGAGGGGGAGGTGTAGGAACAGATGAAGAGTGGAAAGGGACACCTTGAGGAAGAGAAGGGGGAGGTGGCGGTGGGGGTTGCTGAATTGCAGCCAATGGCTGTCCATGGTGAGCATACAATGGAGGTTGTGCAGAGTAAGATGGTCCCGAGCGGTGACTAGGGGGACGGGAAGTAGATCGATTCGAAGATGAACCACCATCAGAACCAGCATGAAACTGCACGAGCTCAACAAACAGAGTTGGAGCTTGAGGAGGTGGCATTTGTTTGAAAGTTATATTTTTGCTGTAACTTTCCAGCATTTGTTTGGTATCCACATATACATCCAGGGGACGCTTTTCACCAGTTAGGATTTCTGGAATTCACCAGGTGAGCACAACTCAGCAAATAAGAGTAGAAATAAAGTCACCTGCAGCGATTACCCTGACATCAGAGTAGGGATATGTTTTTCCTTTCCGCAAACAACAGATAGGACACGTGAAATGAGAGATGGGAGGGGTTGATTTGTTATCTGGGAGAAAGACGCAACCTTTGTGGTACTTTTTCTGGCATAGTTCACATTCAACCTTGTGGACAGCATCCATGATCGTCATTCTGCCTCTACAAATGCATCTTGTGCCATCCGTCCAGTCGTTATCCACATCCTGCCCAAACACAAAGCGCGGCTTTCTTCGCTTCTTGTTTCGAGTGGCGGGGGGCCTGCTCGCTAGGATGCGGTGCAAACCCGCCAGGTCGAGACCAAAGGAAATGTCAGGGTTGGGAGAAACGGCAAATTGAATCTTGTAAAGTTTACGCATATAATGGCGCACTTGAGGGAGATACTCTGATCGCTGGTGTTCTGGATCAGCCGTGTAAGACAGAAATTGGCCAATAATTGCAGACAAGCGATCGACGCGGTGCACAATGATCTCCAACTTCTTGTAGTCGTCGGAATAGTTCCTGGAGATATCGGGTGCACTAGCGAGGATGGTAGGCAAGAAGCAGAAGTGGAAGTTGCGTTGTTTCTGGATCGTCCCGTTCCAGTGCTGGTGGTCGCAAAATGGACATGAGCCACCATTTTTTGCGCATTCACCATGGAATCTGGCGAAGCAATGGTCACATTGTACAGCATCTGAAGCTGCACCATTTGGAGGAGGACGGACAGAGGTATTGCAGATACAGGTAAAGAACTCGTCATTGGGTGGTAGATCATCTTCAGGCCTTGTATTTTCGAGGACGTCGTCTAGAATACCCTGACTGTGGGTTTCGTTATGCTCAGCACAATACCAGGGGATTGACCGCAACCAAGTGTCGTGCTTGGCTACCTGCTTTTCCAATTGCTCGAAATTGGGAAGCGCAAACATATTGAGATGTGCCGTGGAGTAATCCCTCCACTTTGCAATGGCTAGGAATACATCTTCGTCGTTGCTGAAGTACCTGTTCCGCAAGACGTTTTCGCAACGTGACTCGAGGTCGGCTGCGATGTCGGCGCTTCGCTTTAACAGCTGCACTGAGTAAATACTGAAATCTTTCGAGGCTCGACCCGCAAGGCGTGTGACATCAGATATTCTGGCTCTCGTATCGGTACCCTCGCAAGCCAGCCATGCCTTAGCTTGCTTCTCGAAGTCGTGAGCCTTTGCGCGGGCAGTCATAATGCGGTTGAGAACACCAGGATCGATGGGAATGTTGGGATCCATGTCTGCAAATTGGTTCAATTCTTCAATCGTCTTGATGGGTTGCTCCAAAATGTTCCGCGCCCGTGTTTCCCAGTCGTCCCCTTGGCTCTGTCTCGCACGAAGCATCTGCATATATTTATTATCTTCCGGCAGATTGCAAAGCCGCGCACGCGTGATTAACTGCCGAACCTCCTCAAGAGTTATTGTAACTTCGGTGTCATCCAACTTCTCCTCGAGGTCGCTCAGGACTTGTTCCCGTTCGACAATCCTTTCCACCTCGACAAGCTCGTCGAGGAGAACATTGAGGGAAGATCCCTCGAGGAGTAAACGTTTGCATTCGTCCAGGAAAGTCTGCCTTTCCTCATCTGAAGGCATCGTATGGAGGAGGTCGGCCGCCTTCCGCTTCACTTCCTCTGCCTCTTCGGCAAGATTGCGGAGAACACCGATCTCGGGACAATCAAAACCTAGTGTTTCAACTTCTCGGAGAAGAGCATAGAGATCCCCTAATCCACGATCGGGTTTATCTCCGGAATCGTCGGTAAAAAAATCAAGTCGGACTCTGGCTCTTCGAGAACGTTTTCTTTGCTTTCGGATAATGAATGAATTTGCAGATTCCACCCACTCGTTTGCTCTCTGAACGCATTTTCGCAAACTGGCAATCTCTGGGAGAGGGTAGCTGATACGATCGCCTTCCGCAAGCAAAGCACGAAGTGAGCGAATTGGGGGGCGGGCACTTTCCGAAAGTAGTTTTTGCAACTTCACCTGCCATAAAGTTGGAGCAGATGCGCGTTCCGCAAACTTCATCAAAGTTTCAGTCAGTTCCTCGTCCGAAAATCGTTTTCGAAGTAGAGGACGATGTGCGGCTTGGTTTTCGCAGAGAAGATCGTGATGGTCAACACAGACAACTTTTGTCGAGCACTGGCAAGTCACCTGTGACAGGTAGCAGAATGCCTTGCAGATGGCGCACTGGTACTGATCCTCCGGACGGTCTTGCTCTTCCAGAATTTCGGCCAACCCAAGGGCGCGTGCTTTCTGTCGGTCAATTAACTCCCTACCCGTCATCTCTCTGAGACTGTCTATCAACCTGAAAGAAGAAGTTGAGACTCTTTCCACAAATATCGCATCAGTTGTTCGACGTACCACATTGCAGTCCTGATTGTTGCAGACTGCTGTGTAATTGTGATCAACAATTCGTCGTGGGAGAATACGGGCAGTTTTCTATGTTCCCTGTATCTCTGGACGCATTCACAACCGAGAGGGAGCCAATCAGGTAAAGCAAAATTGACTGCTTCGTTGAAGTTCAGCTGCAAAAGGGGTTATATTAATGTACTACCAGTAAAAAAGCAATCACTTACTCCATGGTTAAAACCAGCGTGATATGCCTTGGGAAAGGTGACCACGAACTCCCCTGCTCGTTGATTACATGCATATATCCTGACTCCAGCTTCTGTTAATCGCTGAGGATTCATCAGGGTGACCAGTTGGAAAAGAAGATCTGGCTGCGCTTCGAAAAGGTCAGGCGCCTCGCTCCTGATAGCGGCCTCAAACTTCTCGGCATCAGCACCAGGTATGCCATACCAGGTCTTCGTTTCACCCCAATGCACTGAAAACTTGTGTTAACACGGACTTCCAACAAATTTCCCTAACCAACGTACTGTAGTTGATGCTGTATGTATAGTGATCCTTATAATAATGGCGTTAACACGTTACTCGTGAAAGAAAGGCGAGAGACAATACCTCATTGTGCCAACAAAATGTTGAGAAGATCATGCCAACATACGTCCAAGGAACGGTCATGCCAGATATATCCGACTTGATGAAACGAAGTAAAGACTCGGAAAGGATAGGGATATTATTCAAATTCCAAGGATCTTTCGCATATGGTTCTAGAGGATGAGTTTCCATAGTTGGCATGGCACTACAGGTTGTAAAACCGTTAGTAAATTATCGACAAATCAACATTGTCCCTTACCTTCCATGTGTAGTTGAATGGACATCAGCGCCATACTCAATCTCTACGGTCTCGGTGGGCGATTGCACTAAACGCCAGAATTCTCTTTCAATGTCACATTCTGACACGAAGACATTGCCAATACGATTTTTGGTGATATCACCTCCTTGGGGGGACTTATGAGCTTCGGGTGGCGGATGGGTTTCGAACCACAGTTTTCTGAATTCGTGGTCCCGGGCTTGGAAACTTGACAAGCTGTGTTCTTCGCCTTCGTCAAAACCGAAGTCTCCGCCACTGTTGATACAAGTATAGCAGAACCATTGCTCCTTCGGTATTGATTCGATGGGTGGATCAAGGCAGAACGTATGAAATCCTGAAAATCGTCAGAAGCTGAGGAACTAATACTTTTGGAACGAAACCCACCACAATCGCAACCATCACAGAGAAGCATTGCTTCGCCGCGATTTTTCTTGTGACAGATTTCACAATTTTGCTGTTCCCGTAAGGCTGTTGGCGAAGTGACGCTTCCAGCTTGATTGGGATTTCGTACCTCTTGTGTTCCAATTTTCACTTCACTTTTTGGTTTGTCATAGAATATGGGCGCCGGAAGGGCTGCAGCAACAGCGAGTGGTATTGGCCTCCTTGGTGCCGCTACAGCGAAGTTAGTAATGAAGGTTTTTCTGTATTATGAAGTGGAACATGCTTTGATCCAGGAAACCCATTCTTGAGCTCCGCCGTAATCTCGAGCCTGGGGTTTTCCCATTTCTGTCTCTTAATTCTGATTCATCAGGAGGTTCTGAAAGAGGACTAGATCTCGCTGTCATTGGACTGCCCCGAGGACTAGCTTCTTGGGAAGGAGCGGTAGTACTTAACCGTAAAGGCTTCCCGTCGGGTTCCTCAGAGAGCTGCCTTTCTCCGTCACGTGTCACTCCTTGTGACAGCGGTGGAGAATTGCGTCCTCGATCGCAGTAATGCTCAAACGGGAGTATGACGCGGGTATACGAATTCTTGATCTGAGTAGAAAGCCCGGGAATGCCACGATAGCCTAGGATGCGCCCCAAGTCGGACCATTTCCTATCCCTTGTTACCTACCAATCATCATCAGCTGCAGTCAATTAGTAACTAGCTGTAACGCTCACAGCGTCATATCCCCCCAATTTATGAACTTCCTTCCTTAATAACCACAAATCCAATGGCTTATGATTGATTGTTGGTATCACAACACGAGAATTGCCTTGTTGCTTGTGGAATTGATAGAGTTGCTCCAGAAAATTCAATTTTGCTCTAGAAGAAGCTTCAATGCTGTTCAACCGTTGTAAGCGAGTTTTGAATCGAAAGCTCTGCAACAACAAATATCGAATCTTTGAATAACAAAAAATCCCTATTGTATCTTACCTCAGTGTCCGTGACAAACGGCATTTTCCAATCCGCAGGAGGTACGATCTTACAGATCCCATAAGCGGAAGCCTGGGCAGAAATTGATTTGATATAGGCCATCGGATCTTTGAACTCTTCTGCCGTTGGAAAGAATTCTGGACAGTCCGTCAATCCAAAAGGTCGAGGTTGTCGAGGTTGGCCAGGGGGGACGCGAGGGGTCGATGTTTTGACGGTTGATAAGTCTAGGTGCGGAGTCACAGAGATTGGTGGAACACCACGGTACTTGGCAGTAATGTCTTCGGCGACATCCATATCATCCATACCGGGCGAAGGTGACCTTGCTTGATTATTCAAAGCCGCTAGTGCGTCTGTTTTGGACTTTCGTGGTGCACGCTTCGATTCTTGTAAAACGGTTTGAGTGGAGTCTGTGGATGAAGAATTCCTACTGGAATCTCTATTGATTGGTATGGCACCCTGAACCGGAATATCGAGGCAAGAAACGACTAAGTTCCCAGGATGGTTGCCCTGCAAAGTCTCTGACAGGGATTGGCCGTCGGAGAAAAACCGAGGGGACTTTCCCCTACGAGAGGGAGTTCCTCGTGTACCTGTGGATGAACTGGTTGCGTGCATACTCTGAAAACGGATACTGGTTTTTTGGGAGGCTGTAACCTCGCCCTCCAGGCTTTCTGGCAGTATGGGTGAAGGAGAGAAGTGTCGGAGTCTCAAAACCACTGTCATATTAGGCGACGCCCATTCTCCGTGGGTAAACTACTTTAAAAGGAAACATGGTGGCATGGGGATCACTGCATCATGTTTCGCTGCCAGGCGAACACACCAATCCACGCTTCTAGCAGCCTGCAAAAAAATGTGCCAAAGTCCAAGACTGCCTTGTGGCCCCTGTGTGATATAAACAAAACCGACTATGTATTTTTTGGATAGAACCAAAGCCCTTTCTCGCCACAATTCGGCCAATGTTGCCATCATTTCGGAAGCAGAAAACAGCGGGCAACAATAAACACAGCAGTAAATTTTCGTTGGAAAGATCGACGTTGAAGACAACGGATACGGGAATGCGCTTAACTTTTTTGGTGTACGACTATCGAGTTTCTTGCATTCTGCGTCTTGCTGATCAACCGTCAAATATCCTCCGGCGCAACACTGATAATTATCCAGAACTCTGAAAATCCCATGATTCGACAATCCAAACAAAAAACTTCAATCGAATTCTGGGTGTTTCCCAAAGACTATTTTTGGGATCCTGCGTTCTATTGAACTGATTGAGTCCAGCTGTGAAAAAGTTCCACGTCAACAGTCGCGGGTATTCATAATGACTAAGCAGTGGAATGACTCCGACTGGATCACTTATGGAAACAAGGGATTCAGATTCAGGTACAACTGTGACCTCGACACGAGCTACAATTTGATTATGATTACACAGAAAGTGAATGAATCGTCTTCTGAAGGGCCTAAAAGGTTATCTGATTTCAACAAATAAATAATAAATTGGTGTCCTGCCAAAGAATATCAGCATCATTAACAGAATCTTCTGACAGCGTGTAACTCACCATCGGGTGAGAACTCGAAAGCTACGGGAAAGGGAGAAATCAGTCTCAATCAAAATCGACTTTGTGAAAATGTACCTGGGGTTTCTGGCTATACTTAGACTTCAATATCTCTCGGACACTACCAAGCAATTGCTGATAGCTTTGTTGAGGATTGGCATTCAAAGCAGAAATGAAGGCCTATGAGAAAGAAAAAAGATCAAACGTCAATTATTCTGAGCGCAAAAGTAAACGTACAAAACTCATGGCCCCAGTAGCCTCGCCAGCTTCCTGTGTATCGGCACTGGTCTGATTGTCCCTACAACCGCTGAACGAAATCTGGTGACCCCATTAGACATTTGGGTTTAAATATAACAGCAGCAGACTTACGCAGTCTGCAGGACTCGTTTTCGTTGCTTTCGCATACTTATCCGCTTTTTGTGAGTTTCCAGTAGCAGTCTTGACCAATCCCATTGCGGATTGGAAAACCTTGGACATGTCACCTCTTGCATATGCGGTGGCGGCTTGAAGGAGACCTTGTCCAGCTTCAGCTGCCAGATTAGGCTCCTTGAGTTTGCCTTCCGTCGAATACTACAGAAAATGAACAAGGTCCTTCCCGGATATTTCAAAACTCACCATGTAAGGGAGATCTGAATCAGCAAAAAGAGGCAGTTAGGTTTGGTAGTTAAATCAGGTCATGAAGAAACGAACCAAGCCCAGATCCAGAGTGGCAGCACTATAAAGAAACATGAGAATCTCCGACTGTGCAAAACACTAACGTACATCCATAATAACGGTTAAACGACATCCTGGTGGCAAGGGTTTAACAAGAATATTATGAAGATCCTATGAGCAGAAAACGAGTTCAGGAGGTCGGCACGTAAATTAGGCAATACCGACGCACGTCATCAGTAATATGGCCAGCAGCATCAAAATCAACCTGAAGAATTATTCAGGTACCAAGAAAAGACGACAGAATTAAATGCTTGTACCGGGTAAATAACTTCGTCATAACCATCAGCTTCATCTCCATCCAGGTCCTTGGTCTGACCACCGTGCCCAGAAACTATATCAAACTACTCAACTGAAGACACCTATGACTGTCAGAAAATAACATACAATGGAAGAACAATGAATCGTTCGCTTGGGCACCGCGCACAAGCCATTGCATAGCTTGAATCTATACCCCAGTCAAAAATGGATGCAAAAAGATGGACCCAAACATACCATGTTCGAGCGTGAAGGAATTCCACGGGGATTTTTCTGATCATCAGTGAGAGTTACCATATCCTCCCGCTTATACCCAAACTTTTCTGTAAAGGGGGTCAGCTTAAACCCCGCCTTCCTCTCGATGTACATACGGATGAGGAAATTCTGGATATTCTGAACATCATTGATGCAACCCTGAAGTTGGCCATCTTGGCCAAAGTAGTTTATCCCAATCTGCGACTGAAGTTAGGTTTGATATGCAGCACGAGAAGCTAAATGACTCACAAAGAGACCTTTCTTCTTGCCAGTGCACTGAGAATACTGGAACCAGGGCTGTGCGTCCCGATTGTTGGCACCTTGAAAGTGAGGTCCGTAACGCTGAACGTCGGCAGGAGGCCTCTGGGGAGCCGGCCCAGCTAGGAAGTGTAAGTTAACCATTAGAAAACAATTATAAAAACGTACAGGGTGTGTAACAGGTTGGTGGGCTAAACACTTTTTAAAGGAGTACCACTCAATTTTGGCGAACTACTCACGGTGGTTGATAACTGTTATGTTGCTGCTGCCCTGGATACCCACCACCGGGTCGCTGTTGTTGCTGGTGATATTGTTGTCCGGGATATCCCTTGTTATGTGGAGGACCAGGAGGAGGACCAGGAGGAGGTGGATACCTTAACAAGGATTAAGCACAGGTATGAAATTCAAGTCAGCCATCTACATACCCCCCTTGTGGACGTGCATATCTGTACAAGCGTCAGAAGATAAACAAAAACAGAGAAGATAGTAGATAGTCACCCTGGGGGAGGTCCTGGAGGAGGGGGATAGCCACTACACTGAATGATAAACATGAGTCATCCAAAATTTAGAATTTCTCACCCTGGGGGTGGTCCTGGGGGTGGTCCAGGAGGTGTCCCATAACTGGGATAAATGAGTTACGTGTCTCAGCCAAAAATACTGAAACTCACCCTGGTGTAGGAGGAAATCTTTAAAGAAGTGATAAATACAGCAGAAAATATTAGTTGGTTGAAGGCTCACCCCGTATGCGGAGGAGGACCAGGAGGGGGAGGATATCTTAATTCAAATCAATGATGGGCGCTGTGTGTGATAAAGCCTAACTAACCCGCCAGGGGATGGGCCGTACCTATTCCAGAGTCAGATGCGGAATGCGCTGGAAGGGATCGATACATACGAGCCCGGTGGTCCCGGAGGTGGCGGATAGGAGGGAGCATAACTCGGTTGATATCCAGCTTGTGCATTTGGAAAACTAGGAGAGTTGCTACAGGTTCCTGTTTAATCGATATCCACAGGCAGAGGGACGCGATCTGTTGCATTACCTATAATTCGGGAATCTGGTGCATGTCCTCCTTGTTAGATAGATCAGAAGAAGATCAAGAAAGCACGTACGGTGGGGGAGTTCCACCAGCACCAGGGTTCTGCTGGTTATTGTAATTGTTCCACATGCTTGTTCTCAAATGCAAATGAGTCGAGGAGGCGAAGAAAGCCAAGCCTGAGGCTGAGCAAATCTTCCTTTTATAGACATCCTGGGAATTGATGCCACTCGGCACCGCTGATTGGTCAATGCCCGCAAAACCTGTTGCGGGCTAGTATGCAAGCACAGACTTTCAAGTTGTTTCATGTAATTGAAAAGCCCTAAAATCATCCATTGCGGTTCTAATTTTGCCCTGTCCATGAAGGACCACCCCAATACCGACGCCCTATTCTAACGAATACAACTATACATGCAGCAACCTTCCCAACATCAAGCACCAAGTAAGGCTTCCGCGACCCAAATATGAAGGCCGTTGCCGACACCAATACGAACAGCCATCTTGTCGATATTCGGTTTTCAAAGCTTCAGCGGATGCAAATCAACAAAGGAAAAGAGAATCGAGGGGAAAAACCTTACTCTGCTCGCTCGAATAATCGTCCAGGCGTCCATGAAGCATAATCTACAAGAATAAGGAAGGGTAGCACCGAGATGAAATTGTGGTCGCTGTCAAATGGTGTCGCAAAACCAGCCGTTAACAGTGTTCGCACCCAGACTGCAAGTATTGGTGCCGTAAAAGGCAGGAGCCACGTCATAAGCAACAGCATATGTAGGCTATGATTTAGGTTGCTCTGTCTGATTATGAATTCACTTGGCGGCTTTCGTGGTGGCAGTGTTGGCGACATTGCACCATGATCTTCCGCGCTATCTCTTCTCGTATTGGTCATAGGGACAGCATCCGTTTTCGAACCGTGAGCTACCTCCTTCTGATGTTGCCTTGCAGTAGCGCAGGTATACAAGTGAAGCACCCAGCACCCGAGGAAGGCTACTTGCCACGGAATGAACAGGAAGATTGCAGCACAAATAGTCAGCAACGAAAGGATTGTCCCTCTTTGAACGGTTGGTCTTCCTTTCCGGCTACGGAATTCAATGTTCACTACTTCATTATGCAGTGAAGGCGAATGACGTACCTGCCAAGAAGAAAAGAGCTAACTTTACCACAGATAGTTAATAGAAGCACAAGGATGCCCCAAATAACGCAAACGAGGCCGCTTGCAATGAAAAGAATGACAGGAGCTATGGGTGTTAAGAAAGCGATTCCCCTGTTCCCGACGTAGAGTGAAGGCGGTAGTGGAATGAACGCAAGGAGAAATGAAGCAGGAAGAAAGTAGCGGAGGAGCACGCGAGTGAAAGTGGCCAAGGAATATTCGACAGTAGGCATCCATGCTACATATGCACCAATTTCGTTAAACTACAATTATAATATGCAAAAAGTACTCACAAGTGGCGTCTTCTTGCATCCAACCTAAAAACACAACAAACGAAGCAACGCCCGCAGCCCAACTTAACAACGTATTTAGATATCTCGATGACCATCTCCCCAGCGTCGTAGACCAATCGATAGTGATGTCGAAGCCAGAGAATTCAACTTGACACGCTGTTTCCCCGGTTGAGTACACTTTAAGATTCACCGCAGAACGGTCAAATGTGGATGAATCAACAAATGGGGCTTCCAGGTGTGTATGGAGCAGAATTCGGCGGTGAGATCCAGGTAAGAGTGGGAAATAATGGGTTTCTGATGGATGGGAGCTATGCATGAGGAGAGGTGGCATCAATGAAACTATGGTGCCAGTCAGGGGAAGGAGTTTAAGCAGAATAAGCTAGGATACGAACCAGAACAAGAAGACATTTCAGAATAGTGTGGTTTTAATCGGTAAACAACCAAAGCGTTTGAGATCAAATTCGGAAAAGAGAAGGAGGACGCCAGGCCTTCTGGAGGGGAGAGGGATACGGATAGTTTTCTGAATAATAATGCTATTACGAGGGATTAACAGACGAACCCAAGATAAGACAAATGACATACAAAAGGTCCCGCTGTTCACAATAGTGGGCTTGGAATGATCCAATCCCGCCACCACCCAACCTCTCCCATCGCCTTTGTCTATTTGGATGCCTACCCATCGATACTCATTATGGTGACCTTTAATATACGGAATACGCGCTTCATAGAGTACAACTCCTTCTGCTTCGTCCGAGCCCTCATGTGGCACTGGAAAGATAGTCCCCGGAATCGGATTCGGAATAAGTTTGAGTGCTTCAGCGGGAAGAACGTTGCATGTTGCAGAGGGTACCGTGCTGCCAACGCAGTGAAAAATAGAGACCTTCAATGGGATAGAGTTCTGTGGTGAAACAGGAAGGATTGAGCCTTGCGACACCATGACTGTCAATTGCGGCGGTACATTTGCTGGATCATGCAAAATGGGCAGCAACACTATTTTCGTCCTAGGGGGACTGTTCAACAAAAATCTTTGACCGGATGAGAGGAGCTCGACATTCGATATATCCGATAAATCCAGTGATTCATTTTCGCCCATCACGGAAGGCGGGAGCGAGTGACCATCCCTCAACCACCTATCAAGGACACGAGCGCGCGACGGTAGGTCATCTGCAAGGCCAAGTTCCAGCGCCGCACGGGCAACCCTCCATCTTACTTGGTGGCACCAAACCATGTCATCGTGCCTAACGCCAGTCCACGCCCCCTCCAGTGCCGACGTGAACACTGTTTTCCGAAAGACGTCCTTGGACGGCTGCGGTAGAATACAAGTTTCCGAGGTGATCATCATGTCTGACGCACCACCGCAGAGGGAAAGGATAGGTGTCGGATCCTGGTCTAACTCTACCTGCAGTTTTTCGTATACTCTTTCAATGCGTGCATCGAAGCGGGCGGGAGGAAGTGCATAGGGGGTCGACATTGTTATGATAGCTGAGATGTTGCTGCAGGGAAGAAGTGAAGTGGCGACGATGCCGCCCATGGAATGGCCCATGACTATAATCTTGGTATTAGGAGGATATAGGGAGAGAATATAGGATATTGCGTGGGTCGTATATGTAATTTGGGATTCCAACGTCGAGCCATGGAAAGCTGAAAGATCTTCGTTGAATTCGACTGTTGAAACGAGCCTGAGTTGTGTCAAAGCACCGACCAAATGTGCACATACTGGTGAACATGTCCAAAGGCTTGATACCACGCGACTCAAAATCGTCGGAAACGTACTGTCTAGCCGCTGAAGACGCGATGGAGCGGACCTGACGAGCTGATCCTGCGTTGCCTGGTAGGAAAAGAACGGGCAGACTGTCTGTTGTTTCCTAAACGTAAAATAGATTCGCGGAAAACCATGAAAACATTTGGCATGATTCACCTGCATTGAATCCCAACCGACCTCCCGGTATAACCACAGGGTATATCGTCTTGCCAGTGGACTCCATGTGGTATCGAATCCTGTTTGTAAAACATATGATGGCGACATCCACGACATTCTACATCCTTGCGGGGACAGATTCTTGGCGACATCGGAACTAGCAAGGAAGAATAATAGAATAGCCAGCAAGGAGCTCAGGCCTAGCAGCCCCGTTATTAGTGCTGGCATAAGGTGTCCAAAACCAACCTCTCTATTCAATTCAAGTCACGCGACAAATGAGGATGAGTGACCCGGCGTATGTCCACTTGAATGGCTAACGACCAACCATCTGCTGGATGCTAACAGCGCCCAATTTAATTGACGGATATTGCCATGATCACGAAAGGCTCCAGCATCGCCTGCACACTGTATACATTCCTGCATTTCTAGTAGTAATTCAAATATTCCTCTCACCAAAGGCAAGTGTTTACCAAAGACAAGTGCGACTCAAGGCATTCATTGAACAATATGATGCATTGGCTAAAGAACACGGTTTGCAGCAATGAGAGTATAAGGACATGTATGTGAATTAACGCATAAGGACCTAACTCGCCCAACGAATGAAAGAAAAGAACGAAAAGAAAGACGAAACGGGAAGTTTACTCTTCAGCCGCTGGCTCGACTTCGTCTTTGGCGTCAGTTTTCTCTGCTGTCAACAACATTAGCCCTCTTTTGGCAGTCGCAGAAAGGAACACCCACCAGATTCCTGCATATCCGAAGTCCATAATGTCAGGTTGTCACGGAGGAGTTGCATAATGAGGGTTGAATCCTTGTAGCTCTCTTCTGACAGGGTGTCCAGTTCAGCGATAGCATCGTCAAACGCTTGCTTGGCGAGGTGACAGGCACGATCGGGGCTGTTGAGAATTTCATAGTAAAATACGGAGAAGTTGAGGGCAAGGCCAAGGCGGATGGGGTGGGTGGGAGGGAGTTCAGTCACAGCAACATCGGATGCAGCCTTATAGGCCTCCAAAGACTTATCGGCGCTATCCTTGCGCTTATCGCCAGTTGCAAACTCGGCAAGGTAACGGTGGTAATCACCCATCCTGTGATAATGATGAGGCGGTGCCACGTAATGAATATTTCGAAACCCACTTACATCTTGTGATAGAATACCTTCGATTCGCCTGAAGCCGCGGAAGGGATGAGGTGCTTGTCCAGTACGTCGAGGATATCCTCGCAGATCTTGGCCAGCTCGCTCTCAATTTTCTCCCTGTAACCCTTGATCATTTGAACTTGTGCCTCGTTGCCTTTTGATTCCTCCTTCTGTTCAATAGAAGAAACGATTCTCCATGACGCGCGGCGTGCACCGATTACGTTCTTGTATGCGACAGAAAGGAGATTACGCTCCTCAACGGTGAGCTCCTGGTCGGATGACGCGACGCGCTTCATGTTCTCAACCATTTCTGCAATGACAGTCAGAAACCAGACAACGGGGAGAAAGAAAGATTCAACTCGCCTTCATATCGCTCAGCTTGCTCAGCGAGCTTAGCGAGATAGACAGAATCTTCACGAGCTTGAGACATCTACGTAAGCGGTTAGAGAGAACGCGTTCTGAAAGCGCAGGGAACGTTACCTAGAAAGCTTAATTAAAGGGTGGTTGTCGAGATGAACGCTGGATAGGGGCTGTGAGCTCGCTGTGGACAACGGCGGGGAAGACTCACATTGTACGGAGGGCAATGACTTGGGAGAAGTTTGGTTGGAAATCGCGTTAAAAAGGAGCTGAAATAAAGCCGCTTGGGCAGAGGGTTATCGAATGCACGTGACAAAATTCTGTTGGGCTTAGGGTTGCGTGCAATCACGTGTACATTCCAATGGAATCTTCTGAAACCTCTCACCCACAGTGTTGTAGTTGGTCCTGCTGGCGACAAAAGGCGACAATTACGCAGGGGACTTTAGAAACAATACTTCTTCTTGGAGCTCTTTTTTTGGGTCCTGCGAACCTATCACATACCTTGGATTTGGAAGTCCGTGCATCAGCCGCTCGCAAGGTATCTAAGCGTCAATGCAATGATACCTTCCGTGGCCAATTCACAGCCAGCGCTGGCCAACACATCGTTGCATTTCAGGGTCAACAGTGTAGATCTTGGGTCAGATCTATACCAATTGTTCGTATCCTATTTTCCATGTTCTCTCTTTGCGCACTAATGCCACCAGAGCAGATTTCTATAATAGAGTCGAATCACTGTGTTAAATACTTCCTAAAGACTTTCTTCTGGGTTGACTGCTGTCAAGTTTACTAGTAAGGGAATTATCCTAACAGCATTTCTTCCCCACATTTCATTACGGACTTTGTCCCATTTGGTAATTTAGCCCATTTCAGATATTTCTCGGGATGGATTCTCAGACAATGGTGCGCCAGGACCCAGATTGTGGGAATGGGTGAACAAGATGGAACTACTTCTGACTAACAATTGTAACTTGATTACCATTCAAGTGGATGCCGGAAATGAGCCCAAACCAGGAAGAAGAGGAGTGTAACATTATTACACTCGTAAAATCATTGCAATCAACCAACATAGCAACAGATAAACAGGAATCTGTCAATAACTCGATTCGGAATTAATCACCCAGCAGTCACGACTTGATTAGACCACCTTGGTTTTGTATGCATGTCATTATTGATATAAACAAACGGCACACTTGGCACACATACTCCCTGGTCCAATTTTCAACGAAATACACCAGATGATTGGATTTTGTTGCCTAGGCTGTGAAGACCTGCTGCTTTGAGCTAAATTGATGTGACATGAATCAGTTCGGCCAGTTGAGTAGACAACCCAAACGGTAAACCTTAGGCTACTTGTGGAGGTCCACGAAAAGCACGGCCTCAATGAGGTCCAGGCTCTCTGCACCAACTAATCCCATGCCACACAGAAAAACCTTTCTCACATTAGCCATGCTAATAAAGCTGCAGATAAACATGATGGGTCAAGCAAATGACAGTGTTCTCGAAAGCTTCTTTGAGGGTCTGACCTTCGGGCATACCAAGAGATTTGATTTCGATGATTCGATCATAAACCTCATCCGTGAACAAGGCTTTCAAAATTTCCAAGATTGGTAGCCAAGCGTAGTAAATTGGTGGGCTATGGCGAAAGTGCAAAGCGACATCATATTCAGCTACCGTGTCAACAAACAAAGAATGGTGCTAAAACCAGGAGTCGCCATCGTGCATGCCGCGGCCACAACCGCTCGCTCATTTGTGATCCAAACCTACGGTGCTTTGGAACGACATATGCCACCCGGAGATGTCGAGCAATGTGCATGGACGCCAAAGCGGTAGTGGACTTCTGCTTCGCATTCGTCTGCACCATCGGCGGGGACTAGGCTGGCCCGTAGTAATGCACCAAATCTGCAGTAGGTGGTTAAACAAAGGACTTTATGAATGCCAAGGAAGCTCACAAGGGACGTCCAAAAGGATGATCGCTATCGTCCTTTACCATGATGAGCCAGGTAGATTGGCAGTTGAAATAGATTCACTTGCCAGAAAGTGTGCGCGACTTCAGGTATATTGGCCTGGCGCACAACAAGTATGAATCTCTGGGTAAGAAGACATGGGTTTTTTTGCTCCATTTCTCGCCTACGCATTTTTGTGCTGCTTGATTCTGTTGAAAGTACCAACCTCAGTGTGTCTTTGTATCGCAGGGGGACATTTTAGACTCACAGAACTCAATGTTCACGATATTCACAGTGCATCCAACTTGTGCCGCAACCTCCCCATACACTAGAAGCATCTACTGAAATGCCCACACCCAGGGGCCAAATACGAACGGGAACTCTAGCGTCTTCGGTGTTTCCAAGACCAAGGTTTCCGTGTTCGTTCCACCCCCATCCCCAGATTTGTGTAGCATCTCGTGATTTAATGAGGGTAAGGACGTGTTCGCTACCGCAGGCGATCTGTACAGAGGTATCTGTCGTGTTGATAGTGCTGGGAAATACCACTCTCCCTGGGGGTTCTTCATATCCAAGCTGACCATGGGTGTTGCTGCCAGATGAAAGGATAGACCATGCAGAGCCGTCTCGAACAATGCAGTATGTGCCATTCCAGGTACACCCGACGTCGAGTGCATCTTCGACGTTCGCAACGATTTGTAATTGGGCCTTTCTGTCAGAGCCCAATGCAGTGAGATGACCGGAGGCATGAAGAAAAATAGAATGATGCATGCCGAGAGAGGTGGCAATGATTGGATCTAGCGGGCGAGATACCGCTACGATCTGTGGTTTAGAGGTAAAGGAAAGGGGCCTTTGTATTGAGGAACATGCAACACCTAGTTGACCATGACGAGAAATGCCCCAGCCCACAATAACTTGATCGAATGAAAGTTTTCCACAGAAAATGAGCCGCAAGTCAAGAATGACATGGCGCTGTCCAGTGGTCAACGAGTTTACAATGAAGCGATCTCTCTTTGCCTCCGATCCAGCTTTGTTGAAAATTTGTTCGAAGTCGACGATGCTGAAAACTCGATTTCCGTGACCCGATTGAAAGCCTCCAATTCCTAAATCACCATACTCATCGGAACCCATGGAAATGACTACATCGTCTTTGCCCTCACAGGAAAGCACGACATAGCTCGTCTCCCAAGTCGCGCCTATCAATTTGACGGAATAATCTTCGAGACCTGCTTTAAGTAAGGGCAGATCAATTTTCCTGAAGAACGAGCTCGTTTGCAAGGGATCCTCTGTGTCTTGAGAACTAAAGCGACCCAGCTGACCCTTGGTGCCATCCCCACTACCCCAAATCTCTCGTTTGTAACCAGCATCGTCCGAAAGTTCGAGCAAAACGATGGTGTGATTAGCGCCAGTGACAAGGTCGACTACGCGTGTTGTTTGGGTGGGTAGGTGGAACGGTGGACAGCCGTCAAAAGAGCATTTCTGAAAGAAGTGAGAATCGTCGGTGGAACCGTTCCCTAGTTGTCCTCGTGCGTTGGATCCAGAAGAAAGTAGGAGGTGCCTTTGGGACATTAGGCAGGCACCCAAACTTCCTGTTCGTAGCTCTACGATCTTTCAGATGTTCCCTCCAAGATCATTCCATATTGATTCCATAACTTACCTGCCTAATATCAGAATGAGAGCTCGGCATGTCCCGTTGAGGCGGGTACTCGGTCCGTGTACTAAGTCGGCGGGACGTGGCATTTGAATACCACTGCATTTTACTAGATCATCATGGCAGACCGCAACGCTGCAAATGCCCCAGCACAGGGCGGTGGGCAGCAGCAGGAATCAACTTTTAGGCAAATATTTGGTGTTATTCGGGTGTGTCCTTTCGACAGAGCTCGTAAATCCTCCAATTGAATGTAATTTCAATGCTCTCAGCAAATGTTCATGATTTGGGCAGTTATGCAGATTGGTATAGTTAAACTGTTTCTATATGTATCAAAATCTCACATTTTTTTCAAGCTACAAAATACCTGGCTCCGTCAACCACAGTGGAGAACTCTTCATCTGTCAACAGAAACCAAGAAGCAACCAAGAATGCGGACACACCTGTTATAGACCCTCGTCT
>Ga0307507_10005144_pt1 | contig 21916 bp, 23 predicted proteins | sample 7_EM_MG_FD_207223 | JGI IMG/M metagenome (GOLD analysis project Ga0307507, IMG submission 207223) | Populus trichocarpa ectomycorrhiza microbial communities from riparian zone in the Pacific Northwest, United States - 7_EM | ecosystem: Host-associated > Plants > Roots > Unclassified | place... | reverse complement strand
GAACTCCGTAGTCTATGACTCAATATTTGACCGTATCCGAGACATACGAGGGTAGCGTCGATCATGTCTCGGAGCCTCTTAGGCGACGATCTTGTGTCTCAGCGTAGTGCTGGTGAACTGTTACAATGCCCCTAATATATCACTTTCTGTAACGATCCATCCGCTACCACTTCTTCAATATAATTATATTTGTGGTATATCGTGGGGATTGATACGGAATTTTCTAGCACTACCATCCAGACTTAGTGCCGCCCCTTCTCAAACAGGGTAGGGATAAAATAACCAACAACGCTTTAAGGATGCTCCCGTTCGCTGATAGTCCTTTCTTCTATACCACCAAAATCACCTCCTTCCATCCTCTGGTCAGCCGAAGCAAATCCCTATCTTTCCGTTAATATTGCATCGCGATGCAGCATAAATGGCGTTTTTACTTGTTCTCAACAATAGCTCTGCCAATTCTTCCAGGGTTGCCCCCCAGAGACACTATGTGACTACCTGACATCAAAGCAGCACAGGGCGTATAGGCAAAACACTTGGGGTTGCATCCTTTCTTCGATCTATCGTCTAAGCTCTTCTGCAAACCCAATTTACTTTCGGTCAACGCCGTGCTACTCTCTGCACCCCAAATATTCCGCCTAGTACCGGGTTATGCGCCATCATCTTTCCTCTTAGCCTAAAGTATTTCTAGTTCTTGCATTGTTTTGATTGTTGAGTGGCAGTCCTGCTTTCATCTCAACATTGGAGGCGCTGAAGGCCTTGGCGGATGAAACATGAGGTCCGTGCGTTAACCACTTCGGGGCCATCGTCATGGGGATACGTTTCCCTTCAACGAGCCTTGGCACAACCCAATCGCTCACTCGCGGGATGTTCCCTGGGCGAGCGAGGATGACGAGCGCCAGCCCTGGCTCCCCCGCCTGTTCCCATATCATTCCGCCCCACTATCTTCCAGCTCTTCCGCTAGTGCCTCCACCGCTCAGTCGGCCATCCTCTTCTCGGAAGTTCTTGCAGCTGGATACGCTCGGCCTCAGGAGCGACTAACAACCTCCATCGAAGCCACACTTCTCGTCCGTGCTCAGGTTTCTTAGTTTTCTTATCCGCCACAATAGACGTTGTCCATCACACTGTCATAAATTTTAGACCTCCCCTTCCTGTTGCACACCCCATTTTGCTCAGCTAGGAAATATTCTTGAGGGTCTGTACCTCTGTGCGAAGCAACATTATTAGCCGTTGAGAATGTGAGGGACTCTGTTAAGCACAAGTTGGTGATTTTCCTAGAATCAATATTGCCATTCAGAGGGCGTAGTAATTAACAGTGGCACTGAGGTAAAAAAATGAGGTAGTGAGATAGCTGCCAGATAAGGAATTGAGAAGGTACGTCATCCTTTCGCATAACAAGCAGTGCTCCAAGGATAAGGGTCAGAAATTATTCAGAAGACTGGGAGGTTTATGGTTAGTTGAAAGCGAGTACAAATGGAGCAACTAGAACAAGAGTAAGTGTGGAGGAAGAGTACAATATGGGAGCAGAGAGAATCAAGGGCGGAAGATCTTAGTTGCACCACGCATTGAAGCGAAAACAAACAGCAGTGTAATAAGGACTCTACAAAACATTTCAAAGCATTGTGCATGAGGAAGAAGGATTGAATTATAATTGTTTGAGTATGAGTTTATCACTTAACCTCTTTTCCACTGCACTGAGATGCTCCAAATCTCTGTATTCCATACCAAACCTACTGACACAAATGAAAGACTTGGTGTTGAATGTATATCCACAACACTTTAGTCTTGCAACAAGCCCAAGCTCTTTCATTATCAGCCTATATTTGTCACCCGTAATTCCGTTCAGCTAGTAGCACGGCTGAAACACGATTGCCGCCTTGATCCAATGATATTTGGCTCCCGATTTCGTCGAGCGTTCCTAAGTTCTGAGAAATGATGCGAGGCTATCTATCCTCTTGTTCCGCTTTCTCTTGCACTTTACTCTACACTTGTTCGTAGACCGAGACTTTCGCAGCATTAAATGACGACGGCCTTAATATAACGGGGCTAAATAAGATGGATGCGCTTGATTGAGGACGAGAAAAAAAAAGGATTTCTGGACTATCGTCCTCGGACAGTTCAGAAATGTCGCTGTCAGCTGGCCCAGAATATTGTAAAGTCCCACATCAATGCAAGAAGTCGTTAGGTTGTGGAGCATATTGGACTTTATAGACCGTCTCGCTCAATGCCTCGGATAGAGTAGCGGCCGACACAAGTTAGTCAGGGTCGCCATCACAATTAAGAACCACCACCTCCATTCCAATCGCTGGCCCAAATGAAAGTGCAGCAGCGCCACTGTGTTCCTCTTTCTTTGTTGCCGGAGGGTCCAAGGGGTCTGTTGACGTGAAAGGTTAGTGTTAAAGAAGGATGTATGTAGCATGTAGGAGGAAAGGTAAATTGTTACACTGGAAGTATAGGCGCATGGGAATTAAAAGGCGGACGGGGATGACCGACTAGGAAAGGTGGACTTAAAATCTTGCCCAGCAGTGGGGAAGGCATGAAGGGTTGGGGTGTGTTGGGTCCATGAAACTAGGAATAGATGAAAAGCATTTGAGATGAAAGAATGGCCTATGAATTTCTCCAAACCACCATTTTGTGGGCTAGCGAAAATTGGACTGATTATCATTATATCACTCACCTCGGACAGATCCAGAACTGTCGCCCGCAGTTGACGCCGTTCTTCTTGGTAGTGAAAGTGATGCATGGCTCATCATGCCCCTCGCAACGCGGTGCTGGTTTCTTCGTGAAGAGTTTCGTCCAAGATTCTTTCGAGACTATAGGATCAATGAAATCGGCATCAGTTCCTTCTGAGCGCATGGAAGGACTGCGAAGTAGAGGAGAAGGTGATGGTTTAGCCTTAGGAGTAGTTGGAGAATCGGATGTTTCGCGGCGGGTATTGCGGGAGGATCTTGGTGTGTTAGGGGCAGGGCTAGCTGTCGTCAGACCCGCTGTTTCAGACACCTGCTCATTAAATGGAGGTTCTAAAGGAGAGTCATTCGATGTAGATTCCTCGAGAGCACCAAGAGATGCTATGTTACTTGATGTGGAGGTAGAAGCTTTGGGTTTAAAAAAGCCTTTGAGGGATTGTTGACCTTTCAATGTCGTAGTTGTGTTGGAAGAGCTAGAGGATGCCTTCGTTCGTTTCACAGGTTTTGTAGGCTGCGAGTCATTCGAACGACGCTTCTTCTCAGGTGATCCCGTCGAACTTGAAGTGGAGCGAGCCGTCGATGACGGGACCAAATTCTGGCTGGCAGATGCAGCATCTGTATTAGATGTGCTCGCCGTGTCCATCTCTGGTGTGTCGCCAGCACTGTCTACAACTGTTGACGGTAACGTAGGTAGTTCGATGTTGCTCTTACTGGTCGCTGGAGAAGGCTTGCGCGTGAACATGTCCTTGATGCTTCTGCGCTTGTCAAACTCTGAGAGGAGCTTCCCTGAGAAGGCGGGAAGATCTTTAGTGGAATACTCTCGCAATCTCTTACCATCTTTAAATATGCCTGGCGGGTTCATGATATCAAATATATTGACCTCCTCGCCACGCAGATCGACTTTTTGTTTGAAGGTTGCGTAGACTGGGCAGTGATCCGATCCCTGGGAGTCTGTGTTAGCCCAAAATGAACAAGAGTGCAATTCCGGTTTGCCCACCATCAATCCTTCCTGGATATTAGAGTCTGATATCCAGCTCTTCATCTCAATGCTACAGAGCACATAATCGATCCTCGACCCGTAATTTCCTGGCCGCGCATTGATTTTTTGTTCCCAATGCGTATACATTCCCTTTCTGTCCTCATGGAAGCCTCTGCAAATATCCCATAACACCGGCTTCTCCCTTCCTTCATCTCTCTCACCATACACTCTACCACCCTCAAGCAGCTGATTAAAGAGACGCCTGTTCGGGGCACTGAAATACTCTTCACGAGTAATTCCCTCTTTCCTCATACTTTCTTCAGCCTTTGCAGTATCAATCTCCTCCCTCGAGACATTCAAATCACCCGTTAGTATGACCCTCTTCCCCATCTTCTCCAGATTTCTAATCCGTGTATCTAGTGCCGTGACAAAGCCGTAGCGGAAATCGTCGCGCATACCATTGCTATTGGCAGGGCTATATACACCAAACAGTACGAACGCCGGAAATTCCAGTATGACGCATCGACCCTCTGCGTCCAAGACGGCTGGATCAACGCCGAGGTCGGCGATTTGCGTTGGCGTGGGATAGCCGCCTATGCACTGGTTGTCCGGGAGCCCGCAGTAGGGTTTGGAGGAGTCTGGGGGACAAAGAACGCCCAGGAGGCCCTCTTCGGCACGAATGGGAGCGCAGACAGATTGGCGGGTATAAATTCCTACGCCGGAGTAGCCTGGGGTTTGGCAATTAGTGTTTGTTCCAATTGCACCTCTATGAGTAACACCAGTGCTGGAGCTAGCGCCAGCATTCTGGGGAGGGGCGGAGGTGTTATTCGGCACCTTTCTTATGCTTCGGCAAACTGAAGTAGCAATCCCATCCTGGCACCAGTACCATATCGTCCGTCAGATCCTTCCGTTGAATTTTAAGCTCTTGCATAACCACTATATCCGCCTCGAGGATGTCAAACATGCCATTGAAGGTGCGCGTCTCGCGCCATGGCTGGTAGCCAAAGGGATTGCGGATGCCGTTTACGTTCCATGTCGTAATGCGGAGAGCCATGATAGCGGTGGTTTACGTCTTGTGACGCTTCATATCCGCCGATAAGGATTTAGATGAGAAGGAAGTGATGGAGATCGCATAGAAAAAAGGAAAGGAAAAGGGCCTACCACTGTAAGGCGCGTCTAACCTACCTCGCCATCAATCGCGAAGTCGCCACGACGTCAGATGGCCAGGAGTTAAGGTTCGCCAAGACCGTCTCTGCTCTCGCATCGGGAAATGCCGCACGAACCTCACCTGACGCCGAACCTCTCACCGACGTCACCTCAAGCTTCCTAAATTCTTGCTCTTTGCCCACACCTAGCTTCTCTAACTCAATTGGACTCCGTAAGTCCCCCTCTCAACTCTGCCAGCTACTATGCTCCCGCAGCGTGCCCTAGTTCGCTCGACACAGCGTTTGGCGCGCGCGCCCGTTGCTCGGACTGCTTTCCGAAAACGCCCCTACTCCTCTGAGCCGAGCGGGCTCACCGGTGCCGCAGATAATGAATTCAACAGGGAGAGGCTAGCTGTCAAGCAACATGCGACTGAGACAAGTGGTGAGTTTAACGCCGGTTCTTGGGCCCGCTATCTTGTTTGTTGGAGGTATGAAGACTTTAGCTCCGAGTGAGGAGGAAGAGATGGATATAAAGGAGAACGAATACTATTAGAGTAGAAGCTTGATGATACTTGAACGAAGTAATTGTGGAATGGAAAGTGGACCAATGCTAATGGTTATATTCCCCGACAGATCTCTGGCGCAAGCTGTCAATCTAGTAAGCCTACCTTTCTCATTTCGACAATTTACCGGGTTTGGTTCCAGAGCTCTACTACTCGCGGGTCTAAGCCAGTGGGACTCATCCGATTCTCTTATGAAGGAGTGAAATAGAACGAAAAAGCACAAAGTCGAATAGAGGAGCGCAACGCGCAGCCTCGTAGAGAATCGAGCAAACGCGAACAGTGAGCTAATCAAAGTTCGAATAGTGCCGTAGTCCCAGCCCTCATCATCTCAGGCGCCAACGCCTACAAGCTCTGGAATGAGCACTGGGAGCACAAGGCCCACAAACCGCCACGCTCCGAGGAGCCCGAGTACTCCTATCAGAACATTCGAGCGAAGAACTTCTGGTTCGGTGACGGTGACAAGGTGAGTTTAGTTCCCTTCATCATATCTCATATTTCATCGAGTGATGGAATGGTTGAAGTTTGGCGGAGTGTGAACGCGTGTGCTTGGGAACTAATATGCTGTAGACACTGTTCTGGAACGATAAAGTCAACTACCACAAAAAAGACGACGAGTAACCAGCTCGCCTCGTCTTATCTTGGCCTTTTATTGAGTTTTCGCAAAGATAGAACTGGAGCTGGACGCGGACAGGAAGTGAAGTGGGAGCGGCATTGTACAAAGTATTAGCTGAAGGTAGCATGTGTACTGTGACATAAGGATTCCATTAAGCTGTCAACTCTGTTGTGCGCTCTGCACTTTATGCTTACTTGCCTCTTAAAGTGATTGAATACTGTGCTGTGTTTCGGTGCAGATTCTTAAATGGTTTACTCTGCTCTCATTTCATCCATTTGCTCTATAATGGTATCTCCTTTCAGAAGTGGTCCACCTGCTATGCCCTCATCTTCCATTGCATAACCACCTGTTCAAATTTTCAACCTTGCCTCAGACGTTCAGGGCCGGCGCGAACTCGGTCCATCCTTCCAGATCCACATCGCCGTCCCCCATCCTCTCCTTCGCACTTTGATACGTCTTCAAGTAATTTTCAGCCCAATCCTCAGCTAGCTTCTCGTCACCTCTTAACCTCGCTATTAGCGCTTTCTTCGCTAGCATCTCGCACTCGCCGTTTATATCTTCAATATGACTATAACCTGTATGTCAAGTTAGAATAGGATTCACTGTTCTAGGTTGTGGAGGCGGGCGGGGGTAGAGGGACTGGATTCTCCTCTCGGGGACGTGAATAGAAAGCGACTTAACGTTAATTAATCCGCTAAGAACGGTAGTGGAAAGGGGCGGACTAGGGTAGAGACTGGAGAAGGAGAAACGTACATTCTCTGGCTCTATCAATGTATATCTCGGCCTTACTAACTTTGGCCGCACGCTGTCGGACACCGGTAGAGGTGTCATCGTCTTCTTGACCTGCCATGCCCATATAGGCGTCTGCTTGGAGGGAGTAGAGTTGGGCGTAGAGGGCTGTATCGTTGCTCTCGAGGGCCTATGGAGGGAGGGGTTAGAAACTAGCGGATACGAGGTATGCGGTAGAGTGTTGAAGGATGAAAGAGAGGGAAAATGAGGAAATATCAGTAGTGCTGTATCCATTTAATCGCAGCGCAACTCAGAAGCGGAGGCCCGCTTCATGAATCATGCTGAATGGGTAGAATGATGACCCAAGGAATAAGACCGAAGTGTCAGTACGTACCTGAGGTATAACAGCATCCAATAACCTTCCGGCAGCTTTACTCTCCCCTACCACATTCAAGATATTTGCCACGACACCAATTGCCTCCCAAAGAGTCGGCATCAGCCGCGCTCGATACGCTGTACTAGCCGCCCTAACCGCAACGCTGAATCCTTTCTCCGGCTTCCCAACCTTAGCGAACAGCGTCGCTTTAGCAATGAGCATGGAGATGCGTTGGTATATGTCCGCACTTTCATCCTTAAGCTCGGCGCCTATGTCTTCAATTAAGTTGAAAGCTCCGGAGAAGTCACCGGACAAAGTGAGGTAAGCGATGCGAGAGTGAGAGAGCAGGAATGAGATTTCAGGGTCTATGGCTGCACCGGATTTCAGCTGGGAGAAGAGATGGGTGCAAGCGAGGAAGTCGCCCCTAAGTCTCTCTTAGCTGTTGAACTAATAGGGGGTGAGGGGCTAAGAGAGGGAATATGGCCATGTTATGAACGTACCGTCGTAAAGCTCTCTTCAACTTGATGATGCCAGTATAGCTGACGATATACTGGTGGAATTTCAAAGTTCGGTGGACCTCCGGTTGGATAGACTCGAGCATGGAAAGGGCCTCGTCATATCGGCCTGACTGTGCCGTCTACGTGCGTTAGGATGATAGCTACAATAAATCAAGAAGGGGTGACATACCGTGAAAGCTAAGCGGCAGATCGCTCTGATGTTCTCCTCGATTGGCGAATTGCTGTTGTAGCAATGGAGGAGAAGTTCGCAATAAGCAGTTGACAAATGCGTTATGCCTATTCAAACACTATTAGTGCCTCAGGTATGAGAAACTTGTATATGATCTCATACCTAATCTTGAGAAAACAGTTGACTGCATAAGCATCTGGCCTCCATAATTGCTGAGAATATTCTCCCGCACATTTAGATGGGAAGCCTGGAATATATGTTCGAATGTACGAGGAACGCTCTCACCCTATATCCATCATTAGTATGGCCGAGCGTAATCTGTAGTAGTAAAAGAACCCCTTACATTTGACAGACTAAGTTTTGCTTCATTCAGCAGTGTAGAACTCAGAAGGCTATACATCTTGCTCTCTTTTGCCTTTGCCTTCAAAAAGGTTAAGCCATCTCTTTCAGAACCAAGCATTCCCATATAACCTGTTCCTTTCATCTGTTTCGGATACGCTTTACTCATGTGATTGAGCCAGCTCAGACTGAAGTTCAAGCAGCTCATGTCTTGGTTCTCCCTTGCGGTTGCTATAGTTTCGTTGATGGCCGCAATTGCTTCACTAAAACATCCAAAGTCCGCCTGCAGTATCGCCATATGGAGGAGAGCGTACTGATAATGAATCTTATCTCTCGTCTGCATGGCGTAGTCATAGTAACGATGAAGGTTATCAAATGCGGATGTGTAATCGCCTGCTCTCCATGCATCGAAAAATCTAGATGCAGGTTAGTAAGTATCTTACATAAATCAGATATGCCTACGCACTTTAATAGGTGCGATTGCCTCAAGACTGTACCAGATGGTCCAGCCATGTTGCGAAGCTGCAGTTTCATGTCATCTGGTAGCCGGCAGCCGAGTCCTTTAGAACATTAGCAAGAAGATCACGGGCGGTGAATGGTAAATTTCATACGTTGTAGGCGATCTATCTGAAAATCTAGCATGCGATCAATGTAATCAGTGCTAATCATCTCTTCTGCTTCATTCGGATCATCCAAAAGTCCATAAACTGCCTCAAATAACTCATCTCCGGGGTTCAGCCCGAGGTCTGTGACATTGATGTCAATGCTGGATCCCGCAACTCCCGCAGTGCGCCTCGTCCACGGAGCTGCGGGTGCCCTATATTTGACAAAAGCAGACCACAGTTTGACCGCATCATGGAACTGCAGACGAGTGAATTCCAGTTGAGCTCGCCGCACAAAAGTTCCAAGGGGCGATATGCGAGAAAGGAAAATCCGATCTGGCGAATGAACGATATTTGCCTCAGCTTCTCTTATAGCGTCCTCTCGGGTCCTTACAAGCAGTTCGCCTAGGTTGTCGAAGAAGGTGTGGAGGGCATCAAAAGAATTAATCAACCACATTTCCTTCAGAAACAAGTCCAGCAGGGTTCTACCAGGAATGCTCGATATATGTGCCAGGAGGACATTTTCAAATACATTGATGGAGAAGATAACATCCTGAGTACCATTGGAGATGCGTTCACGTGGGTTCGAAGGAGAGGGTGGAATGAGATGAGAAACAATGAAAGAGAGGATAGGTATTGTGGCTGAGCCAGGGACGCCCGAGTTGCAGTAGAGGTTGACAAGCACCAGAAGACTGATTTTCTGGGGCGTCAAGTACCTCGACATATTTAGAGTGACCAATACGGCCAGCAAGAGAGTTTAGCGGACATGGACAAGCTGTTATCCACTGAGCGAGTGACCCTGACTGTATAAAGAAACGCCTTCCCACGGGTGGTTGGTGACTTATCAGATCAAGTTGATGCCAAGGCCCGGCTGATCCATGGCCTGTGCGCGCGTATGGACTAGGTTCGAGCTGGCGATCTGTTTTGGTTATTGCCACGATATCAATTTGGTATGAGATGTTGAAGATCTTCACAGCCAAATATGCAGTGCAGCTCTATCCCTTTCCCTAGTGGCATTCTACCATCTGGTGATCCGTGCACTGGCAAAATAATAATTGAGTATCTTAACTTGATCTGATTGGTTCTATTGGCTTTGCTCTTATCAACTACCGTAGGACGGAATTTACCAAGCCTTTTTAATACTGCCTTTACTTACCCAAGGTTTTGTTTCATCCCACTATAAAATTCGCCGAGTGGCTTGAATCCCTTCACGAGGCAAGACTGGAAAGGAGATTTGGCCGACTAGACGGCCTGCACCTTGGCATTGATACGTAAGGGAGTAGTTTGTCAGAATTGTTTTTTTCAAATTCTCTTATCAATCTTTGAGGATTAGAGGATGAAACTACTTAATCCCCTTCTTTCTCGCTAGAGTAGTCCTCATAGTTCAGCGCGTATCCACCTCACCGTTCTTCTTTACCTTCGTTCCTCTAAATCCCCATTCGGAGGCGGTTCACACATGAGGCTTAAGAGAGGCGACTGTATCCGTCCAATACTCCTCAAACTCACAACCTGAACCATTCGTGGTCTTCTACTGCTTTGGCTATGAGACGGTCACTTGGGTTGTATTTCAGATCCGCGAAGACTTCTATTTCCTCCCTGTAATATCGCGAGGAATTTCCATCCCAACATCCGAAGTCATATACGAAAGTTCGAGGTTGAGTTTCTCCTGAATTGAGCAAGGTTCGAATGCGGTAATGGGACGAGGTCTATCGGTGATTTTTTCACCGTCTGGTTTCTCGTTGGCTAGCTGCTTAGTGATCGGAACGCGTTTTTCCCTACCTTTCCGCTTCTACTACACAAATCTTCCATACAAATCGTCCCCCATAACGTATCTGATGTCCTGCTCATATACCCCCCTGCTCCGCTTTCCGAGCCCTCTTGGTCTTGGTTTTTTTTTGCCCCTCTTTCATGTGTCGTTGTGAGCTTTAGATTGCCTTGGTTTGAAGGTTTCTGCATCCTTCAGATTGGCCATATGCTCTATCGATTGCAAGTGCTGGTTTGACTTCCTATATGCTTTGTCGACCCGGAGATCTGTATCTTACACACTCTTTAGCAGCCGGATCAGTATCGGATCATGCCTCAGGATGTTTGAAGATTTCCATACGCGTCTCCGCGTAGCAATGAGCTATCTAGAGGCCGTTTGTGGGTTTTTGAGTAGGCAAGTAGTAGTTCCGGACTGCAGTCCAGTGGCCTTGCTGCTCTACCTCACTGTATCCACCAATGGACTAACTAGCTGGATTTGCTAATAGTAGCGGACAATCAAGACACGAACACGAATACCGCCTACACACTCCCTACTGACGATATGACAATTATGGGTTTGTGCCTACAGCATTCATAGTACAGCTCGCTGCAACTTGACCGACATCTTGATCCACTGTTTTGGGACAATGGTATGTCTCATACCTCTGGGAGTCTGCGGCAAGATTGATTCAAATCGCCTCAGTACAAAGCCACCGTCAATATCAAATTGGTCAGTGCCATATATGATTGGTTGCCGTTTCTTGAAAGCCTCGCTCCAGCATGGCGAAGTGAAAGTTTGTTCGACTGGATGCCTTGTCCTACGTAGCGGATAGCTAGACGAGGACCTGATGTGTTACCATGCGCCATGCATGTGGCTGGGGCAATGCGAGTTGTTCATCATCTTAAGAATCCCATCTCTGATGATATTCTCCGGGTGATAGGAATGGACGTGGCCCACCTTCATTGGTCAAAGATGATATCTTTAGGAAAGTACGCAGCCCTGCGTATTTCAAGACATTCCGTGCGTGTTGGTATTCTAGTTTACCTGACTACTTCATCGCAGGCCTGGCTTCTTTAAAACCATGGAATGCTGTCATTTCATGAGGCGAACTGGACCTAAAACTTCATACTTGGTGAAAATCTTTCCTTATAACTTCCAAAATTGGCAGGAGATAAACTTCTTTCATGTGTTCGAGAACGATTGTGACATGTATCATCGGACACTGTTTCACCATTCCGTAACGTCATCCGAAGGGGCTGAAATCATGTCAGACCAATTATTTCAACAAGGTTGTTGACGAATCACTAACTGCCCTTGCCTTGAAATGTGCTGTAAGGTCTATAGATTCGCCGGAATTGGCTAAACATGCAGATGCGCTCCTCAAATCAACGCTTGACATATTATGCGGGACATCAAAACACCTCATGAAGGTGTGCATGGCTTCGCGTCTTCACTGATAAAGTATCTTCTAGCCACTGCGGATGCATGGGTGAGTAGAGATACGAAGAGAGAAACCCTGAAGTCTTCATTCTTTCCAACCTATTACGTCTCGTTTTATAACCACACGTGTGATACACTTTCGAGCCACATAAACCTTCTTCTGTCTACAGGCCGTGATGAGTTCTCCGGTTGAAGGTTCCCCAGTTGAAGGCTCTCCCCGGCTGGCGGAAAGATACGAAAGAAAGATGAGGGAGCGTTTGCAGAGTGAAGCAGACGCACTAGAGCAAAAACGAATTCAAGACCACGAGAACCGGCTGCAAGAGATTCATATTCCTGGATTAGCCTTATCTAGGGAAATCGATGCATCTGAGGAATCTGCTCCGAAAGTTCCACTTAAGCCGGCTCCAAAGCCAGAGGGCTTAACAATCAGTACAGGGTCAAATCAAGAGCCTGATGATATCCAGGGTTAGTTTTCACAGCCCATCCTTGAATTTATTGTATGTACGGAAGACTGATTGGAGGCTGCGATGTCCAGTTGCTCCTTCATCCTCTGAATCAACAGATTCAGTTGAGGCATCGCTTAAAACCACTATTACCTCTGTTACCTCGAGTTTGCAAAGCACGCCACTACCTAATGATCCTGCCATTGAAGTCCTGCAGCGCGAGCTGGGGAAAGTGAAGGATGAGGTAGAACAGCTGAAGCAGGCTCGGGACGAACGGAACGAGCAGATAAGGCATCTCCAAGAGCAACTTAATGAAGCCCAAGAGAAGTATCATCTCTCTATTGGCACTGTGAAGGAGGAAGTCACAACGCTCTCCGAAACCGTAGACCATTTACGGCGAGAGCTGGAGAAGACTAGGCGCGAAAGAGATGGATATGCCAAGGAGGTTAGAGAATTGCAAGATAAGGAGGCGCGTTTGAACGATGAACTGCACAACGAGAGAATAAGTAGACGAAAGTTCATTCAAGAAGGGGCGGAAAAAGACCTCAATGCAGAGCAGGAAAGGAACAGGCTTCTTGCAATCATTGAAGAGCTATCTCGCCAAAAAACCGTCCCGGAGGAGAGACGGCCGGCCGAGAAAGGGATTCAGCAGCAGAGAGAGCCGCAACGGGCTTGGCTGGAATTGGATCCTCTTGACTTGTCTTCGATGTATTTGGTTCCGCTGGAAGAGGAGGCTGGTGAAAGTGCCCAACAATTCCAGCCGAAGAAGCTAAAAAGGAAATTTAGGAAAACACAGATGTACACGGGAAGTAGAGCAAACATGACCGTCCGAAAATGGCGGAGGAGCCATGATACTTTCAACTTACCCGGAGGAACTTTTGTTTTGGGGTAACAAGTCAAAAGAGGCCATGCATCCGGTACAATTCGTCAACATGAGCGTGCTATTTCATTTGGATAGGAGCTTGCTGTTAGTCTGAGTGTTGATATGCTCCTATTCTTCTACTTCTTTTTGTCAGTGACAGAGCATAGAATTGGGCAAATTACGCATTGGCATGGCGCGTTCCAGTTTTCTAGCATTTCTACGGGTAAACTACCATATCTGCTTGCTTCGAAGTAGGATGTCGGTGTTTCGGGTATTTGAGTTATTTTCTCCCAGCATTTTCGTCGTTCGGCTGCTTACTTTCAATTCCTTTCACTACCACGGAGCAGTGTCGTTGGAATCTGCGCAGTAAAAATGTAAAACACGCTAACATCAAGAGCGTGGCCCATGATCCGACGCAGCTTAGGCCTGGGTCATTTCATGTTGCCACATCATATTTAAGTTAAGCTGTTAAAGACCTTAACAACCGGATATACAGAGCAACTCTTACAGCTTTCTTAATAAGTCTTTGCTTAGTTAGGGTTCTATTATGACTCGCTTCCACCTTTCTAAACGGTTTGACGCCCTTCACGAGGGCGTGACTAGGGAGTATAGGGAATCTGGCTTGCAATGATTGAACGATCCGGGCTCCGGACTTATTATGTACATACCTAAGATCGAAGTTTAATATATACAGATATCTAGAAGAACCCGGCATATTTAAGAACGCCTTCCGCACAATGACATTATATGGTGCGAGCCACAATGTCAACCTCCAACCAAACGCCCAGAGACGCAACGCACTTTACATGAGAATTTTCTCCGGCTTCGATGGCCTCTCGAACTTATCCGTTTTAGCAGACCTCAACGGCTTCCCTTGAATCTCCCCCTCCACGGCCTGTAATAGATCATCTTCTCGCGTAGCATTTGTCGCCCATATGCGACTAACACTCAGGTCAAATGGTCCCGGTAGCCTGTCAATAAGTCCAATACCTATTGTGCGTACCTTCTGCGTCAACATCTCACGCTGTGGCTCTACTACTTGCCCGTGGTTTGTCCGCACAAACTCGTCCCACTTGATGAGCACCGTCTCCCATTCCCCTGGTGTCTTCGAGTATAGCCGGTGCTGGTGGATGTCTGTAGGTACGATTGATTCGGTCTGAACGTTGATGAAATATTTGCGGCCGTCGGATTTGAATTGGAGAGCTAGGTAAGTGTATGGGTCGACGTCCCATAACGATTTGCCGAACAGGGTGAAACGCCGGTCTAGTGTCCTCCACGCCGCGTATCCGGTCCTCTGAATGTGTGGCTGATCTTTTGGGAGCTCAATTGAGATATTCCCGTGGAAGCGGATATGAGATGGCTCCTTCCCCGCTGCCGGGTGATAATCCAAGTTTACGGTAGAGAAGCCTCCAATATCTTGATCGGACATTTTCTTGCATAGTGCGAGAGAGTCTGGGCTGTCGAGGTAGATGAGGGGGTATGGCTTCTCAGGAATGGTGATGCCCTCGAATTTTAGAGCTGTAGTAATTACGTATTAGCTATCGAATGACTGATTGCAGGTGAATTGTTACTGTAAACTCACTCGAGACAGACAAGCGCTTGAATTCGTCCAAGCTGCGCTTCAGGAAGCCCGGAGCAAGACACCGTGGCGAAGGTCGCATGGTGCAATGCAAGGATGTGAAGGTGCAGCAATTGTCGTCTTGGTGTTCGGTGCGCTTGTGCCATTCCTCAACACCACCACCAAAAAGCTGTGATCCATGACGAAACACCTCGGCTTCTCCTTTCCCCGTACGCTAAACCGCTATAGGTAAACAGACTTCGTAAATTTCTTGATCGGCCCTTTTCGACATTCCTCTTTCTAACTGCACAACCACCCATTCACTCCTTACTCCCTAATATTGGCTAATAAAGTGCTTCAATTGTGTGAGCTTGCTGCTTCATCTCCTCATCCTCCCGCGCTGCCGGCATTGCCCAATAAACCCGCATTCGCCATCGACTATACATGACCTTGGCAACCTCCTCCCCGTCTCAACAACTTCGAGAAGACCCGGCACCACTCCAGCAGAGTCTACTGCCACAATCGCGAGAGACTGGAGATGTGCTCCCACAGAAGCAGGCCGGCGGGACACCGGTAACCGCAAAGAAGTCGCCTTTTGCGAAATCATGGGCGCACTTAATCGCAGGAGGGTAATGCATCGTCTCCTCCCGATTCCTCTTCCAAGTACTGATCCGGCACTTACACAGTCTTGGTGGAATGGCCTCCGCAACCCTCACCGCCCCTCTCGACGTCCTGAAAACCCGCCTCCAATCCACCTACTACCAGCAACATCTCGCGGCCTCGCGGTCCGCGCGCGGCCTGCCTCCCATCGAAACCCTGTCGCTAGCCCGGAGCTCGCTCCAGCACGTGCGTGAGACGTTCCAGATCCTGTACGAAGTGCCGCGCGTGGAGGGCTGGCGCGCGCTGTTCAAGGGCCTCGGGCCGAACCTGATCGGCGTGGTGCCCGCGCGCGCCATCAACTTCTACGCCTACGGTAACGGCAAGCGCCTCATCAGCTCGTACTTCAACCACGGGCGGGAGGCCGTGTGGGTCCATCTGTGCGCCGCGGCCGCCGCGGGCATCGTAACGGGCACGGCGACGAACCCGATTTGGCTCGTCAAGACGCGGCTGCAGCTGGACAAGTCGCACCATGCTGACGGGGCAGGGCGGCAGTACAAAAATGCGCTGGACTGCACGATGCAGACGCTGCGGAATGAGGGGATTCGAGGGTTGTATCGTGGGCTCAGCGCGAGTTATCTGGGGGTTACCGAAAGCACGCTGCAGTGGGTGCTGTATGAGCAGATGAAGCTGGGGCTGGCGAGACGTGAACAGAGGTTGTTGGCGTCGGGGAGGGAGCTCGGGTTCTGGGATCAGACGGTTTCGTGGACGGGGAAGCTGTGTGCGGCCGGGAGTGCGAAGTTTGTGGCGGCGTTGATCACGTATCCGCACGAGGTACGTCCCTATCCTACCCTCCTCTCCCTTTCGGGAAACGCTCTCTCCCTCAGCTAGTTCTGCTTCCATCAACATATCTGACTCCCTCTCAGGTCGTCCGCACCCGCCTCCGGCAAGCTCCCATGCAAGACGGTCATCTAAAATATACTGGCCTCGCACAGTGCTTCCGGCTGATCTGGAAAGAAGAAGGCATGGCCGCGCTATACGGCGGGCTCGTCCCGCACATGCTACGCGTGGTACCCAGCGCCGCAATCATGTTCGGCACCTACGAAACCGTGTTGCATCTACTCGGCACCTCGTCACAAGTCTAACCACCTCATCTCTCAACCCATTACGTATGTTTGTATTTACGGTCTGGACGAGCAACGCAGTCGGCTGATTTTGGCCGTGAGAGTTGAATGAAATCTGAATGGGAAAACTACTCTACTCTTCATGTAATATATACCGGAACGGCTGTTGGGGCTCGGTTGTACAAAAAAAGGGAGTTTAGGTGGATATTAGACGGCCGTCGGTGGCCCGGTGTCTTTGTATTTATATGTATACTGCATATTAGCCGCACCTGGGGCTAGAGGTGTTTTAGGCGGCATTGGGAAGGGAATCCATGCTCAGGCACTCACAATAGGATGGATGATTGCATATCTCATTGTGTTCGTATGCGTGAAGTACAGTTGGATGGGCCATATTGAAATGGGTAGGGGAATACTAACGTATGCGTATCCTTACTTTATGGTGTCATAGCTATAGATACCCAAGAAAAACTGGAAACTCCTATGTATGTAGTCCCGAAGTCCTCCAGACGTTCGTATAAAACTGACATGGTATGGTAACGTCCCTCCCTACAGGTCGAGAAACCCACCAGGCCGAGAAATATAAGGGGTACCTCAACTTTAATCAACTCAAAATCTATACACACGTTGATATTTGCTATAACCCTATCCCTTAACACGTCAGCGTCCATCTAGAATATGGTCCGTGCGTGGAACACCAAAACACCAGCGAGCACCGAGGACACATTTTGGGTGTAAAATATGTCAGATTCCGTTCTGATTACCTTATATTGAGCGACTAAACTCTGAGAAATAAGCTATATAGATCGTTTTATATGAGATTTTACAAATATCACCAGCCTTATATTCCTGCACGACGATTCGATTCAGTTAATTTAATCGGCTAGTCCTTATCGATAACAGATGGACGCGAACTGACGTGTTAAGGGATATAGGTCATGTGCTGTAGCTATTCCTAGACATCTAGAACCCCTTCTATCTAAAAATTACGTTACGCATCGTCGCCTTCGCGCCTAATTCGCAGAGAGCCTTATTCTTTAGCAAAACAGAGTTCCTTCCCTATAGCACCACCGTTAAGCTCTTACCACTCCATAATACTTGTAACGGTGTTATCTAAGCCTCAGAACCTTACTACGATACTGGGAAGTCATCATCAGCCTTGTGTCTGCTGTGGCGCGCAAATTTATACAAGGTCGCCACCCCAGTCGGTACTTCCAATCAGAGCAGTTTCCAATCCCAGCTAGTGCGAAACGACCCCGCACGTTGTACATAATCAAGCTTGTGGCTGTCAGGCCTATGGCTGTGCGGACGCTCACGCTCGGACTCCGGAGCAGTCAGCAAATGACACTAGTGGCATCTGCTTATTAACCTGCCCCCCTGTTTGACGAAAATCCCTGTCTCCCAAAACATGACCAGGGTATTTTAACTTCTAAGCACCTCAGAATCGGCGCACACGTTAATATTCCTATATTCTTAGGCTCGATATACTCTTTAGCCATTTCTCAATATTGTAGAACCCTCGCACCTGAATATTATACGAGTTATAGTGGTTTTATCGCTCGATTCCTGCAGAGTGTGCTTTAAGGCCGCGACCGAAAATCTTCGCCACAGCGCCATCATCTTTGCTTAACCATAATTTGAACTTGTGACAGAGACTAATATAAATAATATAATCCTACTGTAATGCGAGGAAGCCATCATCAACAGCGTACGAACAGTGTATTTGGTATCCCTTCGCCTGGTAGCGTCCTACGAAAGTTGGACCGTGCGCGAACACCAGAATCAAAAATACGCGTATGGTCACGGAGCCTTGATCCCATTGATTCTATTGGCTGGCTCTTATAGATAACCGTAGGACACATTTTACCAGGCGAAGGGATAGGAGGCAATTTCGCCACGACGGTCGGTGCGACTGGCCAAGAATCTCAACGCTTTCGGCGATTCGATCGCATTACGCTATTCTGACATAAGTAAGGTATGGTAAGAAATTTGGTTTAGTCCATGTCCCTATAGTTTACCGCTCTTGGCAGTCTAACCGCCCTTTCACGACACAAAATGCCCTGCGTGCTGAAAAAAAGAGAACGCTGGACTCAATCCCCATTACTCCCCGACGTTGATCGCAGGAGGGAACGCCCGACCGGCACCGATGTGCTCGGATGCGCCACTCAACAAGACATTTGATATCGATCGATCTCCTGAATAAATTCCGCTATCCGAACTGACATAATATTACCCTCGTGAGCGAAGATTCGGAGCCACTACCAAGGCGCGACCCGTCTATGAAGCCTGTTCACGTGATAAGCGAGAGAGATCATCAAGATCATGTTTATGGGCATGCTAGGACATCTGTATTTGCAAGTCGCTATTGCTGTATCGTACAGATGGCTCCTCTAATGAGATTTTTCGGTTTGCTCCCAGATCCAGCTGATACGGCACGGAAACAGACACAAAGCTGCGCGAGGCTCAGCGCAAGGCTCCGTGCAATACCCAACAAGCTGAGCCGCGACCCCCTCCCTACAGCGAGATCATGTTCTCTTAACTACGTCTTTCTTTGTTTATCTGTACCTTACTGACGATAGCTACTCCATGTAGCATGAGCTGTTGCCTCTACCAGCGATTGACTATGCAACTTGACAATGAACCGATCGCGTTTTCCCCCTCAGCCTACACCGTGGCATGGATCTCGGCGCTGCCTGTCGAATCGGCTGCAGCAGTGGAGATGCTCGATAAGAAGCACGATGATCCTCGTAGCCATGGTAGCAACACCGATCAGTACGTTTTCGGCCAGGTGGGCGACCACAACGTCGTGATGGCGCGCCTGCCATCAGGCCAGATGGGAAACAACTCGGCTGCAGCAATCGTGGCCCGATTAACGGCTATGTTCCCGTCTATCCGCTTTGCTTTCATGGTAGGAATCGGCGGCGGAGTACCGTCAGCGAAATTAGACATTAGACTAGGAGACGTGGTGGTCAGCCATCCACACCTACAGCACCCTGGCGTAGTGCAGTACGACTTTGGCAAGACAGGGCCAGACGGGCAGATGAGAGCAGGGGCACTGGATGCACCGCCAAAAGCGCTTTTAAACGCGATTGCAAAGATGCGAGAAAATTATCACCGCGACCTGAGCAATCTTTCTAAACACCTATCCGCTTTCGACCAATTATCGCAGTTCAGTCGAGATACAGCTGGCCCTGACATCCTCTTTCGACCGACATACCGTCACACTGAGGGAGAAACCTGCGAGGAATGTAACAAGGAGATGATAATCGAACGCACTGGGCGGGCTGGCCAAGAGGTGGTGATTTATTATGGCACAATCGCATCTGGGAACCAGGTGATGAAGGACGGCGTGACCAGAGACAGGATAAGTGCTGAGCTTGGTGGAGTGCTGTGCTTCGAGATGGAAGCGGCCGGACTAGCCAGCACATTTCCATGCGCGGTGATTCGTGGCATCTGCGACTATGCCGACTCGCACAAGAACAAGAGTTGGCAGCCATATGCGGCGGCGACAGCGGCGGCGGTTGCCAAAGAATTGCTGCTGGTCATACCGGCAGAAGAGGTCGCGATGACTGACATGGCTGGGAGAATAACCGGTAGGTGTGCTTATCGTATTGCGACGTGGTTGCACTGCTAATAAATACGTGTTAGACTCCGAAAAGTACCGAGTCCCATTCAGTCTCAAAGGCATTCCTCAAGGTAGATTTGCGGATAGGCCGGAAGAGATGAGACGCTTAGAACAAGTTCTTATGCCACAAGGACAAGCTCAATTAGAAGGCTGTCGGCAGCAAGTGGTAGTGCTCCATGGACTTGGCGGAATAGGCAAGACTCAGCTTGCTGTCGAGTTTGCCAGGAAGCACCAGGCAGCCTTCACGTCGGTGTTCTGGTTGGACGGGAGCAGCGAAGACAGCCTAAAGCAAAGCATTGCCGACTGTGCGGGTCGCATTCCAGAAGGGCAGATTCCTGAGACAAGCAGGAAGTACTCGTCTGGCGCAAACGGCGACCTCGATGCCGTAATTCGTGATTTCATGGAGTGGCTAAGCAGAACGGAGAACAAGCACTGGCTGGTTATATTTGATAATGTGGACCGCGACTACCAGCAGCAAGGGACCGATACTGACGCGTACGATATTAGCAACTATGTTCCGGAGGTTGACTACGGATCGGTTCTAATTACTACGCGGCTTGCCAACCTCCAACAGCTCGGCGAATCTTTGCACTTAGGGAGCGTTGACATGAGCCAAGCGCGGGCCATCTTTCAAAAGTGGTATAACCAAGACTTTGGTAAGGCAGTTTTATGATGCATACCTAGTAGTTGCATGGTGTAATACTAACCGGAGCGTACAGATCCAAGTGACAGCGACGAGCTACTTCAACTGCTTGATGGACTACCTCTAGCCCTGGCGCAGGCGGCGGTTTATATAAACGAGACGGGGACGAGCTTCAGTACCTACACTAGGCTATACAAAGAGCAGTGGAAAGATCTGATGGAGAATGAGGACACGGCACCACTGAGAAGCTATGGGAACCGCAGCATAAACACCACGTGGACAGTGTCATATAATGCGATACGTGCCAAGAACGAGGGCGCAGCGAATCTTCTTCTGTTGTGGGCCCACCTTGACAATAAGATACTGCCGTATTGGATTCTCCAAGCTGGAGTAAATCGGTCCAGTGCATTGGCAGAAGACTTGTCGGAATGGCTGAAAGACGCCGCCGATGATGAAGTGAAATTCTTGAAAGTGGTTCGACTTCTACGGAGCTACTGCTTGGTCGAGAGCCTGCATGGGAGTTCTACCCACAGTACTCATCCTGTAGTGCACCAGTGGGCATTTCACATACAAAAGGAATATCACCGAGCAGAGCTATCGCGATTGGCAGTTCTCATAATTGGATATGCGGTTCCAGACGAGTATGCCACAGAATATCACCAGAAGCAGCGGCAGCTATTTCCACATGCGGAGTCTTGGATGGAAAGAATGGAGCGAACAACAGTGAATACAGAAGCGGAGGTGGACGAGAAGATGCTATACGCGCTACATCGGATCGGTATGCTGTTATCCGACCAAGGCAAGCTAGAAAAGGCCGAGAAGATGTACCAGCGCGCGCTGGAAGGCTACGAGAAGGCCTGGGGCCCTGATCACACATCGACACTCGACACCGTCAACAACCTGGGCAACCTCTACGCCAACCAGGGGAAGTTAGCGGAGGCCAAGAAGATGTACCAGCGCGCGCTGGAAGGCAAAGAGAAGGCCTGGGGCCCTGATCACACATCGACACTCTCTACCGTCAACAACCTGGGCAACCTCTACGCCAACCAGGGGAAGCTGGCGGAGGCCGAGAAGATGTACCAGCGCGCGCTGGAAGGCAAAGAGAAGGCCTGGGGCCCTGATCACACATCGACACTCGACACCGTCAACAACCTGGGCCTACTCTA
>Ga0307507_10005143_pt1 | contig 21917 bp, 4 predicted proteins | sample 7_EM_MG_FD_207223 | JGI IMG/M metagenome (GOLD analysis project Ga0307507, IMG submission 207223) | Populus trichocarpa ectomycorrhiza microbial communities from riparian zone in the Pacific Northwest, United States - 7_EM | ecosystem: Host-associated > Plants > Roots > Unclassified | place... | reverse complement strand
TAAATTATTAAAATTTATTATTAAGTGGTTGTTAAGATATTAAAGTGTGATTTTTCCATTTTTTGGTGTGTTTTTGAAGTGATCAGCTCACCCGTTTGACCAGCTCACCCGTGAAATACGTTATTACTATATTAAATAAAGAAGATAAGTAGTATAGCTAAATAAAGAATGGAGAACTTAATAAATCTTTATATACACCTTAAGGAAACAGCTAAACTAGTATAAGAAAAAATAAAAAGGTACTATAACGCTAAAAGATCTAAGGGACCAGATCTTAAGGAAGGGGATAAAGTATAGCTACTATATAAAAATTTTAAAAGTTAATAACTAAGTAAGAAGTTATATTATATTAGACTAGGACTATTTATAATTAAAGTAAAGATTTTAGAAGTTATATATAGACCTAACTTATTAGAAAAGATAAAGATCTACCCTATATAGTATATTATAATACTAGAGCCAGTATACGGAAATATTAAGCCACTAGTTTATAAGGTAGATATATATAGAGGATAAAAAGAAGATAAATAGGAAGTTTTAAAAATTATTAGTTATAAGGATATTAATAGTAAAATATGGTATAAGGCTAAGTGGATAGACTATAATAAGACTACCTAAGAACCACTAGACAACCTTAAAAATGCTATAAGAAAAGTGTAAGAGTATTAGAAGAAATTAGATTAGATAATATTAATAAAGAAGAATTATTTAAAGAATAAATTATCTAAGGGGGACCTAAGAGAAGCAACTACTATATTACTTAGAGTTATTTCCACCTCTAATAAACAAAGATCCTTTTTTTTATCTTCTTCTATTTTATAAAGACCCTATTTAATAAAAGTTCCTTTAAGTAACCCTTTTTACAGACCTTCTTAAGACAGACCAGCTAAGTAAAGGCGTTTATTTAATTATTAAGGGCTTTTTATTTATAAATAGAGGCTATAAAATAAAGAGAGGCAGCTTTTAATTCCGCTGTATAGGCATAGCGTAGTTTTTTAAGGGCAGCTAATAGTTTACTATTAAGCTTTTTAGTAGCGGATTAAATTTAATACCCTAAAATAAATTAAATAAGGTACTAGACGCCTATAAAGAATAATAAAATATATATATTTAGCGTTAGAGATAGATCTAACATTATAGGATAACCGTATGTTTAATTTTATACACTTAGTATAAGAAGAAGGTTGGTAACTAAAAGGAGCTATAATTATAATATATACTAACTTCTTCCCCGTACAATAAGAGTAGAAAGGTATAATTTTACCTAGTAAAAGGATTGTTAAAATTACACGCGTATAATAATTAGACGTAAAGGATCTAATAGAAGGTATTAAAAATAATAATGGTTACCAAATTAAAGACGGGAATACTATACCTCTAATAGATAACTTAGAGATATAAGATATCTTTAAGGACAAAGATAAAGAGGAGGGGGATAGTGTTACAGACCTTATATTAACAATAGTACGGCTACTTAAAGAGGATATAAGCGGACTAGTAGTGGAAGTGTAAGAGGCGCTAAAACTAGTTAAACTATGGGATAAGAGATAACTAAGTTATATAACAGATTATATTACCGTTTTAGTATATAGGATCTATAGAATCTATAAGGAATGTTATATACCTTATATACTTAGTATTTCTTAAGTATAGTTTATATATTTAAAGGACCACAGTCCCTACCTAGATAGTTTCTTTTTTTATAATAAATCTTAAAATATGATTGAAGTTATTCTATTGGGCAACTACTCTACTAGTTATTATTATATTATTAACTTCTTATTTACCTATATACCTAGCCTATTAGCAAGTCTACCGTAGTATTTTCTATAAGGCTTTATTATACGCAAAGTACATTTAGTATATAATATTCCTTATAGATTCCATAGATCCTATATACCAAACTAGTAATATAATCTGTTATATAACTTAGTTACCCCTTATCCTATAGTTTAACTAGTTCTAGCACCTCCTGCGCTTCCACTACTAGTCTATTTATATCTTCTTTTAATAGCCGTACTACTACTAATATAAGGTCCGTAACAAATTCCGCTTAAGGATCTTCTATTATAGTAGTATATAATTTAGTACCTAAACCTTATTATTTTACCTTAAGAGTCCTTAATTATTAAGGGTATAGTCCTTATTACCGGCAAGAACCTATCCCTAAGTTAACTAATTATATATAAAGTGTATAAAGGCGTTTCTTTCTTATACTCTATAAATAAAATTAACTAGTAACTTAGGGGGGTGTTCTATAAACACCGTTTTGGCTAAGGCAGCTACTACTATCTCTTACTATAGCACGAGACTCTACGTAAAGTTAGTACTAGTAAGGTAATATATAATATATAGGTAACTTGCTAGGTTATCGCGGGGGACTATTACCTAGGCTAAGAGATCTTCCCTAAGGTTAAACGCTATTAGGCCGATTAAGAAGGTCTTAGAGAGAATAGTAGGACACCTAAGTCCGCCGGCGCTATATTCGCGAGGGTCGCTTATATACTATATATATACTATTTACTGGTTTAGTATAGTAGCACTAGTGCCGCCCATAAGGCCTATAACCTATAACTTTAACTATAACGTAGGTAGTATAGCATTAAGGACTATCCTCTTACTACTATCTTTAAAGCCTTTAGTATAATCCAGGCGCTAGAATAGTGTGTTAGTAGAATTTGCTTTGCCTAGCTTATATTTAATCTTAAAATTAAACTTAATTGGTTTTTTTTAACGTACTAGGCCTAGTAAGTAAATAAGCTCTTAGTAGTTATAAAGTACCTAAGATTATTATAATTGCAAAGCACGCGCGTTATATACGCAGCGTATTTAAGGTAGTAGCGCTACATCTTAAAGAATTACACTATAGCAAGTAGTTCTTTATTATGCATATTATACTATACTTCTAGGCTAGTAAGCTTCTAACTATAATAAGTAATTAGGTGCTAGTGGAGTTAATCTCCCTACCTAAAAGGCTATAGAAGTATACCGCTATATATATAATTAGAAGCGTTAGTAATTACTATTAGAGGTAGATTAGGGTTAAAGTAGTAAAGTAGTAGAGCTTATATAAACACAGCGCATAGCTTATAAAACGCCTATTAAGCATTATTAGGCTAGGACTAAGGTTAATACTATTTAGTAGGCTCTTTTTTACGCTTTTACTTATTCTCCCTATTTACTATTAAGTTATAATATACCTATGCAAGATATATATATAGGGGGTATAGGTATCCGAGTAGTTTTAGATAAATCGCCTATAGAAGTTGGCGAAGCTAAAAAAGACCTAGATATCCTATAGGACTTAGGCTTAGGCTATTCCTTAATAGCTTTTACATAGGTAGGATCTATTATAATGCTATTAGGTATAACAATAAAGCCTAAGAACTTAACGTTCTTAGTATAAAAGATATATCTTAATAGTTTAATGTATAGGCCCTAAGCGCAAAGATGTCACAGTACCTACTTAATATACTTAACGTACTTAACCTTATTATTTAAGTAAATAAGAATATTATCTAGGTAAACTACGTAGATAGTATCTACTAGGGTCCCTAAAGCTTTTTAAATATAGCTCTAAAAAGTTATAGGGGCGTTAGCAAGACTAAAGGACATTATTAAATACTTAAAGTAACCGTAGCATATCTTCTATTTATCTCCCTTTTTAATATAAATCCTATAGTACGCATTATAGAGATCCAGCTTTATAAATATCTTCGCATAGCTAAGCCTATTAAAGAGTTTGCTAACCAGTAGTAAGAGGTACTAGTTTTTAATCGTAATCTTATTTAGGCGCCTATAGTTAATATATAGCCGTATTATACCTTCTGCTTTTAGTATGAAAAGGATAGGCGCTCTAGTAGGTAACTTACTAGGCCTAATCTAGCCCTTCTTAAAAGCACTCTTTAGGTACTTTATAAGATCTACAACTCTTTCTATAAGAGGTTATAGATAGGTGTCTATAGTAGCGTCTTGCCTTCTTTTAAGTTAATTATATAGTCGTACTTAGAGTTTTATAGTAGTATACTTACTAGCTTATTAGAGAAGACATTAATTTCCTCTTTATATATATCTAGTAGGCTAGGGTCTACAGAGGTTAAGGTAACTATTATATAGTAGTATACTTCTAAGAGCTAGTAAAAAAAGGTACAGCCAATATATATTTTATAGATATACTTATACTAAGAGTATATATAGCTCTACTATAGTATACTTAATAGTTTTAGGGTTTTAATTACCTCCCCCCTAAATTAAGGTAATCTACGCTAGCACTAGAGGGTCTCTACGGGTACTCGCTACCAGTAATAGTAGGTCCTCTATTATGTTTATAATCGGTATCTCTATATCTAGAGGGTCTATACAGGTACTCACTACTAGTAATAATAGGTCCTCTATTATGTTTACAACTAGCATAAAAAAGAAATCTTCTAGCTATAGTAAATAGACTATTTCGCTAGCTTTAATATCTGCTAAAATAGTATTAAGGGTGACTATCTAGAGGCGCCTAGGGTCTAAAGTACCCTAGATAAATTATCTAGAATAGAAGCTAATTAATAGATCTGCTTTTATAAGCTAATCCTATTTAAAAACTATATTATAACGATTAAATAAGCTACTCTAAAAGGTCTAGGGGCTAATAGTATAAGGGATACCCTAGGAGTCGCTAATAGTAACTATTAGATTATAAGCGTCCTAGATTATTATCTAGTTGCTATTAAGGAAACGTATAATAGGTTTATATAAATATAGCGCATAGCTTATAGGCAGGTTAAACCTATAGACAATGTCTTAGTTAATAAGGTTAATTTAGTACCTATTATTATATAAGTAATATAGGCGGACTTTACCCTAGGGCGTATCTATCGCAATATATACTATAATGCATTTCTTCTCTTCCTCTATATTAGGCCCTAGTTATAGTTAAGAGAAATGCGCTACTAAGGCTTTAGGTTTTTTTAAAAAACTAGCCTAACTTATCTTTACTAGCTTACTTTTAGTATTCTTTATAGTAGCTACCTTTAGGTCTCTTTTAACTTATATATATAGCACTAGCGTCTAAGGGGCCCCCTAAGCTATCTAGCTTTTAAATAGTCTTCCTAGAAGTTTACTTAAAGCGTTACCCTTTTTAGGTTCTATTCCCTAAACCTAACTCTATAAAGCCTATACTATAACTACGCTTTATACGCAATAATTTGCCGCTACTACTTCCGCGATCTTCCGCGAGCTTTATAGTGTTAAATAATTGCTCTATATAGCGGATTTTATTAAAGAGGTCCTTAGCGGTTCTTATTTATTAAGCGAAGTTCTAGCGAAAGAGCTCTACTTATAAGTAGGTTAGGAAATATAATAACTAAAAGTCTACCTATTACTTAGGATTAATAAAAGGGGTATATAAGAAGAGGTCCTCTAAGCTATATATACGGGCTAGGAAGATATTAAACCTCTAGTTCTCTTTTATAATAGCCGTATAGTATATAGTAGCATTATTAAAGCGTCTTACTATAGGGTTCCTAATCTAGTCTTAGACTATAGTCTTAAACTTATCCCATAGTAAAGGACCTTTATCCTTAATACCTAACCGGTAATAAACTAGTTAGGTAATTATCTTTTCTTTTATAAGACCTTTAATGGTCTAGCGCGTATATCACTTAGAGTTATAGTTAGCGTTATTAACCTTAAATTAGTTCTTAACTGCGGCGATCTAGTAGTTAAAATATTATTAAGTAGTACTGCTAATATTAAGTAGCAACTTCTTAACTAGGGCGTTAGGATTTATTTAGCGTATGTGTTTGCTATATAACTTATACTCTTTATTAGAGAGGTAACGGGAGGGCTTTATTAAATTAATAATGCTCTATAAGTTAGCTATTTTCTTAGCTAGCTTGTCTAACTCCTTTATATTAGTAGTATTTAGTAGAATGCTAGTAATCTTACTAAGCTCTTATTAAGCCTAGGTATTAAGTTAAACTAGTCTCTAGTATTTATAGGTGGCTAATTATTTTAAGGTTTAGAAGGTAGCTTAGATTCTACTAGTATATTTCTAGCGGTTTCGTCTACACTAGATCCTAAGGCGTTTAGCAGTTATATTATTAGCATATTACTATTAGGTATAGGCGTTGGTTTTTATTTTAGAGGTATTATAGAAAAATTAAACCGGCTATTCTCCTAAGGGGATTAGTAAGGATTTAAATATAAAGTAAGAATATAAATAGGGAGCTTAATAATAGAATAATAGGGTATATTATATAGATAGACAAATCCTTAAGGGAAAAGGAGGAGTCTATATATAAAGTAAGAAAGGGTTTTCCCTAAGCATATATAGCGTATATTACGGCTCTGGTAGAAAACGGCAGAACTTAGCTAGTAGAACTTAGTAGAACTTGCGGTTACGTAACTAGAGGACTATATAAAAAGAACCCAACTTTAACTGGCGCTGCTCTTTTTCTCCTTTCCTTTCTCTAGCTTTAGATCCTTATTTATAGACAATCCAATTATATAGGCTTGCATGCGTTCTTCTTGCTATACTCATGCCTTAATTAACTAAGTCGCTAACATTATCTAAAGCTTATACTACTCTTTCTTCCTAAAAGGAACTTAAATATATCTATAAGACTATAAATAGGATAAGGACATAGAATAGGACCTAAAGGACATTACTAGGACTATAAGGATAGGATAGAACCTTAAGAATATAAAAGGAATATAAAAAGAACCCTAAGAACTAGATACGCATAGACTAGAACTCCCTAAAGAAATTACCTAGAATTACCTAATACCCTTACTACTATGCCAAGAAACATAGCAGCTGGCAAAGCCGCTGTAGGACCCTTAAATACCTCTAATAGTGAAATAATTACTGTCTTAACCCCCTAGGCGGAGCTTATAGCAGCTAATACCGAAATTAAACAACTATAAAAGCTGCTTAAAGCTAGAAATACCCCTGCATTTAATAATAAGTTATTATTAGATACCTAGAGACTTGCTACAGTCCTATAGGCCCTATCCTAGCGCCTTAGTGGATTCTTTAAGGCCTATATAGCACCATTACAGTCCGCGAAGATTGTAGACCCCTATTACTTATAGATAGAACTAATTCTACCTTTAATAACTAAAAGCTCCAATTATAAGATAAGCTTAAAGTTAATATAGACTACTTTCCTACCCCTTAAGCCAAAATGGCCTATATCTTTGGCCGTACTAATGGGGACGCCCAGATATACCTACGCCCGCAATATGCTAAGGACTTAATAGACCTCTTTATCTTTAAAAAAGAATTAATTAATTATTTGTCTTCTATTTATAAGGACCCCTTTAAGGTGCAAAACGCCTACCTTAACTATAAAGGCCTAAATATAAAAATAAAGGAGACCTTTTTGGCCTTTTAGACCTATTTTTTATACTTAGCTGGCTAGGCCTAAATCCCTTAAGAAGATCTGCTGCTAGACCTATTTAATAAGCTCACCTTAGACCTATAGCGAGCTATAGTGCCAGTCTTTACCACTATATAAACGCTAAAGGAACTAATAGACTAGTGCTTAGCTATTAATTAAGGCCTTTATTAAATTAAGGTATATGCTAAGTGGTATAAAGCCTAAAACCCTTTAAACTAGACTATAAGCAATATAAGAACAGCTAATAGTACCTTAGTATAGGCTGCAACTCCTATAGTACTAACTGTTTAACCTACTATTAATCTAGTAGCTAGTTATATAACTAGTCCTACTACGGGCCTAGTATAAACTCGGCCTATATATAGCAACCCCTATAGATAAGCCCTTAGTAATTAAGGAGCTTGCTTTTTATACAGCTAAAAAGACTACTTTATAAAAGACTGCTTAATAGCGATAAAGATAAATAAGGTCCTATTAATTTAGGAGGATAGTATAGAGTTTAAAAAAAAAGGAACCCTAGAGGAAGACTCCTCTTTAGGGTTAAAAGGGATTTATAATAATTATAATAATTATTCATTGCTTAACGTCTAATTCAGATCCCTATTGGGCCCACGCGGACTACTCCTTATTTACATATAGGGAGAAAACTCTATTTGAGAAAACCCCGTAATCTATCTCCCTGCCTTTTAGGACTCGCCTACTTAGCGCCTACAAGTCACCTATAGTGCTCTACTACCTTACTTTTTGACCTCCTTGGGAACTACTACTGCCGTAACAAGCCTACGGACGCGCTAGTATCGTAAACTTAACTCTACTACTGTAGAGTCATTAGGGGGCGCCTAATACTCGCCCCTTTGCCTTCTATTTCCATTTCCTTTACAGCCCGGAACTGGTCTAGTACATTTTAGCTAATAAGCCACTGGGTAACCGCCTTAAGACCTTTTTATATTAAGAGTAGTGTATTATAGTTCTCTGTGCCAGCTGCTAAGAGTATTGCTTCTTAGTTGGTATATAAGGGGTATAACAGTATTATATATTTTAGTGTCTGTCTTAGCCAGCCATATTTATATCTTAGGCTACCTACTAGGACACCCATCCAGTAGAGCCAATCTTTTAGTCCTATTATTCCTATTCTTAAGAGTGTTGCTATTATATTTTCTGCCTTTGTTAGGCCTTCTTAAAGCCCTTAGGTATTTACCCCCCATAGCGTTAACTATGCTATAGCTTAGGTTCCTCTTGCCTAAGATGGCCTCTGTACCTTTAACTCCCATACGCCTCTCTAGTATTAGTCTAGCTAGTGTTGTGTTGCGGTAGATAGTTTCTTGGTACTCTTTTATACTTTACTTTAGCTCCTTTCTCTCTCTTACTATTATCTTTACTAGTCTCTTATATATTTCCCTTCCTCCTTTATATGGGCCTAGGCCCTAACACGGCACTATTCTTCTTCTGCTTTTTCCACCTGTTTCTCTAACATATCCTCCCTACTTTAGGGTTGTTAGTTTGCTCTCCTATAGGGCACCCTAGGGTCCCTCTATGGTTTATTTAGGCGTATCTTAATATACTTTATGACCTTAGAGTTGCGCTCCTTTTACACCCTTTGCATTACAGCGGCCTTAATATATAATCATAGGGGGGGGATATTTGCTTCCTTCTTAAGCAGTACTATAGCTGTTTACTTATACCCGCCTGTTATACTCCGGAGGCAGGCTGCTTAGACCTTTTAGAGTAGTTTAAGGAGTAATTTAGGGGGGCCTTTCTTAGTTTCTCCTATGGCCTAAACACTAGATCTATATATCATGGTTAGTCGGACAACTGCTATATATAGTAGGCGTGACTTCTAGAAGCATAGACCCTATATAGAGTTAACGATCCTGGACATTGCGATGTACTGTACTTAGCCCTTACGGGCCGCTTGTGACGTATATGCGCTCTACTAGAGCTTACTGTCTACCCATACTCCTAATACCCTTAGGCCTTAAACTGGTTGGCCCCTAAAGCCTTAAATGTGGATTATATGCTAGAGATCTGCAGATTGGTTGCGTTTTCTTATAAAATAGATTAGCTGGTATTTCTCTAGTGAGAATTGGACTCCATGTCATCTTGCCCATTCTATATAGGTATTATAGGCTTTCTCTAGTGTTCTACAGTTCTTTACAGCTATTAGCCTATATATAATTAGGTTTGTGTTATTAATAAAGCCTATCCCCTAGGTCGCCCCTTCTTTAAAGGAGTTAAGTAGGTTGCTTATAAAGAACAGAAAGAGTATAGGCGAGAGGGGAGATCCTTGTGGTATTCCTGTTATAACTGTAATAGAGGGGCTCTGGTATCCGCTAAAGACTAGTAATATTTCTTTCTGGCTTATAAACCCTTAAATAAATTATATAATCCATTTTAGGAAGCCCTTTACCCTAAGGATATATAGGAGGCGCTTATAGGGTATATAATTATAGGCACCACTAATATCTAGGCTAAGCATTAATACTACAAAGTCCCTTTATATTGCCCATGCAGATTTAATGGTGGCGGCGAGTAATATAAGTGCTGATAGTATTAAGCGGTTCTTTCTTGCCCCTATTTAACTTTATAGTAGTAGGGCGTGTTCCTTAGCCGTGTCTACTATGCGGTCCGCTATTACCCTTTCTAAGATCTTACTAAGGGTATTTTCTAAGGCAATATGGCGGTAGCTTCCTGGGATTAAGTAATCTGCTTTGCCTTCTTTTTATAGAACAACCGTTGTTATAGATCTTCTAAGTTATAGGTAGTAGCCTATAGCAAAGTACACTCTAGCTATATCTATAAGCCAAGGTGCTATAAGTGGTCTATAGGTCTTTAAGGCCTTATTTAGTATCCCATCTGGTTCTAGTACTATATTATTTAAAAGGCGGCTAATAGTTCTAGCCATTTCCTCTATTATTATGTCGTTATCGACCTATAGGCAAGTCACCGGTATTTTACCTGTAATATTACTAAGGTCTACTAGAGCCGGTTAGGGGAAGAACCTTTCTATAAGGATCTTTGCCTTCTTATTATTATTATTAATAGCCTATAACTCCCCTACTCTTTATAGGGGTAGTAAGTATAAGTCTTCTACTAGGCGCCCTACCTTTTTCTTTACCCATTTCGCTATAGCCTAAAGGCCCTTATTATAGGGGATGCTTAAGTTAGAAGTATACTTGTTTATAAACTATCTCTAGTTGTTCCTTGCTTCTTTTTTAGGGTATTCTTTAACTAGTTTCTTGTGTCTTTATATTATCTCTCGTCTTTAAGGTTATAGCTACTTATATATTTCCTTCTTACTTATTATTGGCTAGCAATAAGAACTACGCATTATGCGGACCATATATATTATATATAGGAGCCCGGTTACAAGACTAGGCAGTGCCCTTTTAGCCTATTTTTAATTACTGCTTAGATCCTTTCTAGTCTTTAGTTAATTTCCTTAGGGGTAGCTAATAAGCCTTGCTTGTTTAGTATTAGGTAGATTTCTTCTAGGTCTTAAAGTTATTATTTAACTATATTAAGGAAACTATTTATCTTAAGCTTCCTTATTACATATCTTTTACTATTTAGTTATGCCTTAATATCTAGATCTAGCTATATTTAGATAGGGATATAGTCTAAGGTAAGTGCCTATTCTTTTTTAGGGTTATACTTTTTAAGTCTCTAGTATAGGCCTTTATCTATAAATATAAGATCTATTATACTTTTAGCGGTGCCTTATTGCCATATAATTGCTCCTGGGGGGGTGGCTAGTTTAAGGCCCCAGATGTCTATAGCTCTTAGTAGGCACTCTACTTATTATTTGGCAGCAATATAGATACCCCCCTACTATAGGTGGTAAAGGTTTATATCTCCTAATAGAATAGACTCCATGCCTTTGGTTTCTAGTAAGCTTATTACTAATATAATATTCTCTATTTATGGGACCCCTTTAACCCTAGGGTTATATATATTAATAATTTATACCGGTCCCCTATATATCTGGATTGTTATAACTATAATATCTAGGTTAACTGCTTGCTATAACTATAAGGATAGGCTAATAGCCTTACTAATTATAAAGCACACGCGTATAGCTGCTTTTAGTTTATATAGGAGCTAGAATCCTTAGGGGCAGTATATTAATTATATATAGGTATTATAATACAGCTCTTATATAGCAAGGATATAGTATTTCTCTAGGTCTAAACTGTCTAGTAAGGGCCTTATAAAATGGTAGTTTATATTGCCGCAGTTATACTATATAATAGATAGGTAGTAGACCCCCGGTAAGGGTTCTTTGTCTTTTCTTTAATCCTCGCTTCTTCTATTTCTACTTTCTCTAGAATTTTTAAAACTTCTATCTCTTATATTTACACCCTAGTCGCTACTTATTTTATATAGAGCTTTCTATTCCCGTATTTTATATACCTACTAGCGCTTCTATATCTAAATCTATTATTATCTCTAGTTCTTCCCCTAATCTTACTAGTTGGCTATATGCCCTTTATAAGTTGGCTATAAATGTTATATTTGCCGCGTTAAGTCTAATTCTTAATTATCCTAGTTTTAAGCTCGCTATAGCTGTCTATAGGGGTCTTTCTATAGGGCGTCCTCTCCCTTATATCCCCTATAACCCTTATATCCCTATTTGGTCTAGTAATATCGCGCGGTATTGCTTCTGGCCCGTTAAGGCTTGGGATAGCTGGCCTAGCCCCCTAGTATTAAACGTAGGAAACGCTAGGAAGGCACCTACGTCCCCCTAGCTTATTACCTATTATTTCTATTTATATAACCTAGCATGTAGTTATTCCCATAGCTGTTAAGCCCTTACCTTCCATCTTCTATATTTAATACAGTCTTCTCTCTCCTACGCCTTATATATGCTTTAGTGGCAGTTTACGCATTTTATTTAGTCTTAATTTAAGCAGTATCTTATATTATAGGGGCCTATACAGTGGCCGCAGCACACCTATGCTGCGTATATGGATTGGGTATGTCCCTATTATATATAGCAATAGCATCGTTTAAGGCGTAGTCTATAGTTGTAGAGCCTTATGTTGTATATAAGGCCATTTATAATTATTTCTTTTTAGATAAGAAGTTTTTGTATTCCTGGTATAAGTGTGCTAATAATAAGGGAGCTATATATTCAACTAATATCTCCCTAGTAAGTCTCTAGCAACCCTTATATCCTCTTATTATTCTTATTATATACTTAGTTTACATTTTCCTGTTAAAGCTATTAGATTTAGGTAATCTTAAGTCCTAGTATAAGGCGTTCCGTTTGTCTTACTATTTTCTATATAATTGCTATATTATCCGCCTGGCGTCCCTTTTCTACCCTAAGGCTTATAGAAACCACTAGGACTTTAACTAGGTAATCCTTACGAAGTACTTTTATGCTAATACGTTCTTCTAGCTTATCCCCTGCCCTTACAGCTTATTCCTTTGCCTATTAGTCCTTTAGGGTGACTCTAATGTCTCCGCTCCTAAGATATTGGACTATAATAGCGTTATGGACCTCTTTGTAAATCTCTATAAGGACTTCTATTTCTAATTATCCCTTAAGCCCCTCTACTTTTTCTATATTTAATTATATTGTGATTATATACCCGGTTATTATCTTAAGGGAGGTAGGTTCCTTATACTATAGAAGTACAGCTATAGCGGCCTAGGTGCGGTTTGCCGGTAAGGGGGAATTCTATTTGTTTTTAATTTTACTTAGCTGTTAGAGGATTTAATTAAGGGTTTGCTAAAGGGGCGCCTAAGATTTACTGGACTGGCGGAGCTATTCTACTAGCTGCGTTAGTTTATTATGGCTAATGGTTACTTCCCCGCAATCCTGGATACTAGACGCGTCCAATAGGCTTTATATTTTGTTAGATACCTTCTTAATGGAGGTATTTCCGCTTTATAGTGTGGTATTCGCCTATCTTTGTTATGGAGGGCCGTTGCTAGGCGTGGTTCTGGCGGTCGCGCGCGAGTACGAACCGCCGTCGTTTAACGTGTACCTCCCCTGCGATGCATGCATCTTAGGGGGATTCTCTAGGTGTTTTTCAGGGTTCTTTTGGTTGGTTTTGGTCTTTTTAGGCCGGGTGTAGCAAGAGCTCCGTTTTCTAGTATTTTAATATACTAGTAAACATAAGAGATTTATATATTATATATTAATCTAGGTTAGCTAGTTAGTAAAAAAAGCTGCACTATCCCTTATACTTTATTCCGTAATAAATATTAAGTTTTAACCTCTACTTTAGCTAACTCTAGAGTAAATGCCTTTGCCTTAATAAACACCTAATACGCCGTAAAGCTAGCTGACTTTTTTAATGTGCGCCTTAAAGAACTGCCTAAACTAGTTCCTATTTATAGGTATAACGGATAAATAGGGCCGCCTATTATAACTATCCTATAAATCTACCTCTGTATTAATAGATAATAATAGTATAATATCCCCTTCCTTATTATAGGCCTTAAAAGCCATAATATAATTATAAAAAGAAAATGGCTAGCCTATTTAGACTTATAGCTTAATATATAGAATAGACGGCTTATCTGGCCTAAAACTATACCCCTAATACCTTCCTTTATAAAAGAAATTAGTATTATAATAGAAAACCTTATGCGGCCGTAGATAAATACTACTTACTAGGCTAATACTATATAAAGGGACCAGGCTTTTAAGAAAGATATATAGCTTAACCTATAACAGATCTATATACTATATCGCCCCTAAACTACCTATATTATACTACCCGTACTAAAAATTAAAAAAAAAATAGTAATAAGCTAGCTAAGCTCCCTATAGGGAACCTAGGCCCTATATAGCCACGAAAAATAGTAAGGAATATTAGATATTATACTAAACTAATAGACTAAAGGGATAACTTGTAGAAGATAGAATAGGAGCTAAGAAAGATTATAAACCCTAAACCGCAAAATATGGCCTAATAAAAGTCTATAAAAAACCTATAGACCTTCTACTAGTTAATATCTGCTATATTAGCGCCGTAGGATTCTATTAGAATTTGGTCTAACCTAATACTATTACTTTTACTACTAGCTTATATAAAATTAATTAAATAATTAAGGAAAAGGAAAATAAGCTTAGTAATTAGAAAGGTAGGCTTATAAATAAGGAGCTAGGAGAACAGAAACTATCCTATTAATACTAGAAAATTTAAGGATATATTCTCTAAGGCAGTATTTAATATACTCCCGCTTTACTAACCGTATAACTATAAAATTAAAATTAAGCTAGATAATGAAAACATACTTAGCTATAGCCCCCTCTATTAGTAGTTTACTACTAAATTATAGGGTATAAAGCAGTGCCTTATTAATAACCTAAATAAGGGCTTTATTAAGCCTAGTTAAGCCCCTTTTAACTCGCCTATTTTCTTTACTAAAAGTTAAATAGAGGACTTTATTTCTATATTAACTACTATAAATTTAATAATATAACCCGCAAGAACTGCTACCTACTACCCTTACTTAATAAGACTTTAACCTAAATAAGTAGAGCTAAGATCTTTATTAAGTTTAATATCTATTAGGCCTTTTACTAGATTAGAATAGACTCTAGATTAGAAGATCTTACTATATTTTAGACCTATTATAGAATATATAAATACAAAGTACTTTCTTTTAGACTAATTAACAGACTAGCTATATACTAGCGATATATAAATAATATACTCTTTAACTACCTTAATGACTTCTATACGGCCTACCTAGATAATATTATAATCTACTATAAGAATAAGTTAAAATATAGGGAGCATGTCTATAAAGTCCTATAATGGCTCTATAAGGCCGGCCTTTAGGCCAATATTAGGAAATTAGAATTTAGTGTTAAGCGTATAAAGTACTTAAGATTTATTATTAGTATAAACAGAATTACGGCAGACCTAGAAAAGATGGTTATAATTAACTAATAAGTATCTCTAAGGACCGTAAAGGGGGTATAGTTATTCTTAGGGTTCTATAACTTCTATTAACGCTTTATTAAGAACTATAGTAAGATTGCCTAGCCCCTAAGCCGACTTACCTATAAGGATTGGCCCTTTTACTTTAACACTATATATAGGCAGGCCTTTAATAAGCTTAAGAAACGACTGGTCTCTGCTCCCTTACTTGTCCACTTTAACCTAAAATGGCCCTTAATGCTAGAAACCGATACCTTAGATAGTGTTATAGCTAGCATTTACTCCTAAAAGCAGACGGATAGAGAATAGCACCCTATTGCTTACTATTTAAAGACTATAGTAGATACTAAGCTAAACTACCTAATTTATCATAAAGAAATACTGGCTATTATCTCTAGCTTTTAGCATTAGTAAGAAGGTACCCCTAAGTCTATTTAGGTAGTTTCTAATTATAAAGCTTTAGAATATTTTATAATAATAAAGGCCCTTATAGCCAAATAGGCGCGCTAGGCAGACACCCTATCTTAATTTAACTTCCTAATTATATATAGGCTAGGCACTACTAACTATATAGACGCTCTTATAAGGCGTAAATAGGATATAGATAACTAGACAGCTATAAAGATCTTATTATAGACCTAGGCGCTACTATAACTAAAGTACCTTAATCCTTAAATATGGGTAGAACTAAATATAGACTCTTTAGACGCTAAGATATATTTTATTAACTCTATAGAACTTAACCTTATTAATAAACTGCTGTAGGTAAACTGTACCGCCCTTTCTCTATAGGAGTACCGTAAAAAAATAAAGGACATTACTAGCGGACAGGATACGGACAGTAACTCTTAGCAGTAACTTTACTGTCCAAATCTTTTACCAAGTTTGATTCTGCCGGTATAAAATTAGTAGCTTAGAGCTTATTTTTGGCGTTATAGATCTTGATTTTAGAGCCGTATATTAATTAATTAGCATAAAGCCACTGCGTTATAATTAAGGTTTAGGAAGGGGTTATAATTTAATTAAATTGTAGATATTATAATCTAAAGTCTCCGCGGCGCAGTGGTATGGTAAGCTCTATAATTGCTTTAATTTAATTTAGAGCTAGCCTAATATAATTATACAACTTTTCCCAAAGTTCTTAAGTGGCCTATTAAACTACGATGCAAATATATAGGCTTAATATAACTTAGAGCATTAAAAATAAGATAAGAATAACATAATTAATTTAAAGCTTTGCTAACACGCGGTTTAATAGGAAATAACCCTTTTTTTTATATATTTTTAACACGCTACTAATGGGGACTAAACCCACAACCTCCTACTACCTTATTAGGCTAAGGGCCTTAGCGGCGATATAATAAGGCTTATAAGGCTTTGCGGCGATGCAATAAGGCTTAGCAGCAATACAATAAGACTCGGCGCTAAGTATTAGAAGGAGACTAAGGTTGCTTAGCTACTATAGGAGAGCCATAATTATTAAAAATTATATCGCTAGAAAGCTTGCCGTAGGAATATAGTTAATAACCCCCTACTGATATTACTAATATCAGTAGTAGGGTCTAGCTAAGTTATAGAGGACTTCTTTGTATGCGTATTAATTACAGTATAGGGTGGCGGCTTTAATAGAGTAAGGTAGTAAGCCGTAAATTACTACTGTTAATTAGAAACAGTCGCGTTTATTAAAGCCGCGAAACAGTGTTAATTAGCTATATCTCTAGTTAACTCTTAGCTAGTGTACGTTTTTTTAATTTAGCTTAGTATTAAGCTATATAAGGGAGTTATTAGAGTTGTTAGAGTTACTAAAGTCTTAGCTAGAGGATGTTATAGTAGAAGGTAATTCTAGTAGACGAATAAATATATTTAATAACATTGACTCCTACTCTGGCTCTATCCTTAACGCAGGTGCTTTGGGTAAGCTGCCCCGTAATATAACTAAGTTATTTAATAGAGGCTTCTTGTTTCTAGAGGCTACAGGTAAGATTAGTAACTAATATTTCCGCTTCTTAGCGGCTGCTCGCGGTAAGTCTTATAGTAAGCACTGCAACCTTTTAGGCGTAGTTAATGCAGGCGGTGCATTTAACGACTTTATACTCTTAAATATTTTAAGCTCCTTACGTATACCTACTGCTAGCCACTGCCTATTCTTCTGTTGCTTCTTCTGTTATTTTACCTGCTCTTTATTCCTTGCTGCTCTCTTAGCCTGCTTAAGGCTAGTAAGGCCACGCTTTCCAACCTTGCCCTTCTTCTTTAACTCCACCTTTAAGGTTTAAACAGCATTAGGTAGCTATACTAGTATAAGGTTGTCTTTATTCCGCAGCTCTCTAAATTTAAAAAGGAGCTATTAAGTTTGCTACTAGAATAAGTCTATAAGAACCTCTACTTGCTTAAGTAGATATGTCTTTATAATTGCATTATAGACCGTACTTACTGCGCCTAACGCCATATCTGCTCCACCGTTACTAAAACAATTACCATTGGTAATAGCTTTATTATTGGCGCTAAGTTAAGTGGCGTAGCTTGGTTGCTAGTTAAACGCAATAGTAGGCGGCCCGTTAAGTAGCCACCGCGGATATAGAAGACTTAGTAGTAGCAACGCTAAGTCTTATATAGCCTTCTCCATCTAGTAACAATATAGGAGGCCATATTAAATAAGAAGGTTATAGTCGCCTTATACTAAATAGTAACCATATTTACTATAGCCGTCCTTAGTATTAAATCTACAAGCATAGAACTCTAGGAATCGCTAACTTATGCAAGCAATAACTTAACTCCCCTTAAGCGGCCTATGCCTTTAATAGTCCTTATTAAGTTGGCTAAATTACCTATAGTTAGATTTAACGACTTCCTATTTATCTTATATAAGCCTAATAGCCTTATTGGTTACCTAGCTCTATAGTAACCGGAATATATAGGTATCTTAAAGCCGGAAAGACTCCCTGTAATCCTTATACTCTAGCCTCTTATACTCTATAAACTTCTTATTAATTACTAACTTAATCTAGGTGGCGACTTCTAATAATCTAAGCTCTTTATACAACCTTGCTTTTATCCTTAGGTAAATTAACTCCCCTCGCTGTAAGGTATTGACACTAAGATTATAGTAGCGGCGCGTATATGTCCTATTAAAGTAGGCTTCCTTTAGGCGCCAGTATTCTTTAGCTTTAAGAGCCTCTGGCTAGTTAAGTTAACATATAAATATAGCACGATTGGCTTTAAGTTCAATAGGATTCTCTAACTTAATATATTTCTATATTAGTTCTTCCATAGGCTTCCGTTTCTCCTTAGTATAACCGCCACTATTAACTAACATAGTCTTAATGTTTTTAGTAACGTGCCACTTATAGAGCTATATTTAGATATCCTCCTCTATAAGCTTCTCCGTAGCTAATATAAAGCTAGCTCCCTAATTACCAATATAAACTTTTAGGCCGGGTATATTATAGAACATAAACTTATTTATAAAGGTATGCATTTCCTTAAATACCTACTCGGCCTTAGATAAGATAAGTAAGTATATAATTAGAACTATCTTGCTAGTATTTATTATAGTTATTATAGTTAATAGCGGCATGCGGAGCTATTTTATTAAGAATATTGTATTAGTATAAATATAGAAGCCGGAAGTAAATTAATATATAAAAGCAATCTGCTCTAGAGTTAAGAAGGCAATTTAAATAAGGACTTAAGAGGTATAGTTACCTAGGGGGAATAGTAAGTTAGTATTTAGTTAGTAGTAAGAAAGTAAATTAATATCCCAAACACTTTAATATCCAAGCACTCCGAGCTACACGGCTATGCGGTTAAACTAATATATTTAGTGGGCCCACAGTACTAATTAGTAGCTTAGCTATATTAGAAATTGCCGCACTGTTTATACTATTAGGAGAGGAGCTAATAGAGGCTTAATCTAGCCGACCATAATAAGGCAAAGAAAGGTTGTTCTTAATAATATCTTACTACTGCTTAGATCTTACTATCGCCTAGGTCTTAAAAAAGTAACAAGCTTACCTAATTTAGAATTAACTTTAGCGTAGATATATAAGCGTATATAGAAGCCAGCTTATTAGAGAGCCCAATATAGCTCCTTAAATCGCTCCTACTTTATTATACCTGCCTTTTATATACCTTAACAAATCTACCCTCCTATATTCTAGTAGTTACGACTAGTAATTAGTAGCAACTTATTAAAGGATAAAAGTCGCCGCGCCTCTCTAGCAGATACATTAGTAGCTTGGTATTTAAGAGCCTTTACCACACTTGCTGTATAATCCGGCCAACAGTTCTTATACTTTGGGAGAGCAAGAGGATTTAGTATAGCTATATAGGTATATATACCGTTATTAATCTTTATAAGCTAGGTAATAGCTCTATTAACTATATTCTTATAAGCGGAAACTTAATAGGGACAGCTTTTCTTTAAAATCTTTTTATTTGGTTGCCTAAGATGTCTACCTCCCTTGTCTATTTGCTAATAGTCCTCCTTTATAAGCTTCTAGTTGTTATAAGTCTCTTTGCTATAAGCTCTGCACTTTATATAGACTTACTATATAACCTAGCTACTACTTATATAGAGCTCGCGGCCTTAAGAGAACGCATAGTTATTAAAGCGCTGTATTGCTAAATTATAAGTATTATAGTGCTTACTAGCTTCCGGCTTAAGCAAGTATTTAGAAGGGATGGATTAAATAGCTACCTATATTACCGTAATTATATCTTCATTTCTTAGCTTCTTATAGGCCTTCCATTTAACTAGTTAGTTTGCTTAAGGTATGGCGGTAGTAGGAGCGTCTATTTTAAATAAGAATCTAGTTCTGCTTAATGTAGAGCCTAGGGCGCTATAGCTGCGTATTTATATAGAGGGTAGTTAGCAATTAAGAGGCGTTAATTGACGTTAATGTTAATGTAACATCGATGTGGTAAAATTTATGTTTTTATTTAATCATGTAATAGCTTATAGGGGTATCGGGGTAGTGCTGGGGTATTAGGTAAACATTGCATTTATATAGCTTTTACTAGTAAAATAGGTACTTAAGTAGTGTCTTGGCCACCTCACTGCCCCAGCTTCTGCTTAATTTAGAAAAGATTTAGACAGTAAAGTTACTACCAAGAGTTACTGTCCGTATCCTGTCCGCATTACTAGCCTATAGTCCCTTAAAAATAGATTACTTAAGTATAAGGAATGGCTAGTAGTAGTTAAAGAATAGAACCTATAGACCTAGCTTATTGCAGAAGCGCATACTTAGGTCTCTACGGCCTATCCTAGAAAAAATAAGACCTGTAAAATTATTAGCGACCATTATTACTAGCCTAGAATAGTTATAGATATTAATTGCTATATATAAAACTATAATAACTACTATAGGTTTGTAATTCTATAAGATAAAACCCTAGAACTATTAAAACCACTCCTAATACTAGAGCGCCCCTAATAGTATATCTCTATAGATTTTTATAAGCTACCTATAGACCGTAACGGATATAATATAGCTATAGTTATAGTTAACCACTTTAGCAAGTGCCTATTCTTAATTCCCTATTATAAGAATATTAATGCTAAAGAAGCGGCCTAACTATATATCTACTATATCTACTATATTTACGGACTATTAGATACTATTATATCTAATTATAGGCCGTAATTTATATTAGCCTTCTAGAATAAGTTTACCTAGATCCTAGGTATTAGGCTAAAGCTTTTTTTAGTATATTACCCCTAGATAGATAGCTAGATAAAGATTATAAACTAGTATTTAGACTAGAGACTTTAACCCTTTATTAACTACTTTTAGGACAATTAGGCCGAACTACTACCTCTAATAGACTATACCTAGGCTACCCTACCCTATAACTCTATAGGATTTACACCTATCTAGCTAGAAATAGGGTACTTACCCTATATAAGCTTTAATTAGGAAAGAACGGAAGGGTTACGAACTATATATATAAAACGTCAGGAAAACGGGGAGTGGCGCAGGAAATTTGGTTTCGCTAAAAGTACTTTTGGGGCCCGGGGCTAGCTTTCCGCCATATTAGCCAAACCCTGGGGCTATACGCTGGCTTTTCGCCATATTAGCCAAACCCTAGGGCTGTACGCTGGCTTTTCGCCATATTGGCCAAACCCCAGGGCTATACGCCAGCACTACGCTAGCTAAAAGAGCGTAATACTATACATATTGCAGCAATAAGCCAGCTTCTGGCTATAAAATAAATATTATTACTATTATTGCATTTATTGCTATTAGGGTATTAAAATTCTAAAGGCCTCCTGGAGGCTCTTAGCAGGCTTTTTAGCAGGCTCTTAGCAGGACTTCGATTTTCCTAATTATCCAAATCGTCCTAACAGTACCATCGGGTCCCCACTCTATTCCTGATAGCCTCTACACGTGCCTTTGCATACCCCTTGTACACCTAAATACCACCTTATTTTTTAGCCTTTCTTCACCCTCCTACCTAGGGAGGCACCAGAACGGCAGCCAGCAGAGAACTATGACCAGAACCAGACGACGACCATTCGAACGACCAGCCAGCGAACACCACGATCGATTCGATCGATCGATCGAATCGAACTAGAGCCTCGATATCAACCCGTCACCAAATCGAATCGAATCAAGGCCTCCTA
>Ga0307507_10005142_pt1 | contig 21921 bp, 3 predicted proteins | sample 7_EM_MG_FD_207223 | JGI IMG/M metagenome (GOLD analysis project Ga0307507, IMG submission 207223) | Populus trichocarpa ectomycorrhiza microbial communities from riparian zone in the Pacific Northwest, United States - 7_EM | ecosystem: Host-associated > Plants > Roots > Unclassified | place... | reverse complement strand
CCTATTTAATGGCAAGGGATCGCCAACTAAAAAGTAAGAAAAATTTAAAATATGGGAAATAAAGATCTAAGGCGTTTTCTATAGAGATATAAAGTGCTTTAAGACCCTAATAGACAAAGTCCTCTATATATCAGATATGCTAATAGATAAGGCTTATAACTATGTTAAGCATGGCCTTAATATACTATGTATATACCTAAATAACCTAAGCAAATAGGCCTTCTCTAACTAAGAGTCTATGTTTGCGTATATAAAGAAGCACTATAAGACCATAGATACAACCTAAGCAGCTAAGAATAAATTAGACACCTTAAGCTAAGGTAAGCGCAATTACTAGTTTTGGAAAGCAGAGCTTAATAAGTTAATAATAAAAGTAAATAAGACTAAGGAACAAAAGGTGGATCTACTTAGGAAGAATATTTTGTCTAAGATAAAGGACTTAGCCCTTACCCTTAGCTGTAAAATTAATAATGCTGACTATAAGGGCTAGAGTGAGCAAATAGACGTGTTTGCTTATAACCTATAGAACTACACCCACTACATTAAGCTAAATACCGCTAAGCTAAGTACTACTGGCGGCTATTAACCTATACTACCTAATAACAACACCTTAGCACTAGCACTATAGAATAACCTAATAGACCTTAACGCCGTTAAATTTGGCGGTGGTAGTAGTAGCCTCCTTAATAACGTCTAAAGATATTGTATAGATAATAGACTCTGCCTAGTATGTGGTCAACCTAGCCACTAGAAAGATGCTTATAACCCTAAAATAAACCTAAATCCCCTTCTAATACTACCGCGCTAACCCCTTCCTAGCCGCGGCGGATTCTTTAGTAGAGGGATTAGTAACTGAAACAATAACCATAAATAGGGACGTGGGTTTAGACATAGAGACCTACCCCTATAATTCCCCTCCCTAATACAGCCCTAGCCGATAGTCCTATATATAAACTACGGATAAGTACTCCGTGCCGCTACTAACTGTAAGACCGGCTATATCCTTAGCGAAGTACCCCCTAGCATATATACACTGTTAGAGACTAATATATTAGGATATACTAGCTAAGACTATAGCTATTAGCTAAGCCCTATAATCTAGTTATTAAAAGACCAACCCTTAGACTAAGTCGCCTCTAAGGGTTAGAACTATATAGGGAGGAGGATAAAAGGATTAGATCTATACTACTAGATTAGTTAGATCTTATTTTAAGTTAGCTGCCACTTAACCTTAAAATAGTAAATAATAATAGGAATGCTATCCTTATTTAGACCTACCTCTCCTTACTATATAACCCACTCCTATAAGTTTTCATTAAAACAGTAAGCCTTGTTAATAGTAGTAGTACAGCACTAGCATTTATAGACGAAGACTTACTTGTAAAAAAGCATAATATTATAATAAAAAGACTCTTAGTTCTAAAACCACTCTGCCTTACTAATAGACTCCTATCTAGCTTTATTACCTACTACTTTACAGTAAGAATGATAATTAGCCACTATATAGAATCTATACTCTTTTATATTATAAAGTTATCACCCTTAATACTAGTAATTCTTGGAATGCCCTAGCTTAAAAAGTATAACCTAAAACTAGACTTCCCTACTCTAGAGCTTAATTTTAACTCTAATTACTATGCCTATAACTGTCTCCTATAGTATATTCCTAACTGTGACTAAGTAGTACTACGCGGACGCATTACATGGCCAACGCTTAGATACTATTAGCTAATAGTAGAAGAGGTACCTAACACTAGTAAGCTAATATACGCAGTAAATAAAATAGAGATTCTAGAAGACTGGACTACCACCCTATTTCTAAAAAAATAAATACTGCTAAAACTATAAGTCCCCTATATACACCCGCTTAACCTAGGTTAGCTAATAAAACACCTAACTTTAAGTTATTTACTGTATGTATATATAACCGCATATATAATAGCTAAGGGCGTTATAGCTAAGACTAAAACTAGAGTAATTAAGACCTCCCCCCTATAATGCCTAACCTTACACCTGTCTCCCGCGCGTACTGTGCAAGGCTGCCGCCTTATTTCCGCCCCCCTAGGCCAACTAAGCTATGCTAGCCTAGCCGTAGTACTGGAGAATTAGACACGCCCTAACCTAGATAATATTAAATGCACTTATGCCATTAATTTTACCTAGTTCTATAAATAAAAAGGCGTAAAGGTAATAAGGATTTATATAGCAGAGCTAGTAGAACTGGTTAAATAAGAAAAACACTGATAGCTGCTTAAGGAGCTACCTATAGGCCTAATAGAAGTACTGAACCTATTAAAAAGGTCTTTCTGCTGGCTAATAAAAGGCAACTATATAATAGAGGAAGCCTGTAAAGTGCTACCCCCTTATTTCTATAACTTCCTTAAAATAAACCTAAAAACTAAGTCTAAGTTTCTATGCTAGAAGATAGTCGATATTAATATTAAGAAATTCCTAAAAGGTAAACTAGGATTAACCTATAAGGATATTTTATAACGCTTACTAAAAGAGTTTTATAAATATATTAAACACTTTCTCCCTAAGAATATAGACAAGCTGCCCCCTTACTGACCATAGGACTATAAAATTAAGATTATACTAGGAAAGTAGGCCCTGTATTATAAAAACAGACCACTCTTATCCGCTAAACTCAGCTGTGTAAAGAAGTGGATTAATAAGATGCTGGATAAGGGTTTTATCCGCAAATTAATCTCACTAGCCGCTATACTATACCTCCTTATAGTGAAACCTGGTGGTGGTATATAAATCTGCTATAACTACTAAGGCCTAAATATAGTTACTATTAAGAACTGATACCTACTACTACTAGTCTGTGAGACACTTAACGCACTCTATAGTGCTAAGTACTTTACTAAGCTTAATATAATTACTACGTTTAACTGAATCCGGATTATGGAAGGCCATAAGTGGCTTATAGTATTTATCATCCAGTTTGGACTCTATGAGATGCTAGTTATACTATTTAGTCTCTATAATACGCCCACTATATTCTAAAACTATATTAACTATGTTTTATATAACGCCCTTAATAACTACTATACTGCGTATCTTAATAATGTCCTTATCTTCTCAAAAACACGCGCTGAGTATATAAAATACGTAAATAAAATTATCTAGAGACTTAATAATGCTGGACTCTAGATTAATATTAATAAGTTTAAGTTTTATACTACTAAAATAAAATACCTTGGCTTAATTATCTTGACTAACGGCATAACTATGGACCCTAAGAAGGTGCAGGCCTTACAGGAATAAAAGGACCCAACGTTAATTAAGGAACTACAGCAATTTCTTAGCTTCGCGAACTTCTACTAATGATTTATTTAAGGCTATTCTAAGGTATTTAAGCCCATAACTAGGCTACTAAAAAAGAGCATTAGCTGGTTATAGGGCCTTAATTAAGCATAGGCATTCTAGACCCTAAAAATAGTGTTTACTAAAGCACCAGTCCTAGCGTATTACAACTACATAAAGAAGACTGTAGTAGAAACAGACGCCTTAAACTAGGCTTTAGGTAGAGTGCTCTATTAAGCTAATAAAAGTAATAAGCTTAAGCTAGTTGCATTCTTCTCTACTAAGCACTCAGCCCCTAAATGTAACTATAAAATATATAATAAGGAGCTTCTGGCAATTGTTAAGGCACTAGAAAAATAGTGTCCTAAACTATAAGGAACTAAGCAGCTGTTTAAAATTATTATGGACTATAAGAACCTCTAGACCTTTATAACAATAAAATAACTGAACTAGCACCAAGTCTGCTGGGCTAAGTTCCTTTCCTAATTTAACTTTATTATTACCTATAGGCCTAGCACTAAAGCTATAATCCCGGATGCTTTTAGCCGCCTCCTAGGCGTTGTACCTGCTAATACTAATAATAAATGTCTATAACACCGAGACCGCGTTGTCTTACTACCAAAGAAAGTTGACCTTACTATTCTAGAAGAACTACTAAGCGAATCCCAAACCAGAGCATTAAAGACTTTATTATAGTAATGGACCTAAAGCCTAAGAAAAACCCCTTAAGGAGCTTATTAAGAATGCCTATAAAGAGAACAAACTCACTAGGAATATATTAGCTGCACTATGCAAACGGGAAGACCGTAAATCACGCCGTTGGCCTAAGTAGATTAGGAAGCAGCTCCGCTATAATAAATCCAAATATTTGATTATTAACAGCTTAATCTACTATAGGAATTAAGTATTTGTCCCTAATTTATATAAACTCTAACTAGAAGTTATACACCGCATATACAATTTAGGCCCTACGGGTCACCCAGGCCGTGTTAAGACACTAGACCTCCTTAATTAAACGTATTAGTGGCCAGGTATTTCACAGTTTATAGCTACCTTTATAAAAGACTGCGCTCTTTGCTTCCGCATAAAGACCCCACACTTAGCACCGCCTGGTTTCCTAAAACCACTAGAACTACTAGTTCGCCTATAGACAATTATCTCTATTAACCACATCGTCGACCTATATAAGTGCCTTCGTAATGGCAAAATATACAGACACATCTTTGTTGTTATTAACCGCCTAATAAAAATAAGACACTTTATTCCTATTACTAGCCTAGATACTAAGAAGCTTATTAAAGTATTTATCTATACTGTCTATAAGTTACACGGCGCTCTAAATACCATTGTTTTTAATAGAGGCTCTTTATTCATTTCTAACTTCTGGCGTTGCCTAAACTAGCGCCTAAAGGTAACCCTAAGCCCTAGCTCCGCATGGCACCCTAAAACGGATGGTTAAACTAAAATTGTTAATGCAGTAATAAATAAGTACCTATGCGCCTTTGTAAGCTTCACCTAAGATAATTAGGTAGATTGGCTCCCCCTTACCAAGTTTGCCACAAATAACTAGGTTAATGAGACTATAGGAATCTTACCGTTCTTTGCTAACTATAGCTATAACCCACGTCTAGGCGTTAAACCAATAGGCCCCTAGCTATTAACCCTATCTATATATACAAAGAAGGAGTATCTATAAGCTAATACTATTACCAACTACTTTAAGCGCATCTTAACCCAGCTTAAAGCCCTAGCTCATATCTCCCAGCGACAATATAAAGACAACGCTAATATAAAACGAGACGAAGGTATAATATTTAAAAAGGATGACATGGTTATAGTGTGATGGTGCTAGAGCGCGACCTGCCAAATTCTGCCATGCTGCTGCCATATTCTGCCAACCTATGATTGGCTCGCTTACTGCTAGCGCCTTGGCGGCTGCCCCTTTATATATGTTTACTATGGTCCTTGCAACCCCCTTCTTTTCTTCTCCTTAGCTTAGTATCTTTACTAAATAGCAATCCATAAGCTTTGGTTTAGAGGCATTTATGCAAGCTGTTACATTATACTAAGCTCTCCCTACATTGCCTAGGAAGGCCTCAATAATATCCCACCCTAAAGAATATTTGTCTGCAACAACGCGTTAACACGCTATACTCAGATACTAAAACAACTCTACACTGCCTAGGAAGGCCTTGACAATATCCCACTTTATAAGCTAGATAGGACTGGACCTATACCCCCAGAATCGAAACTAAAGCGTACAATACCAATAAACCCTAGGTAGCCAACAATAGCACCTAAAGCAAGCTTATCCAAAAGAGCTGCCCTAACCCAAGAAGAACACGAGATTCAATTAGGATTAGAAATTAAAGATAATAATAACATTATAGACGTATATAAACAGATTCGTGCCCTAACGGCTAATTAAGAAGCCGACCGTCTCCAAGCTTAAAGCACATAGGAGACCCTATAAGAGATCCTAGATAGCCTTGCGGCCCTATAAAGTAGCTTAGCCCCCCCTTCTAGAAGTCCTAGTCGTCCTATTAACTTAACCAAATGTGACACACCAGGGAGTACAGATACAATAATAAAGTAATTAAAGTCCGTTAAGCTCCCTAACCCCCAACCACTATCTAACGGGATAGACCCTACCTTTAAAAATTAGAGGATTTAAGTATAAGGAAAGCTCCGCGTTAACTACAACTATTTCCTTTCTAAAGAAGCCAAAATGCTTTACCTCTTTAGTTAAACTATAGGGGACGCCCAACGGCACCTTTAAGCCAAGTTTAAGGACAATTCCCCTGTCTAATTTACATCCGTTAACAAGATAATACGGCACCTAGCTACTATCTACGTTAACCTAAACAAAGTACGGGATGCCTAGTATAACTATAATCGCCTAATAATAAAACCGAACTAACCCTTCGCCGAGTTCCAGACTTAATTCCTATACCTTACAGGAGAAGGCCAGGTTCCCCTTAAGAACTACCGTTTGGATCTATATAATAAGCTAACAATCCGGCTACAAGAAAAGATCGCCGTAACCTTAAATAACCTACCAACTTATAAAAGACTCGCAGCTCGTTGCCTATTATTAGACTTAGAACTAAAGCGGATTAACGCCCGCCCTAATTGGCAGAAGCGACTATATAGTAATTAGAACTCGTTAGCCACACCTATAAGAGCTAGAGTAGGAAGACAAGCCACAACTGCTCTTATACTAAAAGCGGTTACAACTACGCACTAGTAAGCCTCGCCCGACTAGCCATATACCACACCCTCAGCTGGTCCCTGTTGTAATACCCCAATCAACCCTACCTCGGCTATATGCTACAACTGCAATAAGGAGGGTCACTTTACCTTGTCTTGCCCAGAGCTAAAGGATATAGGCAATATTAAGGAGATAGAGAAAGGAGAAACGTCTAATAAGTTAGAAAAAGAAGAACCCTAGGGAAAGACTCCCCCCTAGGGTACCCTATTAATCTTAAAGAGATTGATCTAAGTTAGTTAATAGGTAGAAAATACTTTATAGTTCCATATACAGTATCTTAAAATGGATATGGAGTTAACATAACCGCCCTTATTAACATTAGAGCAAATGGCTTTGCCTTTATAAATACTGCCTATATAAATAATATTGCTAAGTTTCTAAATATAGAAGCTACTAGACTAGAAAAGCCTATCTAAGTAAAAGGCTATAACGGTTAAGCTAGTAAGCCAGTTACCCATATTTTAAAGTTGCATATCGCTCTTAACAGATAACGCTAGTACGGTATCCCCTTTTGTGTTCTAGACCTAGGGTCCTACAACATAATCCTTAGCCAAAAATAGATGTCCTATTTTAATATTTGGCTAAACGTATAATAAAGACAATTCGTCTGACCAGAGGATAGACCAAAATTACCCTCCTTTATTAGGGAAATCTAAACTAACCGCAAGACACTAGCCGCGAAGGCTAACCCTACCTATTAGCAGGATATTAGGGACCGCGACCTAGCCTTTACCCAAGAAGATGCCCGCCGCGAGGCCAGAAGGAACTTATTTATACTAACAGAGATACTCCTCTAGAGCGCTACGGTTAATAAAGACTCTACTTATAGCAGCGGGACAGATAGTAACATAGACAATATTTAAATCACGCAGATCTAACTAATAGGGAAGAGAACATACTAATAGGACATAAGGGATGACCTTTAAAAGATACAACGGGAGCTAAAAGGAGTAATAACAACGCCTTTACCTTAGAGGCCCCTAAAGTCCTATACACCCCTATTATTACGCGACCCCCTTACGGTAGATATTACTATAATCAGCGCTATAGCGTTCCACTTTAATATGTATAGGAGGGATAATAAGGTCTTTACAACTAGCTTATATAAAATTAACCGGATTATTACCAAGAGGGAAGAAGAGCCAGCTAAGGAAACTAATAAGGAGCTAGTTAAACGCCTTCTTCCTACTATCTATATGGGATACAAGGACGCATTCTCAAAAGCAGCGTTAGATAAGTTACCCCCTTACCAAATATACAATTATAAGATTCAATTGGAAGCCAATAACTCGCTAGGCTATAGCCCTCTCTACTAACAATTAATAGACAAGCTAAAAGCAACTAAGCAGTACTTAATTAATAACCTTAATAAAGGGTTTATTAAGCTAAGTTAAGCCCCTTTTACTTCCCCTATCCTATTTATAAAAAAGCCTAATGGAGGCCTTTGTTTCTATATCAACTATTAAAAGCTAAACACTATTACTTAAAAGGATTAGTATCCTATTCCTTTAATTAACAAGACCCTTGTATGTCTAAGCTAGGCAAGGATCTTTACTAAACTTAATATCCGCCAAGCGTTCTACCGAATTAGAATAGACCCTATATCTAAAGATTTAACAATATTCCGCACCCATTATAGGTCCTATAAATGCAAAGTTCTTTCTTTTAGACTAACAAACGGACTGGCTATGTACCAAAGGTATATAAATAACGTTCTTTTTAATTACCTTAATAAATTCTATACAGCATACCTAGACGATATTCTCATTTACTTAAACAATGAACTTAAGCACTAAGTTTATGTTAAGAAGGTCCTAGAGAGATTACGGAACGCAGGCTTACAAGTCAATATTAAGAAATATAAGTTTAGGGTAAAACAAACAAAGTACCTTAGGTTTATTATTAGTATAGAAGGGATTAAGGTTAACCCTAAAAAGGTTAAAGCAATCCGTAACTGGAAACCCCCTTATACTATAAAGGGGATCTAGTCCTTTCTTGGCTTCTACAACTTCTATTACTATTTTATCCATAACTATAGAGTAGTAGTAAAGCCTCTTATATAACTTACCTAAAAGAATACGCCTTTTACCTTTAATAACAACTGTATGGAAGCCTTTAAAGAGATAAAAGATTAGCTTATCTCTTCTCTAATCCTTTATTACTATAACCCGGACCTTAAATTAATGCTAAAGACGGACGCTTCTAACGGAGTTATAGCGGGAATCCTATTACAGTTATATTTAGACGGCGAATGGTACCCTATTACCTTCTTCTCGAAAATAATAGACTTAGCCAAGTATAACTACAAGGTACACAATAAAGAAATGCTAGCTATTATCTAATCATTGTCCCAATAGCGCGCAGAGCTTAAAGGCACGAACTCCCGGATTAAAATATATACGGATTATAAAGCCCTAGAGTACTTTATAACTACAAAGCAGCTTACTAGACGACAAGCCTACTGGGCTAAAATACTCTCCAAATTCTTCTTTATAATTATGTATTATTCTGGCAAGCAAAATACTAAAGCTAATATACTAACCCGAAGGGAACAAGACGTAGGACCCTAGGATAAGCTAAAGACCTAATACTAAATACGCGCCCTCCTCTATCCCAAACAGCTTAACCCGCAAATTCTTAAAAAACTAGACTCTAAATAGAATAAGCTAGCACCCTTAGAGGGAGTAGTCTTGGATAAACTAATAGGGCTAGTTAACCGCATCCTAACTATAAACCACACGGCTAACTCCCTAAAAGCCCTCTATAACCAAGCCGCGAAGGAGGACCCTAATTTAGAAATAGAAAAAGGACTACTTCTATATCAAGAACGGCTTATAGTTCCAGATATTAATAACCTACGGATAGAGTTAATCCGCAAAGCCTACGGTATACCCTAGTCGCAATAAGACCTACTAACTACTAGCGCCCCGTTACTACTAGCAAGGACTTCTATCTAATATAGATCAATTTGTTAGAAACTGCCACGCCTATAGATGCGTAAATGCCCCTAGGGATTAAACTCCTAGGTAGCTATAACCGCTGCCAGTTCCAGAACGCCCTTGGTAATATATCACCATAGACTTCAAGTCATTTCCGAAGGACGCCTACGGCCACGATGCAGCCTTTATAGTGGTTAACCAACTATGCAAGCAATCCATCTCCCTCCCTTGTTTTAAGACTATGACTGCGAAGGATATGGCCCGCCTCTACGTTAACAACATCTATTAATTCTACGGCGCCCCTAAATCAATTATCTCTAACCGTGGCCCCCAGTTTATATTAGATTTCTAGAATAAACTCTACCGTATCCTTAGGATTAAGATTAAGCTCTCTACTACATTCCACCCTCAGACTAACGGCCAAACTGAGATTATAAACCAGTACCTTGACCAGCAACTACAGCCCTTTATAAACTACTATTAGGACAACTGGTCGGAATTACTGCCTATAATAGACTACGCGCAGCTTACACTCCCCCACAATAGTATAGGGATGTCCCCATTTAAACTGCTCTACGGGTATACACCACAAACATCCTTTAATTAGGATAGGCCTACTAAACCTACTACGGCCCGCGAACGCCTCAGCCACAAAGAGGCCTAGGCATTTACCAAGAGAATGCATAGAGCCTAGGAGACTGCTTAAACAATTATAAAAAAGGCGCAAGAAAAAAAGAAGTCTGATATAAACCAATATCATTGCGAGGAAGACTTCCAAGTAGGAGATAAGGTATGGGTGTTAACAAAGAACTAGAAAACCCAGAGGCTAAGCCGCAAGTTAGACTACCAAATGGCTAGCCCATACAAGACTCTTTAAAAGGTAGGACACTCTTTTAAGGTTAAGCTACCAGAGTTAATAAGAATCCACCCCGTCTTCTCTCCGGACCGGCTATAAAAGGCTGCGGATAATCCACTACCTGGACAGTATAACAACCCCCCACCACTAATCCAGATTGCTGAGGACGAAGAATAGGAAGTTAAAGAAATCCTAGCAGTAAAAAAGGTCCGTAATATCTTAAAATACTATACAAGCTAGATAGGCTATAATGACAACCTAGAGTGGTACCCCGCATCTGATTTTAAGTACTCCCCCTATAAGTTACGGGACTTCTACCTAGCCCACCCTAACCTCCCTAGACCACCACGTAAATTAGACAACTAGATTAAATACTAGGAAGAAGGGTTAGATAATTACAACAATTTGGACAACAATAGGGAGCTTAGATAACGCCTAAGGGCAGGCTTTTTTTCAGGAGGGGGGGGTAATGTGATGGTGCTAGAGCGCGACCTGCCAAATTCTGCCATGCTGCTGCCATATTCTGCCAACCTACAATTGGCTCGCTTACTGCTAGCGCCTTAGCGGCTGCCCCTTTATATATGTTTACTATGGTCCTTGCGACCCCCTTCTTTTCTTCTCCTTAGCTTAGTATCTTTACTAGATAGCAATCCACAAGCTTTGGTTTAGAGGCATTTGTGTAAGCCGTTACATATAGTTAGCCTTAAAAATATAAAGACCAACCGGCCCAAGAGGAAGTAGGATAATAACTAGGACGGACCCTAGCCTGTCCTAGCTGCCTATAGAGAAGCAGTTGTAGTTAACCTCCTAGACTATATCTGTGTTAATAAGTCTTTCCACACTTTAAAAGTCCGCCTCTGGTTCCCTAAAGAGATCTCTGGTTAAGCACGCATCAATAAAGAGGAACGTCGTAATGTTATAGGCAGGATAGCCAAAAGGGATAACAATGGCAATATCACGGACAAGTAGGAATTTGAAAAGATTCTTAATGTATATAATAAACAAATAGACAAGCATGGCTTAACATACTGTATTAAATGGAAATACCACAACGAGAAAACCTAGGAACCCAAGAAATCCCTAAAAGGGTACGAGCGCGCACTACTAAGGTTCTATAAACAACACCCTAAGAAGCCAGGACCCCCAGACTGGGTATAAGATAAGGGAGAGCCATGCCAAGGCTATGGCCGACCACAAAGGTAATTTATAGTGGTTAAGATCTTATGGAACTTTAACCGCCGGTCAAAGTTGTCTAATTAGTCGGTTTTTTGCCAAGAAGCACCACGCGGTGGCGGTATAGAGTTCTACCAATTTTATTCATTAAGCTAACCAATCAAGATTTTCCATGCCTAGCATGGAAAATCGCTATTGGCTCGGTTAAGGGCGGTAAGCAGAAGTAACATCTTTGCAGCAAAAATAGGTTACTTGTTCGGTTTAGGGACCAAACCTTCTAGGGAGGGGAGTACTATCACGGCACAGTCCTAACGCGTACTATCTCGTACTGTTTCCTACTATTGGCTAGCCCACCACTAGCGCCTTGGCGGCTGCCCCTACTGTTTATATACAATACTCCCTTTTACCTCCTTCTTCTCTTTATACCACAATGTAGTTATTCAGCCTATTAGCATTATAGCACTGTAACATAGAGCTTTTTTATTAGAGCTAGAGAAGATTACTTATTTAACTTCTATTTTCTCTAGTTCTAGCCATTTCTGTTTACTGTTTATAGTATAGTCCTTTTACCCTATAGAGCTAGTAGAGAGGGGTTTAGGAAATAGAGTAGTAATAAAAGCTTTATACTAGTTATTAAAGCTTTTTACTAGTTTATAAGTTCTACCTTTACTATACTATAGATTGGGGATTATTTGTAGTGTCTTCTCCTTTATATATTTTAGGGTAGTAAAGATTACTTTTTCTTGTACTTTTTTTAAGAAACTATTCCAATAGCTAGTCTTAGCTTCTCTTATTGCGTAAAAGTATTAATTTTTAGCTTCTTTATAGGCTTCTAGTCTTAAATTTCTAGTAGGTTATTCTTCTCGAAGTCTTTCTAGTTTTGCTATTTTTTGTCTTTTTTTTAAAAGCTCTATATTAATCGTTTGCAAAACGAACTAAAATCCTTAGCGTGTAGATCCCCGATTTTTACATACAACCTTACCTATAAAACCGTAAGATAGCTTATTTTCTACGTTAAATGCGCCTTATTATTAACATAACTCCCTACTATTAATTAGTAAGTTAAAACCGACGTCGCCCCGCTATTTGCCCTATCTTAACGCGTTTTCTAGTGCTATAGTGCCTTATATTAACTCTGTTTATTATATAAATATAGTCTATCTACTTAAATTAGACTACCGACTAGATACTATTGCAGAACAGCTACACGTTAGTTAACTTACTATATATAATACCAAAAATTACCTTCTACAGTATGGCTAGCCTATTAGGCCTTATATATGGAAAACTAGTTGGCTAGTAGTGTTAATAAAAGCTAATAGAGAGGCCCTATTTAAACTCCTACTCTATAATAGCTAAAAATATCTAAATAAAATTTAGTACTGGCTCTATTATAAACGCAATCTTAATGTTACTTATTTTATAATCTACCGTGTCTTAAAGAAGAAAGGGTAGTTAAAAAAGGCAATTAGGCGTATAGCGTAATATTATAACTTATAGCTAAGGGAGCTCTATTATAATAATATAAGGCGGTTTCTAGTAGATATTATAGTATTTCTTAACAAGGCTATTTTTAATAAAAAGACTAGCTAGTAGACGAGAGGGCGAGCTCTAGTTAGTAAGGAGGCGTGCTATTAAGGTGATCCTTAAAGGGGCGATACTTAGAGTATCTGCGCGGCTATAATAATTAACGACTGGATTTACCATTAAGCCCGTAAAGGCTACTTTTATATTAATAACTTTATTAGGTAGCTATACGGCTATCTATTTCCTACGCTTTATAAATAATATCCAAATTAGACTATAGTAATTATAATAGATAACCTTAAGGTTTACATTAACGCGCGGATTCTAGCTGCTATTAAAGAGGAGGGCTATATCCTTTACTATCTACTACTATACCTACTAAACTTTAATCCGATTAAGCTTATATAGGCTGTCTCAAAGGTATAGATCTATCGCTAGCACCTATATACTTAAGAATTCTACTATAATTATAGGAAGTTTCTTAAGCAAGCTATCTGTAAAAGTAGGTATAATTCTTTTACCTAGTAGTAGTTTTAATATATCATAGGAGGAATATATATAGAATAGGCTAAGCTAGAGTGTTTACGGTGTTAATTAAAGCAATTTAAGCGTAATGTTAAGGGTTAAGGGCTAGGGGAGTTAACTATAGCCTTTAATATTGCTATAGGCACTTATTAGGAAATCGTCTAATATTAAATTACTATAGAAAACACCCCCTTCTACCTAGTTTATATATCCTTTATATACGCATAAAGCCTCCTACTAAGTCTATAAGGGCATTCGCCACTATAATAGCCTTTTACTGCCTATAGTATACTTTAAACTTATAGAGCTAGCTAGCTATATTACTAATGAGGCCATTAGCGGCACCTAACTATTGTTAATAGAGCAAGTACTAACTATTAGAGGAGCTGTTACTAGTATTAACTTTAAGGCCTACTTCGCGGCCTTTTTTGCGGGTACTATAATACTAGAAAACGTATTAAGATAGGGCAAATAGCGGGGCAACGTCGGCTTTAACTTACTAACTAATAATAGGGAGTTATGTTAATAATAAGGCGCGTTTAACGTGGAAAATAGGCTATCTTACGATTTTATATATAGGGTTAGGTATAAAAATCAGGGATCTGCATACTAAGGATTCTAGTTCGTTTTGTAAATAACTAATTCCACTGTGGTTTTGTTACGATGACGAAGTATTATATACGAACGCTAGATAAACAGGCATTAGATTTAAAGAATTAATAACTATATATAGCTGTTGTAGAGACTTAAGAGGATTGCTAGAGAGCTTGACAGGAATGCGGCTGCGGCTAAATCTATATAGGGGCAATGAGGCGGATAATCTATCTGCCAAACAACACTGAGGAAAGGAAAGGAATACTATAACGCCAGCTATGTATATGGCGTAGCGTATGTAACGAGCAGTCCCGTAATAGGTTTAGAGAATTCACAGGTCCTAAATCTAGGGATAGCTTTCTCTACTGCTAGCTTTATATAGTTAGTAAGATTTATTACTAGATTATCTACTAATATACTTAAGCTTCTATCTCTATGTCTATAAGAATCTTTTAGAGAGGCTAGGGGGCCTTTTTCTCCTATTTCTATATAGGGGTTTTTCCCTACTAGTTCTTTTAGTACTAAAAGTTTCGCTTTTAGTTCTAGCTCCTAAACTTGCTCTTTTAGAGAAGTGGAAAAAAGCTCCTAGTTTGCCTTTTTTATTATAGAGAAAGCAGTTTCTTAAAGAGGGTTTAGGTATATTTTATAACAAAGCCTTATAGTAGACACTACGGTAAACTTATTAATAGGCTAGGTATATAGGTAAACAAGAAGTTAATAATATATATATAACTAATAGAGTAGTTGCCTAATAGATTAACTTTAATTATATTTTAAGATTTACTATAAAAGAGAGAACTATCTGAGTAGGGACTATAGTCCTTTAAATATATAATCTAACTTCTATGAAATATACTAAGTACGTTAATACGTTAGTATATTAGTATATTATACATTTCCACATTTCCGCATTTCTACATTTTAAACTAATAACGTAATGTATTATATAACTTAGCTACTATTTATCCTATAGCTTAATCGGTTTTAGCGCCTTCTATACTATCTTAACTAACCTATTTATATATCTTTTTAGTAGTCGTACTACTGTTAATATAAGGTCCGTAACACTATCCCCCTCCTTTTTATCTTTATTCTTAAAGATTTCTCCTATCTCTAAGTTATTAATTAGAGGTATAGTATTCCCGTCTTTAATTTAATAACCTTTATTATTTTTAATGCCTTCTATTAAATCTTTATACTTTATATATTATAACCGGCTTATAACTATAATTCTTTTACTTAGTAAAGTTATACTATCCTATTCTCGTTATGCGGAAAACAAGTTAATATATACTACGATTGTGGCTCTGTCTAGTTACCGACCTTCTTTTTATACTAAGTATACAAAATTAAATATACGGTTGTTTTATAATGTTTAATCTATCTCAAACGCTAAGTATATATATTTTATTATTCTTTATAGGCGTCTAGTGCCTTATCTAATTTATTATAGGGTCTTGTGTTTAATTTAAAGCCGCCTATCTTAAGGGTAAGCTAGTCTTAGCCCTAATTAAGATGTAAAAGCTTTAAGATAACGGAGAGCGTATTTATCTTAAAGAGTGGCGAGTGTTTAATGCTTAACTAGCTACTTATGCTTAGTTAACCCGTCTTAAGAAGGGTTATAAGAAGGGTTATTTAAAGAAGTAAAAGCTTACTAAATAGGGTCTTCGTAAACTTAAGCAGGAGAAGGCTAAAATGGATTTGTCTTAAGTAGAGAAGGAAATAACTCTAAATAGCGCGGTAGTTAATCCTCTTAGGTCCCCCTTAGGTAATTTATTTTTTTAGTAATCCTTTTTTATTAATGCTTTTTAACCTAATTTCTTCTAATACTTCTATGCCTTTTTTATAGCATTTTCCAAATTCTCTAGCGGTTTTTAAGTAGTCTAATTGTAGCCTATCCACTTTACTTTATACCGTATTTCGTTATTACTATCCTTATAACTAATAATCTTCAAAACTTCCTATTTATCTTCTTTGCGTCCTTTGTATATATCTGCCTTATAAACTAGTAGCTTAATATATCTATATACTAGCTTTAGTATCGCAATATGCTATATGGGGTAGATATTTATTTTTGTTAGTAAGTTAAGTTAATATATAACTTCCAAACCCTTGTTTAAGATTTTAAATAGTCCTAGTTTAATATCCCTTGACACGGCAGGGTCCTTTGCCAAGTTCGCTTATATTGATAACTGGATTCAATTGGATATTTATATTAACCCAGCTTTTCCGATTGGTTGATTCTTATCGATAACCTAAGGACCCAAATTGCCGTGTCAAGGGATAGTTCAATTTCTTACTTAATTATTAACTCTAAAAAAATTTATATAGTAGCTATACTTTATCCCCCTTCTTAAGATCTAGTCCCTTAGATCTCTTAGTATTACAGTACCCTTTTATTCTTGTCCATACTAATTTTGCTATTTTCTTAAGGTTTATATAATGATTTATTAAATTCTCCCTTTTTTGCTTAACCGCACTACTTATTTTCTTTGCTTAATATAACGATAATAATATTCTTAGCTTATACCTATAATTCACCTTAAATAGTAAAGTTCCTATTTCTTTTTATGGTGTTATATTATATATAAACTATATAATTAGTAATAACGATACCCAATTATTCTATATATAATTAATATAATGCTGTAAGTACTGCTTTAATATCTAGTTTAGTTTTTCCGTTTAACTATCTATCTGTAGGTAATATACTATTAACGTTACTACGCAAACCCCTTATTCTGCTAAAAATACCTTTTAGAATACTGCTATAAATCTTAGATCTCTGTCTAATATAATTTTTACTAATACTCTATACTTATAAACACTTCTTTAATATAGATTCTAGCTATATCTTCCGCTAAAATTTCTTCTATATACGCTATAAAGTAGCCCTATTTAGTTAATTTATCCACTATTATAAGGACTACGTTATACTCCTATCTGGTAATAGAATTTTTTTTAACTTTAGCAACTTTATAATAAAGTCCTATAATATAACCTCCTATAGTCTTTTTAGTATTTTAATAGGTTATAGCCCTCTATATAGCTTATATCTTATTAGTTTATTTTGTTAGTAATTTAGATATTCTTTTATAACTTTTTGTACTATACCTTAAATTCTATTAACAATATACTCCTTTTAGAGTTCTAATACTAAGCCCGTAGCTCTATTATATCCTTATATTATTCCCTTATAAAATTCTTTAATAAACTGCTTTATAATGCTCCTTAGAATATAGATTGCTTCTCTATTTTTATAGTGTTCCATATCTAGATCTTTTAGCTATAATTCCAAAAATTTCTATAACTAAAAGCTTTCTAGTATCTTATAGATTTAGTCCAGTTTCTCTTCTTTAGTTACTATAATTTTTAAATAGTTATACCTAATTAATATATTTCTGTCCTTTCGCAATATTACTCCTAATAGTTTTTTATTGTTTTATAGTTTTGCTTTTTTACTAAGCGCATCTACCCTTGTATTTTTAGTGCCCTTAATATACTAAATTTTAAAATGGTATTTTATAAGCATCTCTATCTATCTAATTTATCTTTAGTTTAGTTTCTTTGTTATTAGGAATCCTACTAGGTTCATATAGGCCATTTTTACTATAAATGGTTTTTCTATGCCTTATAAGAATGCTCTTTATTTCTTAAGTATTATAACTATACTTAATAACTCTTTATTATAGATATTATAGTTTAGTTCTAGTAGTATTATCTTCTAACTATAGTATATTACCAGATACTATGTGTCCTAACACTTTTATAGTAAGTATACTTCTAGTATAAAGTTTAATATATCCGTTTCTATAACCGTCTTAAGCTTTAATTAGTAGATTTTAAGAATTAGATCCTGTAAAGGCGCGAAGAGGCTTTAGGGAAGATTTAAATGAATAATATAAATTCTATCTAAATCTAAGGGTATATAGCTTTTATAGGGAATAATACGTTATATAAGGAAGAGAAAGGAATAATAAAAGAATCTTATAATTAAACAGTTAGGGGTTTTGGTGGTCAATACGTGTATATATATATATATATACGGTCTTTAACGGACTTCGGTATTATAGCGCTAGTAAAAAACGGTAGATTGTGGCGGATAATTATAGATAGTTATAGATAGTTGTAGATAGTTTTGGATAGTTATCTGTTAAGTGTTTTACTAAGATATTCCTACTGTAACCAGGCTAGTCCCATTACAGATCTTAGGTAAATAATTTCTTAAGTTTCTAAAATAGCTTTTTCTATTTACTACACTATATTTATAGTTTCTTTTTCTTTTCTTTTCTTTTGTCTATTGTATTATACTATATATAATACTATGCATACAGTCTCTGGGCCATGGCGCTATAGTCCTATATATATAAATCCTTTCTAAGCAGCTTAATATGTACTAGTAATTACGTCCTAGTAGTTTATAAATCTCTAATTTAGAGATTTATAGCTCTCTAGTAGGAACTAGATTGCAGTAACTATTAGGTAGTAAGAAAACAGTAGAAAATAATAGAAAAAGCGCCTCTCTTCTCTTCTTTATATAAAATAGCTTCTCTAAAGATAGAGTAGGGCCTAATTGCCTTTGTATTTCTTTTCTCTCTTTTCTGTATAAGCTATAATCTAGTAATAAGTGCTTAGGAGTTTGTAGAGTATTATATTCTCTAAAGCATCTACCTTCTTCGTCCTTCCCTATTTGCTTAGAGAAGGATTTAAAGTACCCTTTTCCTAGCTTTAGCTAAAAGAAGGCTGATTGTACTCTTTTAAGATATTTATCCTTAAGGGCTTTAAGAGAAAAGGAGTACTTTCCCTTATAGATTCTAGTATAGTGTTTTTATAAGGGATCTTTTGGCCCCTTACTTAGGTATATGCCTAGGGGCTCTTAGGAGCTGCCAGGCTAGCCTTTAGCTAGCTCTTGGCACCTCCTTATAAGCTCCTTAGGCCTATAGCCCTTCCCTTTTTATTAGTTTGTCTCCGTACTAGGGTATTGCCATACCTACTCTTTACTATATCGTCCTCTCCTATTAACTCTCCTTATAACTTATGCTTGGCTTACCTACTCCCTACCATGCACCTAGGCAATAGCCTTACAGTTTTCCTTTGCTTTTATTTTGTTGCCAATTGTTTTTCTACTATTTTAGTATCGTTTCTCTTGCTAGTCTCCTAAATATGCTAAAGAGGTATAAGAAGATTGCATTTTTCTTCTAGAGAGGCCATTCTTAGCTAGTTTATTTGCTATTTTATTTCCATAGATTCCTAGGTAGCTAGGTACCCAATAGAAGTTAATAGTAATATTTTTGCTAGCTAGATAGGAATAGCTTTGCGTAATTTTAAAGACTAGTTCTTGCCCTCCAGTAAGAGAACTAAGTTGTATTCTTTTAATAGCCGCTTGGCTATCTATAAAAATATAGACCTTTTTCTTTCTTTTTCTTTATTAATTAAGTAAACGGCTTAATATTCTTTAACTACTATGTTATAAACCTCCTATAGTAGTTGCAAACCCCTAAAAATAATCTTAACTGCGTAACGTTCTCTAGTTCTTACTAACTTACTATAGTTTCTACTTTCTTTAGGTCTATGCTAATCTTACCTAGCTTAATAATAAATCTAATAAAATCGGTCTTCGGTAAACTATTAATAAAAAGCTCACTAGTGCTCCTAGAGAAGCTATAAAACTAATACCTATATAGAATTATAGGGGCCTATAAAAGAACACTATATACTATACTAGAACGTAAAGTAGCAGTACTACTACTAAATATATATATAAAAGTAACTGCTATATAAAGAGTATCTATAGTATAAGGCTATCTAGTAGAGAAGGAGATATACTAAATACTAAAACGTATATAAGAAGTAAGTGTTATTGCTATGGGATATCTCCGTAACATCTTATATATATCTACCTATTTCCACCGACGTAGTAAGAAGAGACCGACCACGAGACGGCAATCTAATGGCAATCTGCCGCATTCTGCTATATTTTACTAAGTTTACTAAATCCTGCTAGTTTCTACTAGGACTACTACTTAAATCCTATTCTGCTCTGTGTATATATTAACTAAGTAACTAAACTAATAATATATACCCTTTCTTCCCGTTTTCTTACCTTCTTTCTTTATATAATGTCTTAACTTTATTAACGTAGTCTGCGGGCTAGTGGCCCACGCGGGCTAGTGGCCCACCCCATCAAAATCACGAAAAACGCGACGCGTTACTTAACTACTACCTCAATGGCTACACCACAACTATAAAACCCCCTTTTTCAAGAGGGCAGACTTGTTTTAGCTATTAATACCTATAAGCAAGGCCAATTTCAAAGCTTCCGATCTGCCACTAGCACATATAATGTGCCCCGAACTACAGCCCGGCGACGTAATAAAGGCATTTAAGTACAACGCGGTTCTATTGCCTCAAATCAGCGCCTTACACTAGCACAAGAAGAGAGCCTTAAGCAGTGGATTCTATCAATGGATTAACGCGGTATGCCACCTAGGGTTGCTACCGTGCGGTAGATGGCTAGCCTTTTAGCTACCTAGACCGCTAAATCGCAACCAGTTAGTGAGCGATGGGTATACAAGTTTATTAAACGCTATAATAACCTATAATCTAAATGGAATCGCAAGTACGACTACCAGCGCGCCAAATGCGAAGATCCTGTACTTATTCGGGCATGGTTTAAACGCGTTTAAGACACTAAAATTTAATATGGAATTCTTAATAAGGATACCTAGAATTTTAATAAAACTGGCTACCAAATAGGTGTTATTATAACTGTGAAGGTTATTACTGGAACCAATAGGGCTGGTAGGCCTAGAACAATACAGCCAGGAAATCGAGAATGGGTTACAATTATTGAATGTATTAATGCCCTAGGGGTTATAATTCCACTACTTGTTATCTTTAAGGTAGTAATATACTAGGCTGCCTAGTATAAGGACAATATTATACCACATAACTGGTTAATTGGTGTTAGTAACAATGGCTAGATAATAAATAAGATTGGCCTAACCTGGCTAATAGAGGTCTTTAACAAGCATACAAAGGATCACATGGTTGGCACGTATCGGCTGCTAGTGCTAGATAGCCACAACAGCCACATATCACCTGAATTTGATTGGTTCTGTCTAAATCATTAGATAGTCGTCCTCTGTATACCAGCGCATTTATCGCATCTACTGTAGCCGCTAGATGTAGGCTGTTTCTCGGTTCTTAAGCAGTCATACAGACGCCTCGTTGAACAGCTTATGGGCCGTAGTATTAACTATATCAATAAACGCGAATTCCTGCCACTCTATAGGCAGGCTAGGCAGGTAGTACTACATTAGAATAATATATAGGCAGGATTTACAGCTACTGGCCTAGTTCTATATAGCCCTAATTGCGTACTAGTACAGCTGCACACCGAATATCAGACGCCGTTACCCCAATATTGTCCGCAATTAAATGCATCTTAGACAGCTGAAACGCCTCATAATATTGCTGAATTACAACAGCAGACAGCTCTTATTAAGCGCTATCTTAAAGAGCGTATGTATAGCCCACTAAGTCCAATAGGACAAGCTCTTAGCCAGCTTATTAAGGGATGCGAAATAGCAATGTCAAGCGCTGTGCTGCTTGCTAGCGAAAATAAGAAGCTATATATGGAAAATCAACGCCAGAAAAGGAAGAGGGCACAGCGGCGCACGTATATAGCTAGGGGGGGTGTTTTATCAGGAGCCGAAGGGGCC
>Ga0307507_10005141_pt1 | contig 21923 bp, 19 predicted proteins | sample 7_EM_MG_FD_207223 | JGI IMG/M metagenome (GOLD analysis project Ga0307507, IMG submission 207223) | Populus trichocarpa ectomycorrhiza microbial communities from riparian zone in the Pacific Northwest, United States - 7_EM | ecosystem: Host-associated > Plants > Roots > Unclassified | place... | reverse complement strand
GGATTCATAATCTGTTCATTTAGCATAATTGGAAGGGAAATTGGAATTGAAATGGCTAAATGGGAACCCGAAAGAACTTTCAATACAATTCTATATCCAGGCGGTAAGCATTTCTACTATTTATAATCTCATTCCCATTCCAATATTTATAATCTCATTCCTGCATTTTCATGCTGGTAACCAAAAAGGACTAACTTCACATCAGACAGCAGAAGACAACATAGAATAGAAGACAAGCACAAATACGGAGAGAATAAGAAAAGACTTACAGATGCCCAGAAGCAATAGAGAAGATATTAATAGTTTTTCCATGCCGTCCACGCTTCTCATGCTCCTAAAGGAATAATTTTTAACCAATCACCATCTAAAAGAATAATGAAAGCAGATGTGCACCACTGAATTTGTTTTCCAGTGCTGGTAGATGTAATAGTCAGTTTTCCATTAAACAAAGCAACTCAAGAGCTAGTTCTCATAGCCAAAGATAAAATTTTAACAGCACACTAAAACATCAGAAAATGACTTGAGAAAATGATTGACAAAGAAGAGAACTTGGATTTTCATGACAGCAACCATTCTGATACCCTATGGACTGTAAAAAACAAAATTATCCAGTCTTCAAACAAAATTAGCTAATATTCCATCTGGACTGTAAAAACAGTCCACTATTTGATTTTTTCCCATCCCTAAATGTCAGTCCGTACTATAAAGTTGATGAATGGTTGTTTACTGCCCCATTGTATGATGCATCAACAATCTAAATATATCATTGAATCAAAAGGTGCATCTTTATTATTAGGGGCAAATTTGACACTGTGCAACACTTACCTACATTTTGAATAATTGCTGAACACAATGTGCAAAACTCAAAATAAACTATTATTAGAACCAGAGGTAGTATAAAATCCAGAAAGAAATGACAGGGAACCATAAAGATGCCCCTACTTGGTTGGAAAAACAATTCATTAAGAACCAAACAGAAAGCAGCAAAGAATAGCAGGGAAACAAACAATTGTCCAACGAGTACATTAAACAGCCAGAAAAAGATGATGAAAGATCATATTTCTAAAATCAGCGCACTATGAATCCACAAACGCTATAGAGAGGACTATAAGTATAAAATCAGAGAGCCAGCACAATCCACCAAGGCACTGTGAAAATCTGAATAATTTAAGTATAACAGCAGAAACAAGTAAGTGAACAAAAATTAACTCACCATTAAAGCACTCTCATTCTTCTTGGAAAGCCCGCCGCCGCCAATAAAGCCAGAAGCCCATTTAAACAAATTGGAGTTCCAGCTATCATGAGTTCCCTGTAAAAATTTCCCCAAAACCATTCTAAGGATGCAAGACTTAACCAAATTATCCAGCTGTGGTTGTCCTTGAAATTAGTAATAATTATAAACCAATATAACAAGAACTGACCTTCCTTTGTGAATTGTTATCATCATCACTTGAAATGAGCAGTTTCTCATGCTCCATGCCCTTTTTCTTCACCACTTCTAGATGAACTACCTTGCCTCGCAAATCATTAATAGTGATAAGTTTCGACAGATGCTTTTCCTGACTTCCATCACCACCTTCCCTAAAAGCATACAGCTCAGAGCTTCGACCTGGAGCAAGTTGAAGATACCACACCCCAGGAGAGACTTTCATTTGCCAATAACCCAAATTGGCCATCACAAGTGTATCAACCAAGTGAGGATTACTCTTAGTTCCAAGAATTAGCTGAAGTCCTCGGGGGGGTTCATGATCTTTCTCTGAACAATGACCTAAATAAAACAGTGCACAAATAAGTATGAAAGAATTGGTAGTCATATGATGAAACTTACAGGGAAACACCAAATTATAATAAGAAATTACTCAAAAGAAACAGAATCTAACCAGTAAGAACAAGTGCTTCAAGTTCAAAAACTGCTTGCAATGTTCTAGTGTCACCCAGGTTCTCAAGCAAAATATTATCCAAATCATGGCTGAAACATTTAAAACATTCAGCAGCGACAAGAATAATAATAATAATAATAATAATAATAATAATAATAAGCCACTGAGACAGTAAGATTATGTTTGCAAAACTAAAATTAATCCCCTACGCTTTAGTAGAATATATACAATAAAGATGGCGACAGTATAAAGATGATTTAAAATGTATTTGACTAGGAAAGGAACATACACAGCAATAACAGGCTCAACAAGCCAGGGCTCAGGAACATCAAGGTTCATGGTAAGAGTCTTCGATAATGGCATATTTGCAAAAAATGCTTTAGGACCATTTACTGTTAAATCAGTGCTGCTGAAATCATCCTGAAAAGTCATAGCACAACTAAGATACAATGCATTGGAACCTGAAATTACCATTCATAATCAAACATATATACCATGGTTGGGACCACATATCTATAGTAATTCTTCAGCGGAAGATCAACAAGAGAACTCTGCAAGAAACCAAAAATGTTAGTTCCTCGACATGTAGAAAGAGACAACAAAATGTTGATAAAAAGCTCATAATGAAGAAGTTCAGCTAAAAAGCATATCCCATGTGAGGCAATGTCTCAGCTAGCAGTGCAGATGCAAGCTAAGGCACTAAGCACCTAAGAAAAATGTAAAGTACATAGAAGAAAACAGCATACATGCCTTACAAATCCATCATATGTTTAGGCAATTTTGAAATTCATGATACAGAATAAAAACTAAGAAAAAGTGAGAAAAAAATAATTAGAAGCAATCTAGGAACATGAATCCAAAAAGAAAACGAGAGAGAGAGAGAGAGGTCATTTGCTGGCATTGTTTCTGCCAGAACAAGGCCCAGCTAAGCATAATATGGAAAATAAGTCCTAATCTTTCACCAGAAAATAAAGACACAGAGGTCAATGCCTGTAAAGAAGTGGCTGCTCCCAGCCAGATGGCAATCCAAACAAACTTCTCAAGGTGACTGTTTATATGGCAGCATCTTTCTAATAAAAGAGTGTCAGAGAGGCAAAAACCTTACTATATTGTTTGAGAAAAGAAAACCTATTTGGCCTACTTGGATCAGGTTGCCTTTGCATCTATAAAGCAGACACCAATGGATTGTGATCAAATCCCAGCTTCCAAGTTAGCAGCTACTAATTTCAAAAGATTAAAAATATTCAGGGAATTAATTCAACTTGTCCTTTTTATTTTAGACTCAATCTCCAATTTGTCCCTAAATATAGCGTCCATCAATCTATCCTTCTATTAGAAATTCTATCCAAACTAACAGAAATGCACATACATGAAAAACTCAAAAGTCCAACCTGATTTACTAAAAGAAATTGAACCGAGAAAAAAGAGGAGGAATTTTAACACCATGTAACAATTCATTATTTTTCAAATTAATTTTATAAATAAATCAGGTTAGGTTTGGGTTTCTCATATAAGGATATTTCCATCAATTTGCATGAGGACATCCACTGAAACGATAGATTGAAAAATGACCTAGAATATAAGGACAAATTAGGAGCAATTTTACTTTGAGAACAGATTGGAGACTAGACTTGGAATATAAGGAGACTAGACTTAAACTATAAGGATAGATTAAGCTAATATCCCAAAATATTCAAATACTTTTCCACAAATCTCTAATCAGCCACAGTAATCTTCATCTACCTTCAGATGTTAACATACCACCGTTTAGAGCATGTCATGCTTCAGATGTTAACATACCAACATTTATGGCATGCCATACTATTCCTTTTCTTTTCATGGTTCTTTCAGAAATTATATCTCGTTGTCTACCCACAAACTGCATGCAAGATCATTCATGTGGACTTTCATAATGTGCTAGAGAGGATTATAAAAAGTTAATCAAAGCATGACTATAAAAGAGAATTTTATTCGAATTCTACAGCCACCATATAAATAATACATTCAATAAAAATAGCTTCAATTTTGCAGAATGCAATGCATGTTGTGTGGAATAGAGTTGGATACATAATTTTATTTTGATACATGAAATCCATCATGCATATAATTAAAAAAAAAATACAGTGCTTTTTTATCCTGTAAATTCGTTCACTTCATGCAATTGCAGTAAATCACATATCATCCAACAGGTCTCCAATCAGGCCAACTGAACCATTGTTTGCATGGATTTGAATCTTCATGTCAGAAAACTAGCAAAACCTAAATGCCCCAATCCCAGTAATAGCACTCTCTAATTTTTACTGCTAAATACATAAACCACTAGGATTTAAAAAAAAAAAAATTATTATGAACTATTACTGGGTTTACATAGATACTGATGCAAACTTGCTCTTTCAATTACTTTTCCAAGCCGATTGCCTAGAAAAAACTTGGCCTGCGCTTTTATGAGTGCAATAGAGGTTTAAAGAGATATATGATATTCCTAATTCTCAAGCTTCTACAGGTTTCCTTCAATTTCTTAGTTGAACTATTGTGACGGGAGTTTAATTTTTGTCAAAATCATAAAACTTTTGGCTTTAATAGGATAAAAACAGAATCTAAACTATTCAACTATACTTTGTAGGTATAGAAATCAAAGCCCACGTTTCCAACATCCAAGTCATTGTTTCACCTTTGGCCCTTCCTACATGTACAATAGAACTAATCAACACCCCCAGAAGTTGATGCAACAACTTTTTCTAACAACAGAGAACATTCATCAGTTTTCATTCACAACACCAAAACAGATCCATATGCATTGGTGCAGAGGACTGGTCAGACAAGGGGTACATAAAGTCAAACTCTAAAGTGGCAGTGAAAATTCTTCATTTCATTTAAATGAGATCAAAATTGCCAATTCGAAGGGAAAAGGCCATGTCAGGTTGATCTGTGCTTAAAGCAGCAAACCACCATAGGATCCATTGGCCTCCAAATTGTATCATCTTGGTTTAATGGCTTTCAGAAACCACCAGATATGTTACAAGAAGGTGTTCAAGTTATATGGTTGTAGTGGCCCAAGGCTTTCAAAACTGCAGGTTGCCAAACCAGTGTAACAAAATAAGAAATAAGAAAAGAAAAATGTACAATTTGGTAAATTTTAGCTCACCATAGGGTTTAGCACGATTCTCATGCTTGGTTGAACATATTTCCTTAGAACTCTAAGAAGTGAAGAAACCTTCTGACCAGCTGCGCTTAAAGGATCAACAACAGCATCAATATGAACACTGGAATTTTCATTATCTATAATAACAGCACTGCAAACAAGAAATGATTGTATTAGATTTCAAGAGCAATCCATTGTCGAGAAATCAAAAGATGACAATCTGTAGGAAATTACAGAATGATATATGAGAATAAACTATTACCATCATGGTGGTCTTCCATGAATCCATTACTTTCTTTTTTATTTTATCTTGAACATGCCTTTTGCATTTGAATAAGAAATCTCAGTAATTACTAATTTTGTCCATAAACTTGGGGATACAAGAAGCAGGTGATAATCATTGCAATGTTGATGAGGCAACTCTACCAAATAGGATTTTCAAAGGTAGGTTCACAGTGATAAATTGTCAGAATTAAACATACAATTACCAAATATGAGAACAATGTTGACTGAATTATTTATCAGAAGCAAAAGAAGAAGAAAAACATGACAAAAAAAAAGTGTGAAATACTACAGTCTGAGAAAAGAGATGAGATAAAATTTGTGATCTAGCATTAAGTGGGATGGTGGCGAATGTACTAAGCAGAGCAATTTCTCTTTCATATTTGTCAGATTCATCAGACATTTGACAAAATTTGTAATTAATGTTGAATATCACCCAATTATATATACATGGGTCACCATATATTCACCATAACAGTCATTGTCATTGCTACACAGCTCAAACGGATAACAGCGGAAGTCTTCTCCCAAAAACAGGTGGGAAAAAAAACAATCTATGGGATGGCAAATAATTCTTACCTATGTTCAGCATTCAAAATCTCAAAGCGTGCACTTTCTGAACTTCTTTCCCGCATTGCCATTGCAGATGACACATACATTATAATATCGCTGACAAATTTGCTGCAAGTCGCATGAGAAAAATTAACATAAAATCCCCAATGGGAATGGATAGGATATGAAATGTTTTGAGAAGGAATGTCATCTATTAAACTTCACAAATTAAAAACTAATCTTTGTTGAACAGAAACTACCAGCAATGGCATAATTGGAAGTACAGGAGAGAGCAAAAAACTTGCAGATAAAAGATTCAAAACATTAGTCACCAACAGTGAATGCATACCAAAATTGCCAAAGAGCTTCAGCCTCAGATATTTACTATTTTCTTCAATTTTCACCTACATTTACAGGGTCTTTTGTAGGGAGAGTTAGCTTAGTGAGTTTACATCACATTGAGTAGGGTCACACTTATCTGGACCTTATTAAGGGATGATCAACTTGTAGTCAATTGGTCAACCACAAAGCTTTCTACTGGTGGAAGCGACCTCCTTTCACTTTTCAATGAAACTTTATTCCAGTTCTCTCATACTACCTAATAAATCACTAGCTAAACCACTACATTCCTAACCCTCAAACAACGGCTGCATCACATTCTACCCTCATTCACTTGTGCATACTCCCTATACACTATCTGATATTCTCACCTACAATGATGTTGGAGTTCCTTAAGTGTTGTCTACATTTCCTCCCTCAACACTCTGTATACAATTATCGATAATACATCTCCAAATACATTGATTAATTCCATTAAAAGAACCCTACATTATCACCTATTTTAAGATCCATAAACAAGGGGGTAAAGTGCGTGAAATTAAACCAGTTGGCTAGTCAAGCTGAGAGCCTAGTCACTCCAACCTTCTGCAAATGTCAAGGCAGCAGAAACACTATCTGAAGAAACTAGAATGATATGTTCTTGGAAATGCTTTAACCCGGTGTGCTGGATCAATTGGATAAATAAGATAAAAAGGAAAAAACTGTGTGGAATTTCAAATCAAAGATGTGAATTCAGCTCAACAAAACATTGTGCCAAGAATGAACACAAATGAAAAGAAAATGAAGTGAGCAAGGAAAAAAAATTCAAAAGTGTTCTAGGATACAGAACAATGGTATGTAAACAATTATAGCAACTTTCTAAAATAGAAATGGGCCATGGGAATAACTTCAATATTCCATCTAACCATTCACTAACTTCCTTTTAACAACTTCCCCACCACATGCCCAACACCTCCACGCCCTAGCCATTAAAAAAAGTTTGTTCCCCTCTTGCTTTATGATGGGCAAGGTATTATTAGAAAATATATATAAGAATCTCAGCTACAATTAGAATTCTCTGAAGGGAAAAACTCAGACTGTGGTAGTTGGGTATGGAAGTGGGTGAAGATCCAGGAGCATAAAACAAACAAACAAACCTTGTTAGCATGTCAGGGTCTACATCCTGCCACTGCACTTCTTCAATAATTTCTCCAATGTGCTTTACTCTTTGCTTGAACTCCATCGTCTCTAGAAGATGTAAATCATGACTCAAAAAGGTGCCTTCATCACCAGGAAACATCACCTATCCAATATTGAAGAAAAGTTAAAAACATGAAACTGCACAACATTGACTGAAATTAAACAAATTTTGAAAAACATTGTGTGCAAAAAAATAAAACAACAGAAAGAAAAAAAGAAAAGGATGAGAAATTAAACCCATTAAACAACTTTCTGGTTATGTTTGAGAGTCTAATTAACTCACCCTTCCATTGGTAATGACCGCATTCACTCCAGATTCAAGCCCAAGAAGCAGGTAAAAAAATTGTGACACCTGCATATCATTGGAAAAATTGATGCTATTTTCTCTTGCTCATGGCAACAAATGCAAAATACCAACATCGGGCAAACTCAAACATAAAAAACTAAGAAATGTTAGGGAAAAAAAGATAGCAAGAATTAGTAGAAGCTAGGACTACATTTATAAAAGATCATATCTAGCAAGACCAAAATCTTCATTTAAAAGATCTATCCATTTTAGACAAACAGAAGATGAAAATTAAGACAATTTCATGCATGCAACAAATACCAATTAGCACAAATAACAGAAATATATATACCTTATTCAATTGATTTTTCACTTTGTCAGCAGAAAATTCAGAAAGGATGGACTTGTAGGCCTTCTGTGGTAGCTCATTTGCATCAGCCAGATCATACACCTTGTCTATAAACGTTTGAGTGCTTTCAGCTGCTACAGATGATGCCTGGATGTACTTTTGCTCATAAAATGAACATAAATGCTCCAAAAAGTTCAACACATTTTTCTTATGACTGCATGAAACCATAAAGAAAACAATTAGGGCTAATATCAAACAAAGTTTTATTCATGCTGTCAAAATAATTTTGACTTAACAAACCTGTAAGAGGCAGTGGTGATTTCAAAAACCTTCACAAGAAGGAGACCAGGTAAATCAGAATCTTGACTGGAACTAAAGAGGACACCCAAGCGAGCACCCTTAGACCCTTCTATCTGCATCATAATGTGAACATTAAAAGATAACCAATGGTTGTTATGGAGATTTCCAACAAAGATAAAGATAAATGACAATAAAGAAAATGAACAAATAGAAATACGATTGTAATAAAAAGCGCAACCAGATAGCGTATTCCTTCATGAAGCAAGTTTATCCCCTTCTTTGATGTGATGTCAACAGCAAGGAGATGAGTTACAGGTTTCACATCATCTACAGCTAGAATATTAGGGTTAGAAAGAAGTCAGATTACAATAACCATTAGTGATTCAGTAAAATTTCACTGTTCTCAGCATAGATTCTGCTTACTTCCAGGGGAATGCAAGAAGTTAATATCATTCACCACAGATTTCCCTCCAAGAACTCCCGAAGTCAGAGAAATAAACCTTGGTTTGGCCTTGCCTTCAGCAATGATCTGCACAGAAACATCAGTAACAAAGTATAGAAATATGATGTATGCATAACATCATCAACAACCAAAGCAAAACAGATGAATATGCAATAGCAGTGTTTGAATGATTCACCTGTGGATTGTAGCGGCCAATACCACTTTCTGACAGGAATTTGTCCAGCACATCAGTGTGAGAATTTATTTGCCCATAATAAACTTGCTCTTGTATTCTGGGAAGCTCATCATTCATGGCGTTCATAAGAACCTCCTAATGAAAATAAAACCAAAATTTCTTAGCAGGGAAAATAATTTCCATTACCAGAGGTCAATATTACCACAACAACCATCTTTAACTAAACAAAAGGAGGTCAAAAAAAAATTTGCTTTAGTATTACAGATTTGCTTCTCCTCAAATAATTGTTTTTCATTCAAGCACATTTCACAGTAAGATTTGGCCATGAAAACTGTAAAGCAGCATCTTATGATAATGTATTAAAAGCTGCCCAAGTGCAAGTATGCAATGCAACAGAAAATATTAGAATTACCTCACTAGAATCAAAGACAAGACCGTTCATTAAGAGGCAACACTGCAACTTGTTCAAACCCAGCTTAAACACGAACATGGAGCTTTCTTGTGACAGTTCCTTATAGGTTTGCTCCTTTGCCAGTTTTAGCAATATATCTTGAGGAGGGGTTTTTACCTTTGGTCTACACACATGGAATAATAACATGTTGTAAGGAGGTCATTGATTGAAGGATAAGGAAGGCCAGTTCTTCTAAAAGAATTTGTAATGCACATGGAGAGACATCATGATAGTGCAAAAAAGTTGAAATTGCTCCGTTAACCAGAAAAACCCATTAAAACTCACAATATGGTATCCACAAATGCTCCGTCCACATGGTGTGTTTCAGGAACATCATCTTCAGAATCTGACTCCATGCGTAATCTGTTTACCTGCCACACATATATGAAATTGCTTGTTAACAAAAATCAAAATGTACTGAATAAAAGCAACGCACATACAACAACATGAAATATGTTTACCATCCAACAAAGACCATATGCTCCTACACTTAAAAGAATGGCAGTGAGGGAGGAAACTGTTCCGATTTAAGCTAGCAAAAAAGGAGGGTCTATTGAAACCTAAAAGAAATTAAGTAATAAGGTGGCTTGATTATTGACTTCATCAATCAAAGTGTCTTTTGGGTCAAGCATAAGCATCCACAGTAGATTTCTTTGTTTATAGTTTAATGTATTAACTTAAGGGTAATTTTGTAAGAAGGGGCAGAATTGCAACTTCTGCAAGTTCATGGAAAGCAGAAAGTTTTGGTCATTTTCAGGTTTAGTATAAGATTTGATGTTATCAGAATGTGGTTTCTTAGCCTTCAATAATTTATTCCAATTCAGTTGTTTTCCTAGTCATGTTAGGATTAGCTATGCCAATTCAGTTTAGAAGTAGTAGTGTGATAAGCCGTCCTAATTGTTGGGCCATTCTGTCACACCCGACACTAATCACTATAAATAGAGATGCAATGTCTTATTTTTACTAGAGCAGAGTTATAAAATAAATTGAGTTATGTTATTTTGGAGGCTTGGTGCCTTGGGTTTTCCGTTTTGATTCTTCCTTCTCATTCCTGCAGTACTTCGGGTACTTAGCCATGATTTGACCCCAAAAATCTTCTAAAACACACCAGCCATTAATCTCAAATCCGCATATGTAAAACCCTAACCTTAACACTGATCAAAAACACTAAAACTTCAACATATTCAGGGCTGTTCTGCATCAGGAAGCTAATGTTATGTTGAAGAAGAAGAGGAAAAGGAAGAGGAAGAAGGTTGAACTATCACACTTGCATATGGACATCACCAGTGTCAAGGATTACTTAGAGAGGGGGCTGGACCCTGTCCAAAACCCTATCATTTTTTAGGGATGCATGTGCACTCAATACTCAAACTAACTCACGTGCATTTGGCTCAAGAGTTTACTCATTACATAAACTAATAGACCCTCCCATCACTTGATTGATATTTTAGATCCCTCACATTCTTTCTCCTTTGATTGATATTTTATCAAACTGCTCCTCGTTAGGCAAAATTGCAAACCTTTCCAACTAAAACAAACCAAGTGCATACTTCAAAAAACTAGGAAAAATACAAACCTAGTACTTAGTAACCATATGAGCAGAAGGCATGTTTCTATTGCAGGAAGTTACGGTCCAGAGAAGTGCTAAAAATTGATAGTATGCCAAAGTACAGAGCAAGTCTTACATTGCTCAGAAACTGGAAAGCTGTTGGTGTCCCGTAGCTTTCCTTAATATATATGAAAAGACGTATGATCTGCAAAACATGTCAACAAAATTCATATGCTTATTCCATGAATCACCAATCCAAAAGTTAGAATGAAATCAGCCTGGCAAGCAGACAGCACACCATTTGTAAGGCTAGCAATAAGAGTTAATGGGAAAAGAAATGAGAAAAAAGAAATGGAAACTAAAGAAAGAAAATACCAAACTAGATATATCCTCCTCAATTTCACCATCATTCTCCTCAGCAGATAAATGTAGGCCACGACTAGTTGCTTTCTTGATAAACTTTGAAGAATATAGAATCAATCCAAATCTCATTGGGAAGTTGTTCTCATACAAAGACAAAATCATGTCGACAGACTGCAAGTATACAAAACTCAATATATGAACAATTCAACAGGGCAGGACAGCGATGGGCACTGTTAATCATAGACATCAGAATTAAAACTTGCCTCAAGACCGCAACTAGTGGCTGGATCAAGAACATAAACAGCATGAAACAGGTTCTTGCGGATGTAACGTAGCTGTCCAGGGAAGACAGGCATCAAAATCTGCACAAAAAACAAAAAATTCAAGGAGATTTGAGTTTACAGAACCATCACTCTTAAAAGAAAAATGTTGAAAATAATATATCCACCTCATTTATATTGTTCCTCCACCGCTTATACATGGCATCCTCCTCTAAGTTATTAAGATAATGAACATGACTTGAACGAAAATCAACACGGATCATACTGGATTCAGGAGGAGACGCTGTCGAAAGAAGTTTCCTTATTGTGCTGTGAGGAACCTGCAAAAATTAGCACTATTAACTTTTTAATACAATTCGTGCTATTTTTTAAATTCACTTCATGAAATCACAGTCCAATTTGACATATTAACCTGAATTGCATGGAATGACATATATTTGCATCTACATATATGAATGTACATGCGTGCAAGTGTGTGAAGCAAATTAGATAGAACATGTTATTAAAGCAAAGACAAAATTATAATCAATGTTATTGCTAATAAGAGCACAACATGGTGGAAGTAAAATAGAGAAAAAGAGCTTCATTAACAGATGCAAATCTAAAACAATAAAGCAGAAACAATATATTGTTCCCTATACCATATTGTAGACTTTTAATTCATCTAGAGTTATAGAAAGAAGCAACTCCTCTCCCTCAAAGCCATGTTCTCTCATTACTGAAACAAAAAAGAATTGTAGGGCCTAGGAAGAGGTTGGCTGTTCTCTCAAAAGTTGAAGGGTAGCTTTCAAAAAGAAACTACTGCAAATTGATTAAGATGTGGAGAAAAGTTCCTTAATTATCTGGAGTATTTCTACAACTTTGCAATAAAGGGTCCTGTAGAATTCAACTGTTAGTAAATGCCAATCCATTTAGTTTTCAACTTAAATGGCTAATACAAAACCCTTTCCTTAGGACTTTGAAATTCACTTTACTTATGCTTTTGCAATAAGCACCAAAAAGCTAAGTTGGCGAATAATCCTCCCAAGTTCTCCAGCAACATATACACCCTTGGATTGTGTTATTTCCTGGCTATTTGGGAGCAATTACAAATGATGTTTCCAAAACACTATGGTTGTGAGAAGTTTGTTCAACAGATTGAGCCCAGTTTCACATAGGTAATGTCAGAAACTAGGAAGTAACCAGGTGTACTTCTTACAATTTTGTCACCTCTATGCCAGTGTACTTCTCATCCAGCCATGTAACTTCGCCTTTTTTTTTCTTCTTTCTTCTCCAACAAAAAATGCTCAAAAAGAAAATCAAATATTTCCTTCTCTTCCTCTCCAACAAAATGCTCAAAAAGTAAACCAATTATTTAACCATGCTTATCAAGTCATGCTAGTAATTTTGCTAGTCCAGAAGGGAAATTTTGGGGGGGAGAGGAAGGAATTAAGGGTGTTCATCACCTATAGTCCTTGCTATGCAAACAGAATAAAGCAAGAGAGAATTTAGCAACATTCACCTTCAATTTAGAAAATTGATCGGCCAATGATAATTCCTGCTGGACCATGTCTACCAACCTATAAAAGAATAAGAGGAAAGAAATTTTAAAAGTACAATAAACTCAGTCACAAAGAACTGAAATGCTTCACTGAAGAGATCCAAATTATATTAATGTCAGGTGACAGTATATATATACATATATAGTGGTATTTAGAAATGAAAAAAAGTGAAATGAAGACTGTCTGGTTGTTAAAAAGTCTAAAAAGAAATATCCCTTTGAATTACATGTGTATATTTGGCTGTAACAATAAGTCTCTTGTTTACATCGGCAGAATGCTTGGCCCGCAAAGTACAAAGATTGGGTACTCTTAAGATAACAAAGTCAACTCAATAAAGCTGTTTTAAATCACAAACATCTCTTCTTTTTTTACAATAGGTTGCAGAGCAGCAACCAACCTCGCCCTCCTTCCTCAAGGGGACATTTAGGATATTACACTCTAAAAGTACAAATGAAATTTGGTTTAATTCTAAAAACCAGACAGCACAGTTTGTCCAGTTATCTGAAATATTTAATTTAATGGCAGAGCCTATCAGCAAATGAAAAGTCTTAACCTAAAGCTGTGTTAACCTAGAAGTTCCCCAACTAAATAAATGCTGGAACGCACTAGTAACTAGCATTAGTTTGGAGCAATTATACATCTAATTTCAGATTCTCCATTTCCAAAAAACATAGGAATAAATAATCACATGAAAAGAAAAAAAAACATTGCACCACATCAAAAATAGCACATGTATGTCAAAGTAACAATTCCAAAATGGTTGTTACAATCTTACTATTCAACATGAATCTTATAATCTGTCTTGATCACATACGAAACAATGCAAATCATGGAGTGAATAGCTGATTTAAATAAATCAGTCACAATTCAATTCGATTCATTGAATCATACAAGTCAACTCAAATAGAAAATAGAAGTAAAATGCATAATTTTAAAAGAGATAAGAATACAAATGCGATGTCTTAGAGGTCATGGATGGAAACAGCGTATAAACAATTTTCTGTGGTAAATCTTTCTATTTGAAACTTAAATAGGTTATTATTAATTCAAGTTTCACAAAGAAAGAGAAGAGTGCAAGAAAGCAAGAGTGCCAAAGACAACAAGAATGACAATGGTGATACTGACATAAATATTGAGAAAATTATTACTGTTTGTTAAAAGATTAATTATATACAAACAAATTTCTCATATAAATAAGTGCCGGTGACATTTTAATGGAAGGCCAATCATTTAAAATTTATGAGACATGCACTTTACCAATTATCAGTTGACACATCTGTTTGCAAGGAAATTTAGTATGAAGGGTTTGTAAATCATTTTCCTTATTAAAACGAGGACATTCAGTAATTTAACTAGCTAGAAGATGGCTTTTAGATATATCATAAGTTATTGAGTCATTAGAATGATCAAAGTACCAAAATAATATGTTGAATTTTGAGACTTTGGGTTCAATTACCGACTTAGAACTAGAAAATTAAAATGATTTGCAGCGCATTTGTTTAGTAAATGATCATTTATCCTTTATTTAGAAATATGTAGTATGTTATTTATATTTTATAATGTTGCTTTCATTTGTGACTGAATGGTGCAATTCTCAAACTCAAAAAGGGATGTTACAATTTTTGAACCCAAAAAGGGCTTTCTGATTCCCAATTCAAATCTCAATTTGACAACAATCTTCAGATAAGTAAACATGCACCCCAGACCAATGGTTAATGAAGACAAGCAGATGCCTGAAGCACAACCCTCCATTTTTTTCAACAATTAATGAAGCCAAAGTAAAATATGTAATATTCACCATAAATCAATATTAATATGCTCGTCGGAAACAGACAAACTACTTATGTCAATCCTCAAAAATTAACATGGAGAAGCCCAGTCCTTTAAGTTTGCAAGTTGCAGAAGTTTACAAGCATCGAAGCTAACAATAAACCATACAACTGCCAAAATTTTGCTTTGGATGGAATAAAGATATTGAATTCAAATGATTGTGTCAGGAAAGCTTTCAGAAAATAACTTCATGAACCATCACCCTAACTAGTTTGTGTATTAAAGCTTGATTGAGTTGAGCTAAATATGAGATTCAAGAACTCAAAACAGGTAGACAAAATCATCAGCAAGAGAGGGAAAAAGTTCACTGAGAGCAGAAGCATTACAGATAAAGGTCAATATCCTCAATATTGATTAAAGCACCATTCAGAGCCATTAAGGACTTGCCGGGAGGGATCATTCGCTGGTTTGCAGTTATCTCATCTTTAACAGAATCCTTGAGCTGTATGAGGCAACATTCGCGCAATTACATCAGAACAACCAGCATCACAAATTTCCTTTGTAAAGATATTAATTATGAATATTTATTTCAAAATTTGTCAAATCCAAACATCATATGACAAGTTACCTTCATGCGAGACAAAGAAGAAACTACACTAGGAAAATTTTGGTTGATTTCCTGCATTGATTGTAGAGGGTCAGAGGCATGAACTATTCTTTGTGCTGTTTGATGTCCTAGATCTGTTGAAAGGAAAAGAGATCAGAAAACTGCAGTTTCTCTAAGCAATCATGAAGAAAGGCTTAAATTATAGATACCCTTTAGTTCCCAAACATCAAGTGTATCAGATATTGTTGACGACAATAAATAGTCTCGGAAAGCCATAATCTCTGATGTAAGCTCAGGTTTACGTTCCTGCACGTGAAAAACATAGCAATCATGATCCCTACAGTGAGCGGATAGGTGTCTTGTACTTCAAAGTATAGTCTAAAATACAAAAGTTCCATGAGATTTTAAACATCTTTGGCTTCAACAATTAGCCTTTACAGCTCATGTTTACATCTTCCATCATACAGGAAAAATGATTCATGTTATAGCATTTTACAGCTCATGTTCAGATTTAAAGATGATAAACCACTCAACAATTTATATTTTAAAATAAGAAAGGATAATGAATTTAGAAATTTCCAAAAGAAAAAACAGAAGATGAGCATTATGGGAGGAGACAGAAACTAAACAGACACCAAAATAGGAAGCAACGGATCATGTGGTAATTTTGAGCAATAGGCCACACCAAACTATTGAAGAACAGAAGCCAGCGAAAGAATTTATCTAATTAACTCTTCCTTCTGGCCTCTTCCAAAGTGTTTACCGCTTTACTTTCTGGTCAGTAAGATTTTAACTTAAGCCTGTCCCTCCCTACATTGCACCTGATCTTCTACTTCTTTCTTTTCTTGTAAATTCTTGTTTATACTTCAAACAATATTTACAAATCAAGAACAGTATGAGATTTTAGCTACACTTAAAAGTTCAGAAGTTGTATGTGGTCTATAAACATTAGTGCTAATCATTGTTTCCCAATGAGGGAGTACAGTACAGAAACATATATGTAGGGCTTTCTTAATTAATTTAGTAAGCTTGGGGATATTATTACAGAGATCTCAGCACCCTTATACTGATCTTGATGAGCAGAGTTTTTCAATTGAATGGGAGTTTCTATACACTTTCCAATTACTCACTTCCATTTTAATCAACCAGCAGGAATTGTGTCAGGACTCTATTTGCATTAAGCAGTTCCTAATCAATGGAAGACAGACCCAAACAGGTAGCACTAGAAAAATTAAAAATTTGTGCATGTGTGCGTGCAGGAGTGTGTGTGGACGCGTGAGCACACTGCATGTGTGAGGGAGGGAGAGAGATGAATGGTTGGCAGCACTCAAGGCGGTTTCTTGTCAAGCCAAAATGAAGACAACATGCAACGTACAACCCCATCAGATTTCATTATTATAATAAGACAAAGTGCAGGTACAAGCGTGAACACGCACAGAAAGAGAAATAGTCAAAGACTTGTCTAAAATAAGACAAATAAGTGAAAAGAAATAGAAGTACAGGGGCAAGTTTCAAGTATAACAAACCAGTATTTTGGAAAAAATGAACCCTCTAACTTCTTGGCTAAGATCTTCAGTCCGAGGATCCTCCAAAGTGACACCTGAAACTTACATCATCAGTCGAAAAGAGTGTGACAAAAAAGGTAGTTTGGCTCATTCAGAATAACACTGCTCTTATAGAATTTCATCTTGGCTTTAAATTATGTACATAGAATGATTATCATTCTAACCTTTCTTTATTGCACTATCATCCATGGCCTTATATTCCATATTCTTCAGAGCAAGTTCTACACCATAACCACCTAAATTTAAGGAGTCACTCGCCCCAACAGCAACACACCGCCCAACTTTTGATTCACAGCCAGAAGGTAAAACAGGTCTAACTACATATTTTACCTTCCCCTGAAAATTTTAGCCAACTCGTCAGCAAAAAAAAGTGAAAATAAATATTGAATATACATATCATACTCATAGTATGAGAGAAAAATAGTACCATAAATGTACACAAGTGAAACAGTAATCTCTCGAACAGCAAAACTATGGTTTGTTTTTTTCTCCAACTAAACTAAAATATTTTTCGTTCAGCTTTTAATAAAAGAAGACATTTATACTATTGTAGTTCTGGCAAACAGAGTATTTATGTCTGTAAGTGTGTTTCATATATTTTATTGTAGCTAATATACGAAATAAAGAATCCGTATCTTCTGGCCAATCTAAGAAAAAGGAGAATATATGGTTTGTTTTGGAGGGGTTTGATTTCATTAGATTTAACTGTTTGAAGTGAACGGCAAACACCCCTAGATTCCACAGCATAATAAGATCCTCTAAAACACCAAGTAACATACCTGTTTGGCAGCTTCCACCAAGGCGGAATGAAACTCCTTAAAGCAATCAGTTCCAAGAGCTCCATACAGAATAGTAACTGGACTTCCAGAAAGTGATTCAAAATGAACATGATCAAAATCAAATAGTTCGGGTTGCTGAAACGAGTCCTCTGCCCTGGCAACCATGAAAAAATATAACCAAGGTAAACCATGCAGTGTATTGGTGATACCAGATTTAGATGTACGTACCGATTTATCAACCAAGAAACAAGGAAACACTCACATTCCAGTAGGGCTATGAAGCCACAATAGCAAATCCGCAACATCATAGAACAATGCCGCACCAGTATCCACCCAACAGCATTTCCCACCAGGAATTTCAGGATTTCTTCCCACAAGCAAGGGATCTGACCTTTTCATTTCATTGGTATCATTTGTTTTGGCAAGGCCCCCACTAGCATTGTTTGAGAAACTATCATCCAAAAGCGGAAAAGAAGAAAGAGACTCCTCTGCTAGCTGTCTGTAAAGCACCAATCTTGGGGATGCAGATCTTAGAATAAGAGAAAAATCAAATAGTGAGGCCAATGTGTCACTTAAAAGAGCATGTCCATGTTTCATAATTTTTTTGAGGCAATCTTTAGCGGTATAAGAATCATTATCTTCCTTCTTTGAATGAAGCCAGCTATCAATGAACTCCCAATAAATGTCTTTCCTTTCCTTAGATAGTAATTCCCTGCGCCCAGAAGTGAAACAAAAGAAGAAAAAAGTTTCACAGATTCAAGAATAATGACTTAATGTATAAGAACTTGACAGGAAAAAAAAAAAAGAATACCATAAAAACTCATTCTTATATTAAGGAGAGAAACTTTCATTTTTCAGGAAGGAATGCTAATGTATATGGAACTGCTAAATGAGTAAGGCCAATGAATCGTGAATGGGCAGCCCAATTTGTCTAGGGGCATTCAACACCGATACTTACTAGTTAAAGAATCTAGATTTGTCAGGGAAATAGCTGAAAAGAACATGAGTTTCCACAAGAAATTGCCTCAACACAGAATTTTCACACAGATTCTTGAATTTAGCTCATTCAAGCACACAAACGACCAAACAGAGTTAGATAATAGGCACCTACACATTATCTTACAATTCTATCGCTTCTTGAAACCCACTCAACAATATATCAATGAGAAATCCTCCAGCCTACGAGAGGCTACAAATTAACATTTGGAAAGGACCTCACCACAACATCCTGACTTCCAACAAGTTATTGGTGTTTCAAGACCACCATCCACTTCCTTTCTTAGAAGAGGCCTTGATGTCATTTCAAATTTCTCACTAAAAGAAAACAACAAGAAATGGTATTTAACCTAGAGACCATAGAAGGTCAATATAAATTCATCATCAAGTAATGAACTTCCCACACAAACTTAAGACACTGATAATATTCTCCACAAGACACTCCAACATAATTAAACGATTATTGGTTCTTTTATTCCCATTTTCTTCCAAGAAAGAACCCCTATGAAGAAGCATCCTCTTTCAGCCATCCCTGATCACACCATTCGCCCATATGTTCTACCTCTATCAATGACATTCTCGCATCATTAACCTGCTACGTATCTAGGACCGACTTCTGCCTACAGAAGCGGTTCCTTAGCGTGAAGCCTCAGTTATGCACTTCCAATCAAGAAAATTCAAGAAACCAATCAAGAAAACATGAAAACAACAAAGAAAAGAAAAGATATTTCGTACTAATAAAAGAAACACAAGATCAACAGATAAAAACCCACATAAAAAAAACATCCTCGAATACAAACAACGGCATCCTTGCATTTATGTATGTACGACGAACTTCTGCCTACAAAACCCCAATTATGCACTTCCATACAAACAAGAAAATTCAAGAAACTAATCAAAAAAACATGAAAAAAAAACAAAGAAAAGAAAGGAAATTTTTTACCAACAAAAGAAACACGTGATCAAAATACAAAAACCCACTTCAAAAAACCTCAAAGAAACATATGACCAACTTCTGCCTTGTTCCTTTAAACATGAAAAAAACAAAGAAAAGAACTTTCGTACAAATAAAAGAAACACAAGATCAACAGACAAAAACCCAATTCAAAAAACCTCAAAAAAACATTAACTCCAAATTCCCAAGACAAAACAATAGTTCAAGAAAGAAAGAGCAAATATACCCAGCTTCCAATAAAATTGGAGTGCCCTCCCATTTAGCCCGAACAGCAACCTGAACGTTTTTGGGCCTTCGATTCTCCCCACAAGAAACCGAACCAAACCCACAAAATCCTACAACACAAACTAGAATGACAAGAACACAAGAACCGGATCTAAAACGGGTCCCCATTGACAGATCTTCTAAACATATACGGGTTCAACAAGATCCAACATTACTAGTAAAGAGCTCTCTCTGTGTCCCTGTGTTGTACTGATAAATAAATGATAGTTATAATTGTTGGGTTTTCAAGGCAGGCGAGGCAAAGAAAGAGGGAGAGTGAGACCGAAAGAATCAACAAGGAGGAGGAGGAGACAGACGACTTCGGCAGGAAACAGTGGACTGGACTTACTTATGGCTCTTTTGGTCTTTGAGTTAATTATACTTTAGTCCCTCTAGTTTATCAAATCATATTAATTAAGGATTATAGTGTGAAAAAATAAATTAAACAATTTATTGACGAGTGTTATTCATGATTATTAGTAATATTTTTAATTTAAAAATATTATTTGTTTTATAGCCAATATTTTCATCTTAGATATCTATTTTTTCTTGTTAAAATATAATAAATTGGGAAATAAAGGATTAAGTTATAAGTGATTTAAAATTATAGGATTGCATATATAGTTTCTGAAATCATGAGTACTAGTTAAGTAATATACAATTGCTGACATTAGGACTAATTAATTTATTATACTATAAATTTAAACGCGTCGGATTTTCATTATGTAAAATTTAATTTTTTTAATTTAATTTTTAAACTTTGTTTTAGAATGATTTAATCTTATTTAATGAGAAATTAATTTAAATTTTTTATGTAATGATGGGATTGGAAAAAAAAACCGAAATAAAAAACACAACAAACATGAATGGCATATCATAAATTTTAAAAAAACTCACTTTAGACCTCCAACTTAAATAATCACGCAGATTATACAATTTCGGTTCCTCAAAATTATTTCTATTCTATTTTGGTACGTGGGTTTATTTTTGTTATTGTTTGGTCCCTAGTTGAGAGAGGAGAGAAAAAAAAGGATCATCAAATTCCAGCGATAAAGATAGAAACTTATCGTTGGCACCGATTTAGGCCACCAAAATTGGGGATTTTTGTGTCAAATTGTTACATTCGATAAGGAGAGTTTATATTAGGTATTTCTGTATCTTAAAAGTTCGTGAAAAATAGATATAAGCTCGGGTTAATTTTTTAGGGGTTTTTTAAAGCCATTGATAGATTTATCATGATTTCTAAGGTGTTTTATAAATATTTTGGGCCAAAAACAGGTTTTTTTTTATCAAAAGAATATAGGCCTCGATTTTTGAATCTGGACAAAACAGGCGACACATTATTTGTTTCTTTTTTTATATAAAAGAAAGGGGCAGAAGACATGCCCCAGACGCACATTAAAAAAAAAGGCTTGTTCATGCGGGTCTGCTTTGGGGGCCCGCACATGGACCCTAGTTAAATAGGTTAGGTGGGTTGACTTGACTTCCTAGATATAGCAGCGCCTGATCTTTTTTCCCCCTACTTTTGTTTATTTCAATTCATGTTTTTTTCATAAAAAAAAAAACTTAATTATATTTACATTAATACATATTTTCTCTTTTGTTTTGTTTAAAGAGCCTCTTTTAAATAATATTAATTTTTTTAGTTGTGGATTTAATTTTTATAGGTTTTTTTTATTCATCTATTGTTTTGTTTTTATCTTTTTGTATAAACAAGCTATGTTTTTTAAAATAACAAATATTTATTTTCAAATGATATTTTTAATATGTGTAGCTTTACATGTTATTTCTTTTTTTTATTCAATTAATTTAATATGTTTGTTTATTTCTCTTATTGTTTGATTAATTAACAAAC
>Ga0307507_10005140_pt1 | contig 21924 bp, 26 predicted proteins | sample 7_EM_MG_FD_207223 | JGI IMG/M metagenome (GOLD analysis project Ga0307507, IMG submission 207223) | Populus trichocarpa ectomycorrhiza microbial communities from riparian zone in the Pacific Northwest, United States - 7_EM | ecosystem: Host-associated > Plants > Roots > Unclassified | place... | reverse complement strand
AAACAACTATTTTTTTTTTTTTTTTTTTTTTTTTTTTACTCGAATGCTAAAGGCAAACGAAGGTGAATAAAGGGGAGAGAAGAGAGTGAAAAAGAACAAACAGGCAACGAAATACAAAAAATTAAAGGTATTTGGGCAGTGGACAAGGAATGAGAGAAGGGGAGGGGTTGAACCAGGGGAACGGGGCAACAGGTGGGGGGGGATTGTTGATGGATCGCGAAGAACGGGGAAAGGGTCTTATTTCAATAAGACAAGACTGCAAACAAAGAAGGAGGGCAGGGCACACGCTCAAGGAGGAAGAAGAAGGAAAGGTCCTGGGTTGAGGGTAGAGAAAAGAGGTGAATAGGGTAGGGAGGATGTATCACACAGAGCCTAGACTGTCCTTTTCTTTTGCATCATTTTATCCAAATCCTGGGGATGCCTGCAAGAAGGAGAATGAGAAAACTGAGTGCCACTACCGTACCGTGCTACTGGCCTGGTGGCGGCGGAGGTGGGGGATTTACATCACAGGCCGAGATGGGTAAAGGGCGCGGGGCGTGTCTTGACTCTGGCTTCAGTTCACCCAAAGGAAACACCGGCTTCCAAGCTAGCCTGCAATCCCAATTCCCAGATAATCAGCAAAGGGTAATAATCAGCACCATCGACTACTGTACAAGTTGCGAGCTACGAATCGGGGGAACGAGCCTGATTGCTTTGCAGAGTACCAGTAAGGGTAGAAAGGGGAGGGGAGGGCTGTTACTGTTATCATCGTAGGAACAATGCTGGCACTGAGAGCCGAAGGAAAATAAAGGAAAATATCTATATTATCATACAATTTCTACCGTCCATTAAAGCAACCTCCTCAGTCTATGACTCCATGGCTTTAGTCCTGGAGGCTCTAGACCTTCTTTCCCCCCATTTTCCTCCCTCTTGCTGTCCTTGGCAAAGCGACTATCATACAAAGTTGTGAGGAGTCTTGCTGAGTATTAAAACTATTCGTTGGGCTCCGTCGCGTGGCTTACTGCCCTTGTCGCTGTTCGGTGCGGTGAGCGTCACAAATAAGCCCAATGATGACGCTATTGGAAAGGGGCTCGGGTTAAAGTCTGATAGCTTCGAAAAATAGCCTCAGCCCTGCGTTGTCCACCCGTTGTAAAGGAAAAACTCTCCGCCAAATGAAATCTCCCGGAGACCACAGTTAACGGAGCTGAGCACTTCAAGTATCCTACAGAATAAATTCCAGAAGCTTCAATCGCCTTCCCTTTGCTTCTAGATTGTTTCTCGTGAAGATTAGAATGCAAAATCTGCTCGTGTAGTATGGCGGCGCTGCACCGCACAGTTGGCCTGGCATTATATGTGTCCCACATCCCAGCAGCACGTCGTAGCGTCCGTGAGAAAGGGGTCTAGAGGCAGCACGAACGGGTACAGTACGGTACTAGTACAGAGCTCGTACTCCCCCCCTGCCCGAAGCGGTTGGAGCAAGCAAAAAGGACACAGTGAGGGGCACAAAAAGCCTGGTAAGGCCGCTTATACAAGTATGGCCGAGGTGATATCTGTAGCCTCTGCAACAATGAGATCCCCTTTACATTCTTTCTTCTGCTAAGGCCGGATTTTTGGGGGAGTACAAAATAATTTACAGCCCGCTGTAGATCGTCACCGTGCTTCTGTGTCCTGCCTTGCCGCACCAAGCTGTAATAATCTCCGAAACCGGTTAGCTAGACCAGATACTCCTTGACACCACAAATATCTTGGGCCCTGAAGCCTATCGCTTCCCCCTTTGACAGCAATGGGGAAATATAGTCAGCATAGAGCTCTATGAGGATCTCTATGAGGATGGCACTCGAGCAGAGGGGAGAGAAAGGGAGAAGGAAAAGAAAAACAAGCACACCGGGAATATATTTTTGCTATGTTTGAGGTAATGTTCCTGCACGCCAGCAAGAGAAGCTTTTTTGTCGCTTCTCCTTCCGTCACTTTTTGCATGAAAGCGGAGCACATTCATTTGTTAGGAGAGATGGCTGACAGGCAGGCAATCAGGTTCCCTGCGATATCGTCATTGGACGCGCTATTCCCAAATTGGAACCATCGCTTACCTCCGTACAGACCAGCATCAAGGAATCCTGGAGACGGCCGCATCGTATTATATCAGAAAAGTGTCTATCTAACCGCCCAACACTTCTTTGCTCAGAAAACGGTACTGAAGTTCTGCACGATCAGAAAGCAGGCAACCTCTGTCCGTAGGTATGCGTGAGGAGTGTCATATAAAACTCTGAAGGGAAGAAAATGATCTCTTGTGGGGTTTGCCAGGGAGTTTAGTATACCGGTAGATACTCGAGTACAATTGTATGCATCCTAAACCTCCTCTTCCCGCACGTTCCTCAGGAACAGAAGTTTCTGGGCTTGCACGGACAAAAAAAAATAAAAAAATAATCATGCTCCGGAAAAAGGGGGAAGATCATCACAAGCACGCAAACCTTAGACCCTTGAAAAGCAAGCGAAACTCATGCAGGGCGGCGTGGGAAGAGGAGAGAACAAAAGTCTCTTCAAACTACTCTAAAAGGAAACGGTTACACATGAGCCGGAGGATCGACTACGGTACTAATCAGCCACCCACTCCGATGCAAGTCCCCTGACAGCGATCACGACTACTCGGCTTTCACATACCGATATATATACGTCTTATGCAGCGAGGCCCTCGAGATGCAGGAGTTGAACAGCAGGAAGCGGCATACTAGGGAAGGGAGAGTTAGATTGTCTAGCTGTTATTATATAATACTTTGGCTTATCACTCGGCTGCCATCATCCCTCCCTTCCTCGATCTTACTAGTGGCCACCTCAATCAATCGATCAGGGGCATATATGGTAATTGGTTCCCTCGATGACTTATCTCCTTCACCGCTATCCCAGATACGCAGCCCCTCCCCACCAAATTTTGTTACTTGATTTGATTGAAGGATTAATTTAGTGCCAGGAAATCCCCCTCCCACCACCTACCCACTATTTCTGATATCAAGCATCTGCCGGTGCTGAGAGCACAGTATTTAACACTTATCAACGGTTTCTAATAAAACTTGCCCTCTTCATCGCCCGCCGTGGTTAACCACCAAGTTATTCCCCCGCCCTACCATAGGCAGACATCCTACCAACCATCCAATCCACCGGCCAAACTCTATCAGAACGGATCGATACCCGTATGGTAGTAACTCAAACTCCTTACTAAACAAGACAGAAAAAACCCACCCCTCCGATCTGTGTGTGATATGGTAGATCTAATGATTCCGGTCTCGGGCCTAAGAGACCTCACCACGGTAATGCCGGCAGTATCATTATCGTTCGCCATACCGGTACTTTGCTTTACTCTACTTCACAAACGCCCGCCTGTACTAGGTACTGTGTAGCGCCGTGCCTCTCTGTTCGCCCACACTTCTGTTGATCCCGGTAAGTCGGGTACTCCCCGTGCCGGACAGATCTTTTAATACTTGTTGACTGACTGGCTGGCGTGTGTGAGGAGGGAGGGCGGGAGGGAAAGCAATGAATCCCACACGTAGGCGCTGAGGAATGACCGCACTTGCAGGGCCTTCCGGTGGGTTGTTTGCGCCTTGTAGTGCAGACTACAAGTGGTTAAGTTAGTAGATATGGGACCGCGCTGCACGGTATGTCATGCAACTAAAGGCTACTCTAGCAAGCCGCGACAGCATTCCGAAATCTCCCATGGCAAACACACCCCATAAATCGGAAACCCCACTACCGTATTCGTATTTACTAGCTACCCCACCGTGGTGGGGGAAAAAAGAAAAAAACGGGCCCCTCCCCTCAATCCCCCAAGCAACCAAACCAATCCCCCGAGTGATATTCCATCATTGGGTCCGAAAGTGGCGCCTTGGATGCCTCTTTGGGGTGTTTTTTGATCCTTTATTTTTGATCCTCTTGAGCAAATAACCGCCTCCTCCAGACGCTGCAACCACACAATAACCCAGCCCATAGCTGCTACCCAAACCTCGTGGATAGCTACTAAATTACCCATCCCCCAGCGCTAAGGGTACTCGAAGCGCAATACTGACGTGGTATCGTGAGCGGGCTAAAACTGCTGGAGCTGGAGATTGGTGAGTTCGGAACCAATTCTTTCTTGCTGCTGGCACGCAAAGTGTGATCATAGAGTCGATCAATAAAAAAAGCAAACCAAGGTCCAAGGTCTTACCGGTATTTTACTATGACTTACAGGTACCCTAAAAGCCCTTCCGGATCACTATCTCCGTCGGCCCAGGATAGGTCTGGTTTGACAAGTGAGCAGAATTGCCTATATCATACCTGTCAATGAGATCTCTAATCTTGTACCGTCATAGGAAAGCACTAACCCTCCTCAAGGTATAGTCGGGATAATATATGATATTAACTCAAGGCCTTTTGTCTCTGAATCCGGAGATAGGCCCTCCTCCAGAGATAAGCGAACGGCAAAGATTTTTATGGTAAATGCGGTACCAGATCTCCGGTGCGGAGATGCGAGCTACCTCAGGACTGGCAGCCAAGGAGTGGGAGCACTGTACTCGTATAGTGAGGCGCTCGTGCACCGTACAGTACGCCAGGTAGTAAAAATAAATACATTCACATTTTTCCTGTATTGGGGTTATCTGAAAATATGAACGCATTATATTCCCCCCCCGCCCCGGTGTACGAGTACCAGTATGATACTCGTACAACCCTCTCTCCCCTCCCTGCTCCGATAACGACCAGGATTGAAGAGGATGATTGCGTACCACCGAGAGTTCGCTCACTTCCTCCATCTAAATTATAATAGTAACCCCACGTTACCCCGAACCCCAACCAATTCTTCTTGAAATGCTCAAGTTACGATCTTCCCACCGGATGGTGAGACTGTAATTCGCCGGACCTTCCAGCTTTGGACTGTACTCGAGTACCAGTACTGGTATGCTCCTGATTTACATATAATATCTTGAGCCATGATGTTTCAGAATTATAAAGAGAATAATATTTAGGATGTAATCTACCTTTTAATCTAAAAGAGTGGCTGTTCTCCTGAATTCCATCCACCTCTTATGAAATTATTTCCTCCCAAGTTGGAATTAAGTTAAGTGCTGTTTTTGATTCGCTTCTCACGGTCGGCATCATAACACATCACTCAATCAAGAATTCCAGAGTTAGTCGAGATAGTCTATGCATATTTACCAAGCAGGAACTCGGAGGTCTGAAAAATACAGATCTCACCACCCCAAGTTGTTCACGCCACGCACAATCGTTCATGCACTTATCCCATAGGTGGTTGGGAAATTAGAAAACGACCGGGCATGCTCATCCTAGTGTGCGAATTCGAGTGCTGCCGTAGTGGCGCTTGGTTACCGCTAAGATGCTGGGTCGGGGAGCACACTGAAAAGCTAGGGTAAGGTCAGTACAGTGCTTGCTTGCATCGTACCTGACATAAGGTGTTAAAAAAAAAATGAAGTTTTGATTTTATGCCAGTTAGACAATAGCCAAGAGAGTCCAAGTGCTATGCTTACTCAGCTGGTAATGATTGGATAGTAATTTCAGCACCACGAGCCGCGTCGTTATTGTGACAATTTGGCTGTTGCTTGCTATCACGCTTATCGCCGTAACATGGCTAACATGGATTATAAAGCATATTCGCGCTCAATTAAAGAGCATGACAGGACAACGTCGCCGACAGGATAATATCGCGTCTCTAGCAAGATTAAACGTATTAGTAAGTAAACAGATTTGGCTCTGGGTGGTTTGCAACCGGATTTGCCATGTGCGACACTATCCTGTCATGCTCTTTAACACCGGTAATTCCAGCGACTATTACATACTGAATAAGTTAAGCTATAACAATATCATCAATGCGGACAAAATCATATGTTAGCCGGTAAGAGTCCAGAAATTATGCGGTAGCTCTCGCAACTAAACCACAGGACCAGGCATTAGAGAGGGCGCGGCTTGAGGGCGAGGTTTAGTGCCGCGACAAAGCGTTGCTAAAAGTGAGAGGGTTCGTCGGGCGAGGGGTTTTTGTCGCAGATGCCAGGATCCCCCGATCCTTTTAGAAAGGTGCTGAGACGACTTGGAGGGATCAGCTGGAAAAGGGTCTGTTGAACTATTGCTACCCGCCGACTGTGGAATAGAACCTAGATTTTTCGAATCGCCGCTTTGCAACTTTCCTATGTTGTTCTTCGGTGGCGGTATAAGTGTTGTTTGCCCGATGAGATGTGCCACGCCCTGGCTAACGTGATAGCGTTCTCGGAGCATCTTCACTACGCAGGTGTGCCCACGCTTCGCAGCCCAAGAGAGAGGGGTTTGACCATCTTTATCTACAGTGTTGGGAGCGACACCCTCGTGTTCCAAGAGCATGTTCACGATGTCCCCACGCACAATTCTAGTTGCCCACCTGAGAGGTGTTCGGCCCTCATTATCCTTAGTGTTGAGAGTGACACCCTCCCCTTCGAAAAGCAGCTGCACGATTCCCTCGCGCCCATTGATAGCTGCCCACGAGAGAGAGGCGTTCGGCTGTCATTATCCTTAGTTTTAGGGGTGACATCTTCCCGTTCCAGGAGCATCTGCAGGATGTCCCCACGCCTAGTTCTAGCTGCCCGCGAGAGGGGTGTTCAGCCGTCATTAGTATCGGGGCACACAAAGGCGCAATGTGTCGCAGTGCTGAAATCCACCCCTTGAATGCGAGCAAGTTTCTCGAGATTAGGATACTGCGGTAGCGGAACACCGGTAGTTATAGGGATTCCCCTTATTGCGTAACCCATAGGGTACTGATAAGCATTGAGCACAGAGATTTGCATCGCGATAGCTGATTTGATGGTCGATTGCTACATGACGCCGGAGCAAGTTAAAGGGCCTTGAAACAAGCATGCCCCGCCAATTCATGGATATTGTATTCGAGTATGGTATTCGAGTACTGTATACGTTAGGCCATATTTATAAGCAGAAGCCCTTTTGTATCCCGGCCATTTCATAAGGGAGAGAACCCAATGGACAGGAAATTATTGGCTGCCCTTCTGAGACAATATGTTTTGAGCAATACGCATAGATCGCCGATCGGGGCTCTTACTGCTTGTGCCTCTTGGCTAGGAGTTACCGGTAGTGAAATGTGCTGCCGGTAATGCACTGGTTGGGGGTCCCGCAAAAAAATTAATGGATTGCCTATTGGTTGCTAGACTAAAGGTGCAATAATAATCGGTAGTTGATATCACAAGTCGCTGCCGTATCGTACGCTGAACTTTGCAAATTGGTTCTAATCGCCTTTTCCCCTCTGCCGTTAACACGCAGTGGTGATTGAAGCATGTTATTGTTGAGCTTGTTTTGTGCTCGAGTAGGCGTGGGATCTTTAATAGGCGCCGTAAACGCCAGAATAAACAACATCTAACAAGTTAAGGTTAGTCTATTGGTTATGGCTAAAATTTGGGACTTAAAGACGTAAGCTTGTGTACCAAAGTTATCATATAGTCAAATTTCTTTAGCCTTCCCACTGTTTACGGAACAGTTTCCAGTAATGCGTCTAGCGCTTGAGCTTAGAGCCCGCATAGATGGGGAGTGCGGAATGCATGACATAAGCGATGCGCATATTGAAGTCCACACTCTTCCCGGACTGGTGGCACAAAGAGGCCCCAGCAGACTGGTAACTCTTTATTTAAAGGGGAGGATGGAGAGTGTTGATTCTCTATGGGTATATGCTCGCACATAGAACGCTTCCTGGCTCGGCTATAACATTCATATCTTCTTGCCACCCGCCAAACCACTAGTACACACTACTTGAGCCATTACCAAACAAAAGACGACTCTTTTGAAGACAATTGTTTGTAGTTTTCTAGCCCAGATTTGCTATGGCCAATAAGACCCACCATGTCTCAGCGGGGCTCCTTGAGGTCGACCCTGCTTGGGTAGGCCAACTGCCCACAAACACATCAAAAATATTGGAGCTAACGTCGGAGGGATAAAACAGAGAGACACATCAGATCACGAGACTGCAGAGTATTTGGCTTCATAGTTTGTTTGTTGCTGTATAATGCTAACTATCACTAGGAGTGAATATTCTACAGCTTCGCTCTCCAAATCCATCCGAGAGTAAGCAAAAAATAAATAAAAAGAAGCCCTAATTCCTTAGTCTAGCAAGATATCTTTCTTCTTTTTACTTACTCACGCCATAATATTTTAGGTATCGATACGAAAACGGGCGTCGATACCATGCTTTCAAGGAGGGGTGAGGAGCCTGGCTTTGGGGCTTGGTATTCCATTAAGCTAACTTCGCGTAGGAAATACCTCGTTCCAAACGACGAGCCTGAACAAGAAAGGTTAGTTGCAGGGTTGATATCCCTATTTAAATAGCATTGTTGAACGATAATAGACTAGATATTATGCATCATATCTATCTCCTCCTGTTCGATGGCAAGTTGGTTAGAGCGCCTGTCGGCGATGGCATTCAGAGGATATTGGATATTGGCACGGGTACAGGAATCTGGGCTATTGATGCCGCAGAGTAAGTGCCGACCTTAACAGTGATGAAAACCCCCTACTTATGATTCTGTGTAGAACCTACCCATCTTCACAGGTTATTGGAACAGATTTTAGCCCAATTCAGCCAAGTTGGTGTGTTTCCCACGCGAGTTTCCAGAAGCTACTCAGACTCATTCCAAATTTTTAGGGTTCCTCCTAATGTAAGTTTTCAGATTGATGACGCAGAATCGGATTGGACTTTTGCAAGAGACTCATTTGACCTAGTTCACATTCGCCATTTAAACGGTGGAATCAAAGATTGGGGGAAACTCATCAAACAATCGTTTGAGTGCGTATCTCGGCTGTTCCAGACACACCGTTAAGCTGACCTTTTGAGCAACAGTGCATTGAAGCCTGGCGGCTGGCTAGATGTTGCCGAGTATGAATGCCGACTTAGGTGCAATGATGGAGCTTTGCCCGTTGATAGTAGTTTACACAGGTATTATGACCTGGTGAACGAAGCTGCCGATAAATTTGGTAAGTAGCTAAGACACGATCAACTTCTAGCACTTACCTAGGCTAACTGCGCATAAAGGCCAAGAGTTTAAGGTTGCTGCCTCTTTGGATAATTTTATACTAGACGCCGGATTCGACAAAGTGAGTCACGAAGAGATGAAAATCTCTATCGGAACTTGGCCAGCCGATAAAAAGCAAAAGGATATGGGTGCATTTATGTTGCTTGCCACTGAGCATGGCTTCGAATCTTTTGGAATGGCTTTCTTCACTAGGATACTTGGTATGGAGGTTCCGGAGGCCAAGGAATTGATTGCAAGAGCCAAGAAGGAATCCCGTAGCAAAAAGATTCACTCTTACGGAGTTCAGTACGTTTTCATGACGCCTAGTCGGATGCTTGAGCTAATATACCGCAAAACAGGCACTTGTACTATGCTCAGAAACCCCTCAAAAAGAGTGATCTCAAGTGATCGTGCCCCACGTGGAATTTCAAGATTTTCGTATAACGGGAGAGCTCTTGCAATATGCTCCAAATTCTGCTATTCTGATTCACCTCTTACAAGTACCCAGGGAGATGTTCGTACAAGACAGGAATTATTTTGCCGGCGAACCGCCCTTGCCTTGTACGAAAACACCTCCCCTGGCACTTGCATGGTTGTTGGGTACCTCGGTCGTGCCCCTGTATATATAATTTTGTTTCGCTCTTCTCTTTTGATCGCCATTGTTGTCCGGAGCACGTTGCAGCTGTAGCGGTTGGCATTGCTATGGTATTGGTACGAGTACTGCGATAGGATGACCACTGTCCCGGGAATGGAGGAATGGCAGGAACATCTAGAAATGTAGAACTGGATGAGAGCAAGTATGGAATCTTGGAATCTTGGAGGCCACGCTTGACTAGGAAACTTGTATATTATATTGGCTGTCGTTTTTGTTCTGTTGCTATGATTGATGATAGTATGAGATGGTACTTCGGCTTTCAGCCATAACGTCACCGGACCCGAGTGATCTGCAATGATTCACCCCAACCTCACAACCCAATCAGATCAAACACCCCCTCCACCCACACAACCTTACCTTACCCCGCTGTTTCAAACTCCCCCCCGGCCCCGGGCGGGATCACCGAGACGATCCGCCAACCAACCAACCCTTACCAAAAACTCCAGCAAAAAGCAAAAAGCAAAAGCAACAAATGCCGAGATCTACCGTCAGCTAATCATTGGGCATCCGACCGGTTGCTGCCAAGACAAGACATGCACAACACCGCACCTCACTCAGCAAAGGAAAATAAGATAAAAATAATTTCTTTTTGCTTTGCGGGGGTGGGTGGAATGTGCGTGAGGTTAGGTACCATAAATACGATAGTATTGTGTCGCGTGATGCGCTATGGAAGAGGCGAAAGATATCATAAGAGGCCAGCCCATAGGGCGTGATGATGATGGTGGCGCGGAACGGGATGTGGGGAGGAAGAGGGGGGAATGCGGTTTCGATGTTTGAAATTTGCGGTACGGTATCATACTGCGAGGACTACCGTATCATAACTACCGCACTTTGTGGGTTTTGGTGAATGTCCCGTCCCGTACCTTGCCCCCTCCTTTCCGAAGCGGGGGACAAAGCCGGCAGGAATTCCACTTAGCTGTGATGATATGTGTAATCTACCTACCGATACAGTAGAACTCCCAAGAAACACCCCGCGAACACCCTCCCCCTCCTCACTAACCTACCGGTAGGACTTTCCAATAAGTGACTAGTCTGGCCGACCGGGCCCGGGGGAATATATAGTTAACTAGTTTGGAGAAGCGCAAACTGCTAACTTAGCGGTGGCAGACAGGCGGACGGACGGACGGACAGATAGACAAACAAACAGCTTTTATGAAAGGAGGGAAGGAGACAGACAGGCAATTCATCTAATGCTGCACCAACATTCTTCAATGGCATTGGGTTCATACAATACCGGTAGGTTTGAGGTTGGGGGGGGATTTTGCGTGTGTTATTTATCATACGTGTTTTCCGGAGCCTTTTTGTGTTATCGTATAAACGGGCGCTATGCTACCCGTATGCTATCATACGGGAGGTTAAATAAGTTAAGGTACCCATCGGTACCGTACCATAGCACCGTAGCGCGCTCGCTTGCCCACCGGTGCGGTACTATGATATCGGTACCCCTCGGCAGCGGCCCCGGTACTGTACTACTAGGCGATTTTTTAAGTCATTGGAATGGGAAATGATGAGTTACGCAGTCCTGGTATACCTTTAAAGAGTAACTCATCTTTTCCCATTCCGATGACTTAAAAAATCGCCAAGTATACTGCCTTTATGCTTATCCGTTCCTATTATTCCTTGTATTCTCGCAAGGAGGAAAAAAAAAAAACCCTCAAATAATTCAAAAACCGCCCAATCTTTCAATCCCTCAATTGACGATTCCCAATCATCAATGACAAGCACACCTCCCCAATCCAGCCCTTTCCTCCTCTCTGGTTAATGCCGAGTCTATATTGAACTCTGTAATGTTTCCAGCATGACGTGGAAGCCAACGTTTCGACTCCCTCACTTTTTCTCCGCAAGAGAGCAGAATGTGAATTGTGCTCCATAACTGCACGGTACGGTAACTCGCGGCGTGCGTCCCCGCCTACTACGATACAGGTCCAACCAATTGGATTTATTTGTTTGTCCAATCCACACTTACTTACCTGCCAACTAGACTAGACTGAGAGAGAATTACGAGTGGAAAATGGTAACCGCCCAAAAACAAAAGCAGGAAAAGGGGAAAAAAAGAAAGAAAAAAGGCAGTAGTGGATCAAACACCAATCACAAACATTACCAGTATATTTCGAAACATGAGGAACAGCAAAGGGAAGGAAGGAGGGGACGGAAGAAACGTGTATCCAAAGAATGCTGCACAGGTAGACAGACGAACTGGCAGGCAGACAGACATTCCAGCTTTCAGGATGGTTTTGGAATTGTTGGTTCGAGGAGAATGTCGTGATGTGTAGAGTTAAAAGGGAATGTCTTTCTCTCCTCCCCTTCCCTTTCTTCCATAGATAATCAATCCCACCGTCTACCGTACAGGTGCCAAACAATTCCCCTCCCACCTTGGGCGAGCGAGAGAAGAGAACCGCCATGTCCCCCACTAGCACCTCTTTCAACTCCTCTCTGCAACTCGTCCTGCTCAACATCTCAATACTCTCCTATATATCCACTTACAAGTCCGCCGAGTCAGTACCTATCCTAATTAGCATGGTTCACATCTGGATACTCGTATCGAGCTGCTTGGCGTTCCTGTTGTGCTTCCCGAAGTATTACTCCCCGAGCACCTATTTTCGCGGCATTGCTTCGTGAGCAAGACCTAGGGAGGAGAGACATGGCGGAGAGGGTCTGAATTGATGCTTATTGGGTGAGTGAATGAGTTAGTGGGTTCGACCCTGTCTCAGCGGGCGGTGTCATCGCACCGGTATTTATGGAGGGGAATGGTAGGGAATTCGGCTAACCGTGGGTGTGTGGGTGCGGCGCAGATCTGGAAAGATTTTGGCTCACCGGTTGCTAGGGGGTCGCCAGGTCGTGCCGTGGATTGCGCGGATGTTTCTCTGTTCATTCGCTTTCTTTTTCTCACCCCACCTCTCGACGAGGAAGAGGAGAGAGACAGATAGACCGGCAGGGAAAGAAACCGCAGAGTCTCTAATCCTTTGATACACGCTGCACCAATTCCCCACCCGTTCCCCAGAATGGGAACTTTGGAATATCCTCTGGAGGATAATGAAAACACGCTCGCCTTCCGAGTGGAACCAAGTTCCTGACCTGAACTGACGAACGAGCATGGCTGGTCCTATGCATGTTACCGAGTTATTTTGATGGACACGTGCGTTTTTCGAGAGTGGAATGTGGGAAACAGGGCTGGCTGGCTAGCCTTCATACCCCTTCCCCCTTTTCTGGTACATATCGGGTGGTGTTTGTCGGGAGGTGTTTTGGTGTTTTGTTTCCGTTTCTTTTGGGTTAGAAAGAGGAGTGATTCGGGAGGAGTTTGGCGTTTTATTAGGATTTTTTTTTCTTCTTCGAAGGGGTCGCTGTTATAGAGTTTGTCGGCAGTTGAGTTTTTTATTTCTATTCTTTACTGGGGTTTCCTGCAGTAGTCTAATAGATGGATGGGTGGGTGGATGCATTGCGGTGGGTGAGATTCCAGGGTCTTTTCTACTATTTATGGTGAGATCGTATGATTTAGCATGTTAAACCGGGTGTTCTACTAGAGAGACAATGCATTTTTTTGGTTATCGTTGTTTGTATTACGAGACTCGTGGGGTACAGTATATATAAAAAGAGCTACGATATGGTGCTCGCCCGGTATGTTATCACACGGCAAATTTACAGCAGAGAAGCCGGCGGGGGTTCTCGGACGGAGCCTGGTAAGTTAGGCTACAATGATAGGCTTAGGGATAACCAGAGAACGGGAAGCTGTCTTCACTTCAGGCTCCATGCACCGTCCAACCTTAAGCAACGCCCGGTCCTGGCGAATTTCTGGATAACAGGAGATAATACGGTAGTCATACCCCTCCTAGATAGCTAAACCATGAGCAATCCATTTGCCTCCCTTCACTGCCTATACTCGGAGATGGAAGTGGAGATTGAGCGAGGCAGGAGTAATTGAAAGGGTAGTGTAGGTGACATGTTGAGAAAGAGAGGGGAGTCAAGGAAGTTAAAATGCCGGAGTAGCTGAATCTTAATCATGGTAGAAACCAGCAAATTCTGCTCTCATTAAAAGGCTTTCAAAGTCTCAAATCCCAGATAGCTCAATTTCCTATGCGAAAGTGCCAATTTTGCCTCTGTATACGTTCAAACTTTAGAGACCCAGATATAGGGGGTAGGAGAGGAAAGGGGGAGACATTAGTCTTATGCAACATCTGCCCAGTCCTAGTCGGGGTGCTTGGGGACTTTGACTTGCCAATCTTTTCTACTATTCTAGCCAACTCAGCATTGCAATGATAGAGTTACTCGATTTCACTTCCATTCCGAGTACAAGCACAACAACAACCTCAGCCACTTTACAAAAGCTAGCCTAAAGATTAGTCTAAAGAAAGAAAGGAAAACAGGAAAACCCCCTCATTGAATTGTCTTTTTAATATCGTAGCCCATCTAGTTGGTATTCCCCAATTCTATCAAGCCTCGGAGCTAGTAGTCTCAATTTCGGATTAACCTTCTTCCTCTTCTCCACCTCGTCCTCCTCACCACTCTTATTATTATCCTCACTATTAGACCTTGTCGGGTCGGCAGATGAAGCGTAACTACTATCATTCGTGCCATCATCACCATCATTCTCCCCCACGAATGAGAATTTCCCCTTGACAACCTTCCTCCGCTTCTGCATTCTTTTACCGCCGCTGCCTGTTGGTGCTTCACTACCTTCCCGAGACTAGCTAGCAGACCTCCCACCCCCGCTGGCGCTGCTGCGAATTGGTTGTAGCCTTTCAGCTGCTTCGCGGACTCGTTGTTCCGCTAGATTGACATGACGCTTCCTGAATTTGCTTAGATGCACAAGACCCACGGTCGGCATCCATATCGCTTCCCCCAGGGTTTCTGGGCTCTGTGTTGAAGCTTTGAGGGTCCCCATCTAGCTAGGTCGGTCGTGGTAAACTAAACGCTGGTATATATGCGCTAATGATGAGGTTTGTTGTTGGGCTGATGGTTGAAATTGGGTATTCGGAAGGAATGCACTTCCTTTGCTAGATGCAGAGTGGTGACTGCCGAGCTTTAATGATAGAACACTATTTGTGATTCTCGTCAAAATGGAATCGATGCGTTTACCGTACGCATTGAATGCTGCGTGATGGTTGAGTCAGGCAGTCGTGAAACCAGGCGGATACAACACAGAATCCCTCACTATGTTCAGGATTTCAATATCGCCTAAGCCCTAGTATTGGTATTATATAAACCATGGGATCCATTGCAATTGAAATTCCCTATGATGCTATCTTAGACAATCATAACTCCTCAACTCTGAGCTTTCCCGAAACCTCTTGATTCGCAGTGCGAATGTTTGAAGATCTGCATTGATCGGTATTTCCCACCCTAATCTTGTTTTCCACAAGTATTCTAACCTGGAAATTGACAGAAATTGGATTGAAGCCGAGTCAAGACTGGAAAGAACAGTATTTACAAATGGGGTGGTTCAGCGATCTTTTGCACACAATTGTATATTAGTTATACCTCGTTTGCTGCTCCTGTTTTTGTGGATCTGCTTTGAAGGGTGATGTTGACTTGTCCTAATTCACATGTGGACAATAGGGCGAGAGGAAAAAGTCTTTTTATAATTGAATACAGGGGTTATTAGCATAGGGGGCAAGAGCTTTGGTGTCGGGTATGTTTTGAGAACGTGAATAGTCACTCTGACACCTCTCTAAGATTACGAAAACCACGTACAGCTTCCTAATCGTCTTGGGTAAGCATTTTAATAGCTCCTTTATCCCATCTGCCTTTATCGGATGCTGTCTTGCCAAGGTTATTTGAAATAACACTAATGTCCGGCGGTCACTAAACGCTAGCCCATCGACAGACTCATATCGCCTGCTGAAAGGAAGAAAATATTTAGCAATCGCCCTAGGCCCAATTCCATGACCCCGAGTTGTCTTAACTTTGCAGGCTAAGTCTTTAGTAGCGCTAAAGTAATTCAGTGCTGGCGATTTAAACTTCTCTGTCTCAAATTCAAAAAATGCGGGACTACCGTCACTGACCGGAATCTCATCTGCCCTAAAGATTCCCCACCTACCCTTTAAAATGTCCATTCTATTAACACCTTTTTTAATGTATTATAACACATTTTAAATTCTCGGCAACATTTAACTGTAGAGAAAATACCTAATAATTTTTTATTATCATTTATATCATCTACATCCCCCGACCTGAACCAGTCGTGCACGTATCCTTCAAAAAATGAGCCTGCCTCACTTCGGAGGCTTGGTTAACGCGAAAGGTGTTTAAACAGCTCGAAGCAGTCCTGCTGTGAGCGTTTAAGAACCCTCTCGTAGACTCTGTATGCCATCCATTTCGTGTAAATTCGAGCTTCATAGAATCAGTGTTCTCAACCGTCCTGGGGGCTGGCAGGGCCCGGCGGGGGGACTGCCAAGAGCACCGGACGAGACGGGATGGCACAATGTAGTCCGTCCTCCTCCGCGAACTCGCAGGACGGCCATCATTATGAAGGACGACGAGCCCCAAGATGTAAGACAATTTCAGGTAGGGGACGGCAGGTGCCTTCGTGAGACTGGCGGGGGTGGTAGGGGATGGCGGGGGATGGCGGGGGGACTGCCAAGAGCCCTAGACGGGACGGGACGGCCATCTGTAGTCCGTCCAGGGCAGTCAAAGTGCAGGACGGCCGTCCTTGGGCCGGACGGCGGGGTCCTACAGGGTGAGACATGTGTGTTCGGGGTGGCAGGGACGGCCGGGGACGGCCAGGGACTGTAGAGGACTACCGGGGATTGTGAGGGACGGCCGGGGACGCACGAGTGATGTCTCCTGATACTATAATGATTGGTTCGGAGGCGTATGCTTCCTGCTTCGGCCAGTACCGGAGGTCCAAGCACTAGGACTATAGTCCCCTACCGTCCGTCCGGTCCTCACCTTCCCGGGCGCAGTCCGTCCTAGCACCCCCCAAAAAGACGGATTATGAGGCGTAGTTCGTCCCGTCCTGCCCCGAAGACGGACGGACTGGACCGCTGGGAACACTGCTCGCAACGGAGCCAAGACAGGCAAAAGTAGCAAAAAGTCTGTTAATTTGTCTTGCACTCGGAGGCCTCTCCCTCCTCAGGCTGATGCCCAATAGTTTAGTTAGTCTAATATTCTCACTATGAATGAAAAATGAGTACCTAAACGCCGCAAAGAGTTCGTCCCATTTCCACAGGTTCATAAAATGTGCCCCAGCGTTCGCAAGCGACCAGTCCGGTCAGGCTTGGAGTCTAGGGCAGCCGGCCGGGCCGGACTGTGGGCTACGGTCCGGTTTTCAGGGCCTATCTGACCGGGCCTGGCCGGACTGCAGATGTTGAAAATATTCGATGCGGAGGAAATGATAAACGGTGAGGGTTTTACGCAGTGGAGTGGAACGGCTTAAGCGGAGACAAAGTTTGTATTATGCGAGGATGAAGATCATAATTGATTGTAATAAGTTAGTGAAAGGAAAGACTTGAGGAAGAAGTGAAGTGAAAGAAGAAAGAAGGCGAGAGAGAAAGAACAGGAAGGAAAGAAAGAGAAACAGACAAGGGTGTGAAAACATTTTCATAGCTTGCGCGTCCTTTCACTAGTGCGTACGTATACCAGTGCGGCCTTGTAGTGCGGGCACATCCCGCATCAAGTGCGGCCATAATACTACGATTTCCAACAGCAGACGTTGGTATAAGGTTTCTTTCTCCTCTCAAATGTTTCTTTCAGCTTTCTATATTATTGTACTCAAGCCGGATGGACTTCTTTATACGTTCCTTTATTTATTTTGTTCCTACACACCTTCTCTGAATGTCTTTGTTCCCTGCTGTGAACTCTTCCGGTGGTACTGGCAGGACCAAGTCACTTCTCTATATAGCGGGGCTGTATCTTTCTTATTATTCTAAAAATAGTTCGCTCAATCAATGATATTTACTGCTAGTTACTTCACCTCGCTCCCGAAACAAACAATCGCGCATTGCTACAGCAGATATCTGCATGCTTTCGAGTGATAATATGTGATTAAGATTAGATAAGCAGATGAAACGCCAAGAATTACAGCCACAAACAACTGGAATCACCAGCGCGCAACCGAGGAAGAAAATTCGAAGGGTTGAATACGTAGTATATATTGATATTTGGGTTAGACAAAGTTCTTTAGGTGGTGTTGAAAGTGCAGAGTGATGAGGAGGGTTGCATTGCCGTGTAGGCAAGAAGTAACGGGGGTGGTGAGATAAAGTTTTTTGCAGGGCTCGGGGGGGGCACACCCAAGTAAGTTATGGGGTTATGCTCAAGCATCAACGCCATCAATCAATCGCCACCACCACCACCATCTTTAACAAAAATGAAAAAACTGCCGGTATGATATCTGTGACGAATTCCCGTAATATATGCTGTCATACCGGTAGGGCTTTAAGGGCGCTTGCCCCAAGTTCGGAACCTGCAACTCCAATCCTAGTCCCTGCACCAAGCCTTCCGCAAGATTTCTACCCGCTCTGCTTGACTTTTTTCTCCCCTATTCCTCCGATTAATCAATTTGATTGTCCCGGATTTGGAGTAACGCCATCGCGTGTGTCATCCAATATGCACCTCATCTACTCGAGTACTTGGCCTTGCTCAGTTTTTTTTTTTGCCTATCCCAGAAACTTTTCCCTGTTCTCCTTTCACCCTCGTTCTACTAGTACACAGTACCCGTAGCGCAGCATGGGTGGATTTTACGGTGAGGGACGTCTGCAGCCAGAGTACTCGAGTACTTGGCGAAGAAAATATTGTCCAGCTTCAATCATCAGAGGGCCTTTAGCCACTGCTCCTGTGAGGACTGTGGCTCTATTAGGTAATAGGGTGGATGATCCTCTACATATTGAGAGAGAGAAATAGGAATATCTCAAGTTTTTGTGGGGATGTCCGGGTTGAGAAGCGGGTCAGAATTTTGGTAAGAGCAGGAGAATGTCTGAGATATGTTAATTATTGCTAATTTCCTTGGCAAAAACTGTTTATAGATATTCGCCAGGTATTAGCCTGGAAAATGGCCACCCTTGGCAGGATAACGTACCATTCTTGAGCTGCGATGAATATCTCCTGTTCCGGTTGTCATCACACTCGCGCGTCTTTGCCAAGAATGACTCCGCCGGCCGATATTTTGCTGGAGTTCTCGCCAAATGTTCCGCTCCCAGAGGCATTCTTGGCAAATGCGTGTGAGTACTCGAGTAAATTTACGCCGTTACTATTAAGTAGGCTAAAAGCTGGTATTAGCGGGTAGAGGATGAGGAAGGGGCAAGACATATAAGACCATATGGTGCCACTTTCTTCAGTCCCAACGGCCCCCCCAAGGCCGCAGCCTCGAGAAAGAAAAAACTTTTCTCCCTCCCTTCTAGGAATCTTTTATCCGGACTTCCTTAGGCAAAGAAGGTTAGGAAAATAAGAAAGAGAGAAGGAAGGAAGGAAAACAGGCAAAGTTTAATTCCTGATACTACCATTACCTGGGCCTCCGAGAATCCTTTCTCCATAGCCATATCTACACATTACATTTCCACAACCAATAGTGTTTCCTAACACATTCCCCATCTTTTCCCGTCCCGCCTTACCACGCATCATATGACGAGCACGTACTTTGACGTTATTATTGTTGGGGCTGGTGTGTGGGAACCTTTCACTCTCCCCCCTCTCCCTCTCTTCCTTTCCCCTTATCCGACTACTACCTTCCTTACTCATATTACCTACCTACATCCGTGACATTTCTCCATTGATCAAATGCTACACCCTGCTGAAACTCTCTTTTCAACGCCCTCAATCAGGTCCCTTCGGCATCATTGCTGCAAAAACCTACCTAGAATTGAACCCCTTGACGACCCTGGCTCTGCTGGAAACCGACACTTCGCTGGGGGGGGCATGGAGCAAGAACCGAATCTACCCAGGCATGTACTCACAGTCCCCACTAGGGATGGTCGAGTTCAGTGACATACCAATGAAACCAACACCACAACAATATAAAAATTACGTCCCCGCAGACCACGTTCACGAGTATCTTGCGTCATATACTGCAACACATATATACAATGGAAAAAGCATAAAGGATAGGATTCACTTAGACACCCGCGTTGTTAGTATTCAGAAGCTGCACAGTCCACTGAATGGAACGGGTAGTAGCAGTGGAGGGAGGGGGAGTGCTTGGGTTGTGAGCACGGATTGCGGGCAAACGATGACTTGCTCGAAACTTATGATTGCTACTGGGATTACGTCCAGACCTTATATTCCTTTCTTTAACACCCTGGACTTCACACCCCCTATACTGCATACGAAGGATTTAGCGAGACTAGCGCCGACGTTTATGGAATCGGAGAACGTGCGGAATGTGGTCGTCATTGGGGGGTCGAAATCTGCATTTGATGCTGTCCATATGTTCATTTCTGCCGGGAAACGAGTGGATTGGGTCATTAGGGATAAGGGATCGGGGCGTGTTGGGATGGACGCGGCGGAGCGTGCCCCGGTTTATTACGAAAACTCGCATCAGATATTGTCGACGAGGCTGATGTCCAAGATGAGCCCTTGTATATTCCAACCACCCGACGGCTGGATGCGCTTCTTTCATCAGACGAAAATGGGCAGATGGGTCACTGACACGGTCTGGAACACTATGCAGTCCGCCTGGCTTAAGGCAGCCACATATGACCGTAATGGCGATACGTCTAATCTCCGACCCCAACTCCCGTAAGTCCCCTTCCCTCCAAATCACAACCTATCACCAACTAACGAAATGGAAATAGTATGTTTTGGTGCTCAGAGAACGTCGGTGTATCCAACTCCCCCAACTTCTGGAACACTATGAGCCAAGCAACTGTCCACCGCTCCTCCATAGACCGCCTTGAAAACTCCTCAGTAGTCCTAGCAAATACCACCGCCCTCCCCTGCGATCTCTTAGTCATGTCCACTGGCTGGGACATAACCTTCCCCTTCTTCACTCCAGCCGACGCCTCATCCCTCGGCTTGCCGGTGCCGATAGCCCACCAATCCCTCTTTGATAGCAAAAAATGGCAAACCCTAGAAGCAGCGGCAGATTGTACCATTCTCCGTATGTTTCCCAAACTCGCCACACCTCCGAGTTTCGACCGACACCCGATGAACACGACACAATTCTACGTATACCGGGGTATGGTCTCACCTCAGGAAGCTCGGGAGAGGGATAATTCGATCATATTTCTGGGACAAGTCGGGGCGGCGCAAAGTTTCAAGATCGCCGAGACGCAGAGTGTCTGGGCGGCCGCGTATCTCACGGGAAAGCTTAGGCTGCCGAGCGTGGAGGAGATGGAGATGGACATTGCTCTCACCAACGTCTGGAGGAGGAGGCGGTATCTTTCTGCTGGAGAGCGGAAGCCGGTCTTTATGCACGATGAACTTGCAGTAACCCTTCCCCCACCCTACGAGTGAGATTTTGTGATACTGATGTTTTTTTGGTAATGGTAGTACGTGTCAATGCTCCTTCGCGACCTAGGAATTAACCACAGGCGCAAAGGTGGGTGGTTAAAGGAGCTGTTTCAGCCATATTCCAATAAAGACTACCGTGGGATATTGGAGGAGTGGAGGAGGATACAAAAGGAGAGGGAACAGGACGAGACGGAGAAGGGGTATGAAGGGTCCCATGCGTTTTCTTCGAGAACAGCAGTCGTTTGAGTCGTTTTTCGGTAGAGAGCATGAGAGGGGAGGGGCGACGGAGAATTTTCATTAGTACTATTATTAACATTATTCTAACGCGATATTTTTATTTTATCTGCTATTTTCCTTGTATATAAACCAGCATTGGAGATAGGCTAGACCGGAACAGGCGCAGGAGGTTTAGAAAGGCAGGACATTATAGGGATGAAAAGGGAAAGGTTAGTGATGGAAAGTCAACAAAATGCCATACTTGTAGCAGCTTTATAGGCATTGTAGCAACGCAGTACCAAACGGTTAAGACAGAAGCAGCGATAGCCTAAGCCATGATAATACAGGGTTGCCGTACGCAATCCCTTAAACTACAAACCTCCATGATTGGCCATGTCTACTAGCCTATCATACTTGTACCTCCAACCAACCAGCCAACCAGCCAACCAACCAACCAAACCAACCGATGCCCAAACCAACCAATTCAATCACTGACCCGACCAAAACCAAACCTCAAACCGCATACTTGGAAAGTCACACTGGAACAATCTCTCTCCCCGCAAACCCTTGCGATAATCATTCCCTACCCCGGGGGGGGGGGGGGGGGGGGGGGGGGGGGGGGGGGGGGGGGGGGGGGGGGGGCGGGGGGCGGGGGGCCGCGGGGCCCGCGGGCGGGGG
>Ga0307507_10005139_pt1 | contig 21930 bp, 3 predicted proteins | sample 7_EM_MG_FD_207223 | JGI IMG/M metagenome (GOLD analysis project Ga0307507, IMG submission 207223) | Populus trichocarpa ectomycorrhiza microbial communities from riparian zone in the Pacific Northwest, United States - 7_EM | ecosystem: Host-associated > Plants > Roots > Unclassified | place... | reverse complement strand
AAAACCACTAAGCTATTTACTATATGACTTTAATAGTAGCTATAAAGTATATATAAAAGTCTAAATCCGAATTATTAAAAATTATTATTAAGTGGTTGTTAAGATATTAGGGTGTCGATTTTCCGATTTTTAGTGGGTTTTTAAGGGTGCCAGCTCGTTTGTGAACTACGTTATATAAAAAAAGTAAGGAGTACTTTAACTACTACTAATTCCAATATAAAGATGGCGTAATATCTTAATTAACTTTATAGTTAACTCATCTAGCAGGAATAGGTTTATAAATATTATAGTAGTCGTTAACTACTTTATAAAAATACAATATATAATCCCCATAGACTTAATTAATGCAATATTAGTAGCCAAATGTTTTATTAAGTACGTCTTTAAGCTATATAGACTTTTTAACTTAATAATATCCAACTATAGAAGCTAGTTTATTTTAGACTTCTAGCAAGCTCTATATAAATAATTAAGTATTTAAATATAACTCTTAACCGCATTTTACCTGGAGATAAATAGTTAAATTAAAATTATAAATATAATTATAGAATAATACCTATAAATATACTGCTTCTACCTATGGGATAACTGGGAAAAATGGCTGCCTTTAGCTAAGTTTACTATAAATAATATAAATAATATAATAATAGGCGTAATGCTGTTCTACGCGATCTATAAATAAAACCCTTAACTTAAATTTAAACTATAACCTAAAATTAATATAATAGGACCTATGATTAAACAGATCTAGTTAATTAATGTATATAACTTTACTAATTAAATAAAGCAGTTAACGGAACTATTATAAAGTAAATTAATATATGCTTAAATAGTATAGGAATGGCATGCGAATAAAGAACGAGCTCTTATATAGGACTTTAAGGAATAAGATATAGTTTATTTAAATATATAAAACCTACAGACTTAACGGCCCTTAAAGAAACTTAATTAGAAGTTTGTAGGCCTATACCAAATTAAAAAAAAACTATGCCTATATGCCTATAAGCTTAAACTACTACCTAAAATAAAGATACACCCAACATTTTATATAAGCTTATTATAACCTTTAAAAGATAATCCTATAACTTATAAAATTCCGCTACTACCTTTTATAGTTATTAGTAACAGTAACAGTTCTTACTTTATTAACTTAATTAATAATATATAATAGAAACCATAATCTAAATAATTTAAACTTCTTATTAAGTGGAAAGAATATAAAATATAAACCTAGGAAACCTATAACTAGATTAAGGCTAACGCGCCTTCCTTAGTAAAAGAATTCTATAAGAACTATTCTTTGCGGCCTACTTTAGCTAAATAGATATGATATATAGGTAAATAATTACTACCTAATACGAATATACAAAACATAATAATAGGAAACTTAAAATTAAAAAGAACTTAAAATATATTATAACGCTTATAACGCGATAAGTTATAAATTCTTAATTAAATTAAATTGTTTTGAACTTTTAGCTAAAAGGGGGGGTACTATAACAGGACTAGCCCAGTTATAGTAGGAATATCTCAGTAAAACACTCGATAGATAAATTCCAACGCTTTAACCAAATTCTACTAAATTCTACTAGCTTAATTAACTTCTGCTAAGTTCTGCTAAATTAATTAAATTCTACTAAAGTCCGTTAAAGACCGCGTGCATATATATATATATATATCAACTACTAAGACTCCTAGCTATTTAGTTATATAGTTCTCTCATTATTCCTTTCTCTTCTTTACGCAACGTCTTGTTCTCTACAAGAGTTATATACCTTTAAATCTAGATAGAATTTATATTATTCCTTTAAATCTTCCTTAAAGCCTCTTCGCGCCCTTACAATTATATATATACTAAGCCATCTTATCTAGATATAGATTTGGTGCCTTATTAAGTCGGTAGAGTAATATAATAATTATCTAAGAGTTTAGCGTTCTTCTTAGGCCAAAGTATATACAACCAAGCCTTATTCTTCCGTATCTCTCTAGTTTTTATTAAATTTGTTAAATAGCTCTATAAGAGCACTTAGATTAAATCCTATACTATTAATTGGTGGCGCTAGCGTTAATAAGGATTTCCTAAAAAAGTATTGCCATTCGCGTATATAGGGCGCTATATTCGACGGAGGCGACAATAAGCATTACACTATAATCTAGAATAAAGATTACAAATAAATAAGTACGGGACAATAGTTCCTAGGGAGCCAAGACTTTAAAGAATAAATAAGGTCTATAATAGTCCTAGGTAAACACGGTGTTTAGCCTAAAGGTTAAAAAGTTTAATAATATTAAAAGTCCATTTGCAAGACGCAACAGGACAGAAACTATAAAGGAGTTTAAATAATAAATTCTTACGTAGTAAGAATAGAAGTTAAATTAGAAATTAGTAATACTAGGACGTATAAGGGACAGAGTACCCGTATAGAAAGTTACTAATAGGCTAAAGGCAGGTATACTAAAAGCTAAGTAGCTTAAGAACCTAGAGCAAGAAGAGAATCTAAGGATTTTAACTAGGTTTACAAAACAATATATAAAGGGTTGCAATAATGCAGCAATAAAAAGATACTTCCTTATAGATAGATTATATACACTTATAGAGCTATACCAAAAGTAGTACCAACAGCGCGGAAATAATAAGTGGAAAGATTTCTGTATATAGTTAGATAAGAAAGTTATACCAGATTAAGCTATATTAGAAAGGAAGATAAGCCACATTAAAGGAGCATTAATTATAATATTAAAGAATCTAAAAAAATAGGCTCTAGACTAGAGAGAGATAATATAGATATTGGTGCCAGCAAATAAGATAGTAGTATTTAGATTAATATAGGAAAGGTTTAAACTTAAGAATAAAGATAAGCTATAAGTTAACCTAAGATACCTAGCGTATTATATATTGGCATAGATTATATATATAGATAATATATATAACATACATAGAATACTAAAAGACAAACATTATAAGTATCTAATAAGAATATATTAGACAGCAGAAGAAAGGCGATTTAGAAATACTAGGTATATACATAGTTAGTACCTAGTAAAAGTTTAAGAGCTAGGTAACTTAACACTTTAACTAAAAAGATTCCTTACAGAAGAATACCTAGAAGGATAATAGTGGTAGGAGTGCTTAGAGAACACTTATCTATAGTATATTAAGAATAAAAAGCAAACTAAATATTGGCCTAAGGAGGACTAAGTTTAGTTAAGATTTAGTAGCCAATAGTAGAGCCTTAAACCCTTAAAGGAATTATAGGTTAATACCTAAATTTATAAGTTAGTTAGTAAGATTAAAAGTTCAAAGCGCTAGTAGATAGTAGAGCAATAAAAAACCATATATTATTAGTAGTAGTTAAAAGAATGGGACTACTATATAGACAAAAGGAATACCTATACCCGTTAATAATAATTTTAGGGGATCTAATAGCCTATAGAGGGGGTATTATTAATCTTAAAACAGGACCTATTTAGCTAACTATTAAAGGAAGAAAAGTTAAAATGTCTTTTAATATCCTACTATTAGGGAAAGACGAGGCGATATTAGGAATACCTTAGTTATAGAAGTATAATCTAAAGATCAATTAGGTTACAGGTTAGGTTAATATTAGAAATACTTAATAATATAAAATATAATAACAAACTAAAATGGCATAGTATTAAGTCGGAGCAACATACAAAGAGATTAAGTAAGGCTTAAGTTATATACTAAAGAGATACTATAAGTATGGTAAAAAAAACTACGGAGCCTAGAAAGTGAAAAGCTGTTAAAATATATAGTATAGGACTATAAAATAGAATTAGAACTAGGAATAAGTTTAAAGTTCTTTCTAATCTATAAGCTTACTAAGACTAAGTTAGTAGCGCTTAAGGAGTTTATTTAGAAGAACTTATAAAAGGGGTATATTAGGCCGTCGCAGTTATCGGCGGGATATCTAGTATTATTTATACTAAAAAAGAACGGAAAACTTAGGATGTGTATTAATTATAGACAGTTAAATAGTATTATAAGGAAGGATAGGTATCTTTACCCCTTAATTAGCAAAATCTAAGATAGGATAGGCAACGCGTAAATCTTTATAAAGATAAATCTAAGATAGGTGTATTATTAGATTAGGATTAAGGAAGGTAATAAATAGAAGGCAGCCTTTAGGTCAAAGGAAGGACTATATAAGCCGTTAGTTATATAGTTCGGACTTATAAATACACTGGCAATATTCCAGAAATAAATTAATAGTATATTAGGAGAACACCTAGATAAATTTATTATAGGATACCTTAATATTATTATTATCTACTTAATAAGCAAGCAAGAATATAGAGAATACATTAAATAGATCTTAAAGAGACTATAAGAAGAAAAGATGCTAGTAGTAATTAAGAAATACAAGTTCTTTATAAGAAAGGCTGATTTTGTTAGATTTATTATTAAGCTAAAAAAAAATCAGCATACACCTAAAGAAAGTAGAAGCTATAGTAAGTTAGTAGAAACTAGAGAACATTATATAGTTAAAATCGTTTCTAGGGTTTTGCAACTACTATAGGAGGTTTATTATATAATAGTTAAAGAATATTAAGCCGTTTATAAGACTTATAAAAAAGAAGGAATTGTAGATATAGGGTAGTGTCTAAACAAGGTTTCGCAATGCAGTTGCACGCGACCATATAAGCTAAGCGAGCTCAGGAAATCCACTAAATTCCACCTATAGAATAGGAGAATTAATTAAGCATCAATCAAATCAGTTACTACCCCAATACTATTGCAATAGTAATATGTATTACCGGAAGTAATACGAACACTGATTAGTGATTATAGATTAGGAGATGTATTATCTACAAAGAGAGACGAGCTCAATTAGTCCCTGCTCTAGGCCTCTACCGATCCCATTTGCTAAGGAGCATTAGTTAACGTATATTTAAAAAGTCAACCCCTATCTAATAGACCCTTGGTTTGCATCTACTACGCATTTAAACTTAACAAAAGTTAAGCACTCGCGTCCATTATATATTTAGAATCTAAAATTAAATTTAACAAGAGTTACAAGATAAGAATTAATATATTAGATATTAGGGTATAAGTTAAAGAAGAACGGAGGAGATAGAGCAAAGGACTTAATATGTAGTCTAAAAACATTAACAAAGAAGAAATTAGTAAATTTATACAGTACAAGATTATGGAATATGGATTTTATAATATAATAGACGACGACCTATAGGAGCTTTACCGTAATAACTTTAGCGCCTTTATACCAGAAGTCCTTAAGAATTATAACTAGATAACTATTTATGACCTCTAATACTTCCTTTAAGTTTATAGAGTATGGGTTAAGAAGGACAGACGTATTACAGTCCTATAGTTACTCTTTAATACCCTATAAAAAGAAGAACCTATAAAATGAATTAAGCTTAAGATTAGAGAACATATAGCAACTAGAGGGAAGTTTAATTTAGAACAAATTAACTTCCTCCTTAAGAACAACTTTACCAGTACTAGTACCATTAAAACCCTAACCTTAATTTTACCAATTATAAACCCTACCCTACTTACAATACGACCTATAAACCCCATTCTACCCATAATACTACCTACTGCTATACTCTAGCCTACCCCTACACCACCCCTATAATAGGAGTCTAATTATATTAACCTAACCCTATAATTAAAACCACCTAGGGGACAGAGTTAAAGCTAAGGTTTTGGTAAGGAGCTAATAAACCTTATAAAGATATATACAGAAGATAATAAGTATAGTAAAGAAGATGACAATTTTAACTTTAAACTTACCATCTTTTGTAACCTTTATAGCAGAGCTAATATACCCTAAGAAGCTAAGGTTAAAGCCTACCCTATAATGTTATGCGGCTTAGTACTTAACCACTACTACACTAACCTTAAAAACATTACCTTGACCCTTTTATTTAACCAAATCTGCAACGCTATACACAAATACTTTAAGGGACCTAAGTATAGGCGTGGTATACTAGGGTAATAGAACTTAATAACCTTAAGGTCTATAATAAGCAAAGGCGAGAATACTAGAAAATTAACCCTAGACTGTCTGTAATTGCTTATTAAAGAATTAAGACACCTCTAGCACAGTCTTAACCCAGACTTACATACTAACAAGTTCCTCTATAATAAACTTATTAACGCTTACCAGAAGTCACCAGCTTGTTAATATACCTACTTTAAACCTTCTAATAGCCTAACTGGCTTAATTAATAACCTATAATCTTCTATTATAACCTTTAAAAAGTTAAATAATAAAAACCCCTAGGCTTTCTTTACTAACCGCCGTTACTATAAGTAGTACCCCTAACCACTATATTAACCGTATAATAGACCACCTAACTAATATATACTACCTAAAAAGCGCTACTTTGTCTGCTATAAGAAGGTTACTAGTTATCTAAATACTTAAGAGAAGAAGTTTAAGGATAGATTTAACCGCCGCTTTAATAGATATACTAAGTAATATATCACTAAGTACAAGGGAATAGATTATAATAATAAACTTAACTTAGAATCTATTAATAAGGCAATAGAAGCCCTTATAATTAATATTAAGTTACTACTAGTATCTCTGGCTTAGGAACAGACTAAACTGTTTTTTACCTCTTTTGGAATAATACAGCATAAAGGAGCCATTAATACTGTAACTAACTTAGCGGACTAATTCTTTACCCATATAATTACGAGCACTAACCTAACTGCTTACTACAATGACTTAGACCTATTTGCCTACGTTACTACCAGTTAATATACCTCCAATAAGTTTTATAGAGTAATAATTAACACTAGAGCTTTAAAGAGATTAATAGTAGGTTATGGACAATACCTCGCATATAGGAAGACCTATAATACTGTTATTAATACCTCAAAGGCCGGCGCTATTAACATCCAATTTAGCATCGGCTCTACCCTTCTATTAGCTCTGTTATAGTTAATACACTAGTTAGCAATATTAAGTTTCATATTATAAAGGCCAACATACCCTTCCTACTATATCTTGCAGATATAGATATACTAAAGGTCTATTATAATAACCTTAAAAAGGTTCTAGTTACCCCAAAAAAATTAGTACTAGTGGTTTACCAATTCGGCCACCCCTTCTTACTATAGGAAGAGTCACTACAGTTATTTATAACCCACTTGTTTAACCAAAACCCCTGCTAACTAACTACTACTAAACTCCGCTAACTCTACCGCCGCTTTAGATATCTATTAGCAAATAAGCTATATAAGGTATTAGAACGCTCTGGCCACGACAATATTAATAAATAGGTTATTAACTACCTTACTAAGTACTATTCCTACTGCCAAAAACACAACAAATCTCCTAAATGGTTTAAGTTTACATTACAGGAAGACTAAGATTCCGATTTCAACCATTCTATTTTTATTAATATTATATATATTAACGGAAGTCCTATCCTCTATATAATTAATAAAACTACCAGATTTTAAGCCGTAAGATAGCTATACAATATCTCTGCAAAGCATACTTGGGATATCCTACAACTATGCTAAATTAACACCTATATTAGACTACCTAACTATATTACCCATAATACTAGGAAGAACTTTATAAGTAAGGAGTTTTAACAGCACGCTATAGCAATAGCTATATTAACCAAGAGCGTTCTAGTAGAAGCTTACTAGTCCATTAGAATAGTAGAAAGAGCTTATTTAACCCTATACTAAGCATACCAAATAATTATAGAGGAGCTACAAGACTTAGGAATAACTAAGGAATTAGCTCTGTAAATAGTAGTAAAAGCCGCCAATAACACAGCTAGCCTAAATAGCCTAGTCCTAACACTACTTGTCTTTAGTGCCTACCCTTAAATAAGCAAACTTAACCTACTAGTACCCTCTATTATATAGCAAGCGGCAGCTATAAAGAAGGCAATAGAGGAGATTATAAGGATTAGGGTAAAGAAGTAAGTTAATAATACACTAAACCAATAAAATGGTCAATCTGTCACCACAATCTATAACCTCCCCCTTAACTTAGAAGTACTTATATAGCGCAAAGGCAATACTAGACAGAGTGGTAGATAGACTAGCCTATTTAAGTTGCTTAGAATTAATAAAGAAATATATAAGATATAGCTCCCTAGTGGATCTACTAATTTTAGAACCATAGTAGTAAAGCTATACCTATAATCTAAACTAGAAGGACCTAATAAGGAACTAATTAAGGAACCAACCAAGGAACCAGTAGCTAGTATACCCCCCTAAAGATTAAAACGGACATAATAATTACCAACAAAGTCCCAGCAAAACATTATAGATGTATTAATATTTATTAACAACAGCCTAACAAAACCTAATACTATAGCCTTTAAGTGTACCTTACTGTTATTTACAGAGTCCTAATATAAGGAGATAAACGGTTTACTTAAGAAAGGTATCTTTAAGTTTATTAATACAGCAGACGTCCTAAAAGGAGTTAAAATCTTTAACTCCTAATTTATTAACAAGATTAAGAATACCGAAACGGATAAGGCCTTTAAGAAGTCTAAACTAGTTATATAAGCCTATAATAACTATAGCGAAGACCTGGTCTTAACACAACCACCAACTACTTAATATATTAGCTAGAGAATTATCCTAGCAATTATAGCAACCCTATAGGGAAATAAAAGAAGATTAGCTTCTTTATACCTATGGGACATCTTATAAGCTTATATATAGTTCAGTACCTACCTAAATAGAGACTTTTTTATACGTCTACTGCCAGAACTTAGACTAAAAAATAGATCAATTCTAAGAGTTATTAAACCACTTTACGGTGTCCCGGAAGCTAGTAACTATTAGTTTAATATATACCACCATTATCACCTTAACAAGCTATAGATAAACTAGTTAATATATAACCCCTGCTTGTTATATACAACCAATAATAGCTTTAGAATTGTAGGATTACAGACCAATAATATACTATCCCTTACCAATAAAACCTTTATAGAGGCTAAAAAAGTTAGGCTTTAAAAGGCAAATTTCCTAGTAAAAGAGAGAGAGAAGCTTACGCTAAATACCCCAATTAAGTTTAATGGAGGCTATATTAAGCAAGAAAAAGATTTAATAGCCCTTACCTAGGAACGTTAATGCCAGAACCTAAAGCTGGTTACTATAAAGACTATAGACTTAACTAGCTCCAGAGGGGAAGTCCATAAGGCAGTTATACTAAAGGACTAGTACGTTGCTTAGAGAGCAAGAGAAGCCTATATTGCCACAGTCTGTCAACTAGAAGCTGCCTTTAACCTCTTATTTATAGTATAAGTTGTTAATCTAAAGGAGAAGCACGCGAAGTAGCTTAATAAGCGGCTATAGTGGCAGATTAATAACCCCTTAAGAGGGCTCTACTCTTTATAACTTAATACCAATAAAGACTCCCTTAAATTAACAATCTTTATAGACTTATCTTTTGCGAATAACTAGGACCTCTTATCCCAAATTAGCTTTATTATTATATTTGCGGATAAAGACAATAAGGCCAATATCCTTTACTGGTTATCTATTAAATGCAAGCAAGTTATATAAAGTGTCTTAGCATCTAAATTATATATAATGGCCTATAGATTTAATACCAAAACTGTAATCAAAGCAACTATTAAGAAGATCTTATAACTCAAACAACTACCACTTATCCTTTATACTAATTTAAAATCTCTATATAATTGCTTAGTTAAACTTGGGATAATATAAGAGAAACAACTTATAGTTGACCTAATATGTCTATAATAATTACATAAAAGAAGAGAGATAGCAGAGATTAAATAGATTAACAGAGGCAGTGATCCTATAGACGCTATAATAAAATTAAAGCCTTGCCAGACATTAAAGGACCTAATTAATATAAATATAATTAAGTTATAGGTTACTAAATGGGTAAAGAGAGGAGAAGACATAAAGGCAGGAATAGAGAGTGTAAAGATATAAGGCTAATCGCCAAGGCGCTAGTAATAAGTGAGCCAATAGCGATTTTCCATCCCAGGGATGGAAAACCGTGATTAGTCACTTTAGCGATATGGCAGAATTTGGTAGAATATAGCAGAATTTGGCAGAATTTAGCAGGTGGCGCGCTTAGGTACCGTTACAAAACTAAATGCCCCCAGTGTCTAAACAAGGTTTCGCAATACAATTACACGCGACCACGTAAGCTAAGCAAGCTCAGGAAATCCACCAAATTCCACCTGTAGAATAGAAGAATTAATCAAGCATTAATTAAATCAGTTACTACCCCAATACTATTACAATAGCAATACGTATTACCGGAAGTGATATAAATAGGTAGTAAGCAAAAGGAACTGTTTAAGGAACTTAAGGAGTTATTTACCTAAGATCCAATCCTTAAGATCTATTAACTATAGTTAGAGATAGTAGTCAAAATAGACGTACTAGGCTTTATACTAGGAGTATACCTACTATAGAAGCACCAGAACGCATGGCATCTAATAGTATACTATAGTTAAAAAATAACACCGCTAAAACTAAACTATAACATTTATAATAAGGAGTTACTAAGTATAGTTATAGCGCTTAAGAAATAGATAGCATTCTTATAAGGTATAGAGAAACCATTTATAGTTAAAACAGACTATAAAAACCTAACGGGATTCTTAATAATAAAGGAACTAAACTAAAGATAGGTTAGATAGGCAGAAATGCTTATAGAGTATTATTTCGAAATTTAGTGTACTAAGGATACTAAAAACATAAGAGTAGACGCATTTAGCAGGAAGGCAGAATTATAGAATAAAGAAAAGCTATTAGGGGTAATATTACAAAAAGATAAAGACGGATTAATTAGGTATAATTATCCCAAAATTGCAGCAATAAGAGAAGAAAAGACGTATAAGACATTAAAAAGTGTATAGTTATAAAAGATCTAAGAAGTATAAAGTAAGGATCTAGACTTAGAACAGTACGAGTACTAAGAAGTTATATATATACCGAAAGAAGTTACAAAAGAGTTTATAGAAGATTTTTATAAGGGAATAACTTAGGGATATAACGGAGCTATAGGCTTAGTGTTAAGACTTTAGAAGGAGTATATTATTTAAGAAATCTAGGGACTAGCAAGATAAGTTATAAGGGAATATTTAGACTGTTAAAGAAATAAACTAATAAGGTATAAGCTATATAAAGGGCTATAACCTATTAAAGTACTAGAAAGGCTATAGAAGGTTATACTATAGGACTTTATTATAAAGTTGCTAAAATTAAGAGATTCTATTACTGGATAAGAACACAACGCGATCTTAGTAATAGTAGATAAGTTAATTAAATAGGGCTACTTTATAGCATATATAGAAGAAATCTTAGCGGAGGATATAGCTAGAATCTATATTAAAGAAGTGTTTATAAGATAGGGAGCACTAATAAAGATTATATTAGATAGAGATCTGAGATTTATAGTAGTATTCTAGGAAGTATTCTTAGTAGAATAAGAGGTTTAAGCAGTAATATTAATAGTATATTACCTATAAATAGACAGCTAAATAGAAAGACTAAACTAGACATTAGAATAGTATCTAAGGCATTATATTAATTACGTATAGAATAATTAGGTATTATTATTACTAGTTACGCAGTTTATATATAATATAACACTATAAGAAGGGATAGGCACGTTACCTTTTAGGGCAAATTACGGGTATAAGCTAAGAATATCGTTATTACTATAATAAGTAAAGAAAATAAGTAGTACAGCTAAAGAAAAAATGGAAAATCTAATAAATCTTTAAAATTACCTTAAGGAAATAGCTAAACTAGTATAGGTAAGGATAAAAAGGTACTATAATACTAAGAGATCTAAAGAACTAGATCTTAAGGAGAAAGATAAAGTATAGTTATTATACAAAATTTTTAAGAGTTAACAACTAGGTAAAAAGTTGGACTATATTAGATTAGGACTATTTATAGTTAAAGTAAAAATCTTCGAAGTTATATATAGACTTAACTTACTAAAGAAAATAAAAAATCTACCTTATATAGTATATTATAATACTAGAACCAGTATACGGAAATGTTAAGCTACTAGTTTATAAAGTAGATATATTGTCACGGCACTGTCCTAACGCGTACTGTCTCGTACTGTCTTATACTATCTCGTACTGTCTTATACTGTTTCCTACTATTAGCTGGCCCCCACTAGCGCCTTGGCGGCTGCCACTACTATTTATATATAATACCCCCTTTTACCTCCTTCTCTTCTTTATACCATAATGTAGTTATTTAGCCTATTAGCATTATAGCACTATAACAGTTTGTGGTATCTCCTCTTACGCCCTATTACAATCTTTATTTTCCCTAGTCCACTATCTCTATTTTCCTAGTATAATTGCAACCCAACGCAACCAATAACACTATACCACAGTCCTAGACAATCTTAGTACAGTCCTAAATAATCTTAGTATTATCCTAGACAATCTTAGCATTATAGCCAGCCTTATAAATTTTAATTACCCTACCTAGATCCCCTAAAATAGGTAACCAGAATACCCTATTAGTAAATATATGTAAAGCGCTCGCCTGCCTTTTTAATACCTCCTACGCTAATATTACCTAGGTAATTAGGAGTAGTCTGGAGTACCCTAAGGACCTTAATATAGTAGGAACATTTCAGCACCTCTTTATATGTATAACCTTTTTAACTAGCGTTAAGAGCGGTTTCTAAACAGTCTATAATAAAGGCCGGACTATAAAGTCCTAACTTAAAGAAACTCAGCATAGAATTAACTCCCTTAAGATACTTAAACTATATATAAAGTAATACAAACAGCAAGCTTTGGTATATACTAAGACTATACAAAGCCTAAGCTCTTAGATTACTACACTTACCTAAACTATTGCTAATAAGAATATAGCTACTAGCTCTCTTCCCCTAGCTAAGCCTTATAGAAAAAAGCGTAAAGTAAAAGACCCTACCCTATTTAATAGCAAGGGATCGCCAACTAAAAAGTAAAAAAAATTTAAAATATGGGAAATAAAGATCTAAGGCGTTTTCTATAGAGATATAAAGTGCTTTAAGACCCTAATAGATGAGGTCCTCTATATGTTAGACATACTAATAGATAAGGCTTATAACTATGTTAAGTATGGCCTTAATATGCTATGTATATACCCAAATAACTTAAGCAAATGGGCCTTCTCTAACTAAGAGTCTATGTTTACGTATATAAAGAAGCACTATAAGACTATAGATATAACCTAAGCGGCTAAGAACAAATTAGACACCTTAAGCTAAGGTAAGTATAATTACTAGTCCTAGAAAGCAGAGCTTAATAAGTTAATAATTAAAGTAAATAAGACTAAGGAATAAAAGGTGGATCTGCTTAGAAAGAATATTTTATCTAAGATAAAGGACTTAGCCCTTACCCTTAGCTAAAAAATTAATAATGCTAACTATAAGGACTAGAGTAAGCAAATAGACGTGTTCGCCTATAACCTATAGAACTACGCCTACTACACTAAGCTGAATACCGCTAAGCTAAGTACCGCTAGCAGCTATTAACCTATACTACCTAATAATAACACCTTAGTACTAGCACTATAGAATAACCTAATAGACCTTAATGCCGTTAAATTCAGTAGTAGTAGCAGTAGCCTCCCTAATAATATCTAAAAACATTATATAGATAACAGACTCTGCCTAGCATATGGTTAACCTGGCCACTAGAAAGATGCTTATAACTCTAAAATAAACCTAAATCCCCTTTTAATACCACTATACTAACCCCTTTCTAGCCGCGGTAGATTCTTTAGCAGAGGGATTAGTAACCAAAGCAATAACTATGGATAGGGACGTGGGTTTAGACACAGAGACCTACCCCTATAATTCCCTCCCCTAATATAGCCCTAGCTAATAGTCCCGTATATAAACTATGGATAAGTACTCTATGCTACTACTAACTATAAGACCAGCTATATCCTTAGCGAAGTACCCCCTAGTATATATACACCATCAAAAACCAATATATTAGGATATACTAGCTAAGACTATAGTTACTAGCCAAGCCCTATAATCCAGTTATTAAAAGACTAACCCTTAGACTAAGTCGCCTTTAAGGGTTAGAACTATATAGGGAGGAGGATAAAAGGATTAAATCTATACTACTAGATTAGTTAAACCTTATTCTAAGCCAGCTACTACTTAACCTTAGAATAGTAAATAATAATAGGAATGCCATCCTTATTTAGATCTACCTCTCCTTACTATACAACCTACTCCTATAAGTCTTTATTAAAATAGTAAGCCTTATTAATAGTAGTAGTATAGCACTAGTATTTACAGACAAAGACTTACTTATAAAAAAGCATAATATTATAATAAAAAGACTCTTAGTCCTAAAACCACTCCGCCTTACTAATAAACTCCTATCTAGCTTTATTACCTACTACTTTATAGTAAGAATAACAATCGGCCACTATATAGAATCTATACTCTTTTACATTATAAAGTTATTACCCTTAATACTAGTAATTCTTAAAAAGCCCTAGCTTAAAAAGCATAACCTAAAACCAGACTTCCCTACTCTAGAGCTTAAATTTAACTCCAATTACTATGCCTATAACTATCTCCTATAGTATATTCCTAACTATAACCAAGTAGTACTATACAGACACATTATACGGCTAACACTTAGATACTATCAGCTAATAGTAGAAGAGGTGCCTAATACTAGTAAGCTAATATATACAGTAAATAAAGCAGAGATTCTAAAAGACTGGACTACTACCCTATTCCTAAAAAAACAAATACCACTAGAATTATAAGTCCCCCGCATATACCTGCTTAACCTAGGTTAGCTAATAAAATACCTAACTTTAAGTTATCTACTATACGCATATATAACCGCATATATAATAGCTAAGGGTGTTATAGCTAAGACTAAAACCAGAGTAATTAAGACCTCCCCCCTATAACGCCTAACCTTACATCCATCTCCCGCGCGTACTATGTAAGGCTGCCGCTTTGTTTCCGCCCCCCTAGGCTAATTAAGCTATGCCAGCCTAGCCATAACACTAGAGAACTAGATACGCCCTAACCTAGACAATATTAAATGCACTTATACTATTAATTTTACCTAGTTCTGTAAATAAAAAGGCATAAAGGTAATAAGGATCTATATAGCAGAGCTAGTAGAACTAGTTAAATAAGAAGAATACTAATAGCTACTTAAGGAGCTACCTATAGGCCTAATAGAAGTACTAAACCTATTAGAAAGGTCTTTCCGCTGGCTAATAGAAGGCAACTATATAATAGAGGAAGCCTATAAAGCGCTACCCCCTTATTTTTATAACTTCCTTAAAATAAACCTAAAAACTAAGTCTAAGTTTCTACGCCGGAAGATAGTTAATACTAATATTAAGAAATTCCTAAAAGGTAAACCAGGATTAACCTATAAGGATATTTTGCAATGCTTACTAAAAGAGCTTTATAAATATATTAAACACTTTCTTCCTAAGAACGTAGACAAGCTACCCCCTTACTAACTATAGAACCACAAAATTGAGATTATACTAGGAAAGCAGGCCCTATACTATAAAAATAGACCACTCTTACCCGCTAAACTTAGCTATGTAAAGAAGTGGATTAACAAGATACTAGATAAGGGTTTTATCTGCAAATTGACCTCACTAGCTGCTACACCACTTCTCCTTGCAGCGAAACCTGGCGGCGGTATATAAATCTACTATAACTACCAAGGCCTAAATACAGTTACTATTAAGAACTAATACCTACTACCACTAGTCCGCAAAACACTTAACGCACTTTATAGTGCTAAGTACTTTACTAAGCTTAATGTAATTGCTATGTTTAACCAGATCCGGATTATAGAAGGCCATAAGTAGCTTACAGCATTTATTACCCGGTTTGGACTTGTTCGGATCACGGGGGGGGGGGTTTGGGTTCAATCAATTTCGTCTTTCCTCTACTTTCCCTCTTCTACTTCTACAGGTGGAATTTGATGGATCTCCTGAGCTCGCTTAGCTCACGTGGTCAACCCAATTGGTTACAAGCAACTGTGTCTACTATATTACAGAACCTTATTCAGACAGGACTCTATAAGATACTAGTTATATTATTTAGTCTCTATAACACGCCCGCCACGTTTTAAAACTATATTAACTATATTTTATATAACGCCCTTAATAACTACTATATTATGTATCTTAATAATATCCTTATCTTCTTAAAAACACGCGCCAAGTATATAAAATATATAAATGAAATTATCTAGAGACTTGGTAATACTGGACTCTAGATTAATATTAATAAGTTTAAGTTTTATGCTACTAAAATAAAATACCTTAGCTTAATTATCTTAACTAATGGCATAACCATGGACCCTAAAAAGGTGCAGGCCTTATAGGAATAGAAGGACCTAATGTTAATTAAGGAACTATAGCAATTTTTTAGCTTTGTAAACTTCTACCGATAATTTATTTAAGGCTATTCTAATGTAGTTAAGCCTATAACTAGGCTACTAAAAAAGAGTATTAGCTAGTTATAGGGCCCTAATTAAGTATAGGCATTCTAGACCCTAAAAACAGCGTTTACTACAGCACTAGTCCTAGCATATTACAACTATATAAAGAAGACTATAGTAGAGACAGACGCCTTAAACTAGGCTTTAGGTAGAGTGCTTTATTAAGCTAATAAAAGTAACAAGCTTAAGCCAGTCGCATTCTTCTTTGCTAAGCACTTAGCCCCTAAATATAACTATAAAATATACAATAAGGAGCTCCTGGCAATTATTAAGGCACTAGAAGAATGGCGTCCTAAATTATAAGAAACTAAGCAGCTGTTTAAAATTATTATGGACTATAAGAACCTCTAAACCTTTATAATAATGAAATAACTAAACTAGTGTTAAGTCCGCTGGGCTAAGTTCCTTTCCTAATTTAACTTTGTTATTACCTATAGGCCTAGCACTAAAGCTATAATCCTAGACGCTCTTAGCCGCCTCCTAGGCGTTATACCTACTAATGCTAATAATAAATGTCTACAATACTAAGACCGCGTTGTCTTACCACTAAAGAAAGTTAACCCTACTATCCTAGAAGAACTACTAAGCGAATCCTAAAACCAGAGCATTAAAGACTTTATTATAGTAATAAACCCAGAGCCTAAGAAAAAAACCCTTAAAGAGCTTATTAAGGATGCCTATAAAGAGAACAAACTTACTAGGAATATATTAGCTGCGCTATGTAAATAGGAAGACTGTAAAGTATGCTATTAGCTTAAGTAGATTAGAAAGCTGCTCCGCTATAATAAATCCAAATATTTAATTATTAATGGCCTAATCTACTATAGGAATTGAGTATTTGTCCCTAATTTACCTAAACTCTAATTAGAAGTTATACACCGCATGTATAGTTTGGGCCCTATAGGTTACCTAGGCCGCGTTAAAACACTAGACCTCCTTAATTAAATGTATTAGTAGCTAGGTATTTTATAGTTTATAGCTACCTTTATAAAAGACTGCGCTCTTTGCTTCTATATAAAGACCCTACGCTTAGTACTACCTAGTTTTCTAAAACTATTAGAACTACCAGTCCGCCTATAGACCAATATCTCTATTAACCATATTGTTAACTTGCCTAAATGCCTTTATAATGGCAAAACATACAGATATATCTTTATTATTATTAACCGCCTAATAAAGATAAGACACTTTATTTCTATTACTAGCCTAGATACTAAGGAGCTTATTAAAGCATTTATCTATACTATCTATAAGTTACATGGCGCTCTAAATACTATCATTTCTAATAGAGGCTCTTTATTTATTTCTAACTTCTAGCGTTACCTAAACTAGCACCTAAAGGTAACCCTAAGCCCTAGCTCTATATAGCACCCTAAAACAGATAGTTAAACCAAGATTTTTAATATAGTAATAAATAAGTACCTATACGCCTTTATAAGCTTCACCCAAGACAACTAGGTAGATTGGCTCCCCCTTACTAAGTTTGCTATAAATAACTAGGTTAATAAAACCACGGGAATCTTACTATTCTTTGCCAATTATGGCTACAACCTACGTCTAGGCGTTAAACCAGTAGGCCCCCAGCTATTAGCCCTGTCTGTATATGCAAAGAAGGAGTACCTATAAGCTAATACTATCGCTAACCGCTTTAAGCGCATCTTAACTTAGCTTAAAGCCCTAGCTTGTATCTCCTAGTAATAATATAAAGATAACGCTAATATAAAACAAGATAAAGGTATAATATTTAAAAGGGATAATATAGTTATGGTTAGCCTTAAAAATATAAAGACTAACCGGCCTAAGAGGAAGTGGGATAATAACTAGGACGAACCCTGGCCCGTCCTAGCTGCCTATAGAGGAGCAGTTATAGTTAACCTCCTAAACTACATCCGTGTTAATAAGTCTTTCCACACTTTAAAAGTCCGCCTCTAGTTCCCTAAAAAGATCTCTAGTTAAGCACGCATTAATAAAGAGGAACGTTATAATGTTATAGGCAGGATAGCTAAAAGGGATAATAACGGCAATATTACAGACAAGTGGGAATTTAAAAAGATCCTTAATGTACATAATAAACAAATGGACGAGTATGGCTTAACATACTGTATTAAATGGAAATATCACAATAAGAAAACATGGGAACTTGAGAAATCCCTAAAAGGGTGCGAGCGCGCATTACTAAAGTTCTATAAACAACACCCTAAGAAGCTAGGACCCCTAGACTAGGTATAAAATAAGGGAGAGTTACGCCAAGGCTGTAGCCGACTATAAAGATAATTTATGGTGGTTAAGATCTTATGGAACTTCAACTGCCGGTTAAAGTTGTCTAATTAATTTTCTATGCCTGGCATAGAAAATCGCTATTAGCTCGGTTAAGGGCAGTAAGCGGAAGTAACATCTTTGCAATAAAAATAGGTTATTTGTTTGGTTTAGGGACCAAACCTTCTAGGGAGGGGAGTACTGTTACGGCACTGTCCTAACGCGTACTGTTTTATACTGTCTCGTACTATTTCCTACTATTGGCTAGCCCACCACTAGCGCCTTGGCGGCTGCCACTACTATTTGTGTATAATACCCCCTTTTACCTCCTTCTCCTCTTTATACCACAATGTAGTTATTTAGCATATTAGTATTATAGCACTGTGACATATATATAGAGGTTAAGAAGAAGACAAATAAGAAGTTTCTAAAATTATTAGTTATAAGGATATTAATAACAAAATATAGTATAAGGTTAAGTGGATAGGCTATAATAAGACTACCTAGGAGCCACTAAATAACCTAAAAAACGCTATAAGAAAGGTATAGAAGTATTAAAGAAAAATAGGTTAGGCAGTATTAATAAAGAAGGACTACTAAAGAATAAGTTACCTAAGGGGGACCTAAGAGGAGTGCCTACTAAGGTATTTAGAGTTATTCTCCTCTCTATTAGGAGAAAGTCTATTCTTTTATTACTAAGTTCCTAAAGACCTTATTCTATAAGTTTCTACTCCTTAAAATAACCCTTTTTATACACCTTCTTAAGATAGATTAACTAAGTAGAAGCAGTAAGATAAGAGTTAAAAGCCTATTATTAAGTAGCGGTAGCCTCTTACTTAGTATTATAAGAATAATAAAGTTTAGCTAGCGCTACTAGGAGCCTATTATTAAGTTTTTTTAGTGGTAGATTAAACCTAGAACTCTAGTAGTAATTAATAAGGGTACTTAAAGGCTATTATAAGTAATAGAATGCGCATACTTAGCGTTAAAAACCAAGTAAATGTTATAGGATAATTAAATGTTTGCTTTAGTGTACTTTAAATATAAAGAGGGTTGCTAAGATAAGGGACGCGCTAATGCAACACAAACTAACCCCTCTTTCGCATAACAAGAATATAAAGACAGTATTATCTTACTAAGAGATAGTATAGTAGCAACGGTATAAGACTAATAAGCTATAAAAGAAGAAGAAGCTTTAGGTATAATAAGCAAAGATATTAACCAAATTAATTAAACGGATATTATACCTCTAGGATGACTTAGAGATATTAAAAATCTTTAAGGATAAAGATAAAGAGGAGGGAGATGGTATTATAGACGCTTTAAGTACAATATTATAACTATTTAGAGAAGAGATAGAAGAAGCTAGTTAGTTAATAAGGGCATGGTCTAGGATAGAACCAGTAAAACTATATAATGAGGAATAGTAAGCGAGGTCACGTAATATAATCTATATAATCTATAATAGAGCGAATAGAGTAGATAGAGTAGATAGAGTAATAACTTTCTTAGGAGTATGGATGTGTATTTAAGGACCTATAGTCCCTACCTAGATAGTTCCTTTCCTTATAGTAAATCTTAAAATACAATTAGAGTTGATCTATTAGGTAACTACTCTACTAGTTATTATCTGTTTATTACATTGTTAACTTCTTATTTACCTACACACCTAGCCTATTAGCAAGTCTACCGTAGTATTTCCTGTAAGGCTTTGTTATAAATAGTAGTAGAGAAACAGAACTTATAGACTTAGATTATTGCTAAAGTATATACTTAAGTCTCTACGGCCTACTTAGGAAAAAATAAGACTTATAAAATTATTGGCGACCGTTATTACTAGCCTAGAATAGTTATAGATATTAATTACTATATATAAAACTATAACAACTACTATAGGTCTATAATTCTATAAGACAAAACACTAAGATTATTAAAACCACTCCTAATACCTAAGCGCCCCTAGTAGTATATTTTTATAAACTTCCATAAGCTACCTATAAACTATAATAGATATGATATAGCTATAGTTATAGTTAACCACTTTAGCAAGCACCTGTTTTTAATCCCTTATTATAAAAATATTAATACTAAGGAGGCAGCCTAACTATATATCTACTATATCTACTAAATTTATAGACTACTAGATACTATTATATCTAATTATAGGCTATAGTTTATATCGGCTTTCTAAAATAAGTTTACCTAGATCCTAAGTATTAAGCTAGCCCCTAAGGATAAATATCCTAAAAGGCTACAATCAGCTTTCTTTCAACTAAAACTAGGAAAGGGCTTCTTTAAATCCTTCTCTAAAACAATAGGGAAGAATAAAGAAGGTAGATACTTTAGGGATTATAGCGCGGTGCAAACCCCTAAGCATCTCTTACTAAAATACAGACTATATTAGGAAGATAGAAAAGAAATGCAAAGACAATTAGGCTCTTCTCTCTCCTTAGAGAAGCTTTTTCGCACAAAGAAAGGAAGAGAAGCGCTTTTTCTATTTCTAAGTAGGACGAAAATAGCTACTAGAAAGTGGTTAATAGCAGCAAGATCTTTAGAAGGGAGTAACTCCTACTAGATTCCTAGTAGATAGACTATAGAGAGCAAAAGGATAGAAATAAACTACAAATAGAACATGGATAGGCGTTAGAGTTTCTTAATTTCTTATAGTCTTTCTATTATTTTTAAACTACCTATTAGTTGTTAGCAACCTAGTATCTTACTAGGAAGCGGTAAACCCCCAGTTTAGGGGTTTATAAACTACTAGTATATAGTTACTAGTATATATTAAGCTGCCTAGAAAGGATTTATATATATAGAACTACAGCGCTATAGCCTAGAAGCTGCATGCGCAGTATTATACGTAGTATAATACAATGGATATAAAAAAATAAAATAAAAAGTATTAACCTAAAGCTTTTTATAGCATATTACCTCTAAATAGATAGCTAAATAAAAATTATAAACTAGTATTTGGACCAGAGACTCTAACCCTTTATTAATTACTTTTAGAATAATTAGGCTAAACTACTAAGCTTAGACCCCCGGAACTTGGTTACCCCCTAAACTTAAACAGGTTTCCTATATTAAACGCCGGTTTTCCACCTCTATAAAAACAATATTAGTAATATATTATTAATAATATATTACTAATACTGTTTTTATAGAGGTGGA
>Ga0307507_10005138_pt1 | contig 21931 bp, 3 predicted proteins | sample 7_EM_MG_FD_207223 | JGI IMG/M metagenome (GOLD analysis project Ga0307507, IMG submission 207223) | Populus trichocarpa ectomycorrhiza microbial communities from riparian zone in the Pacific Northwest, United States - 7_EM | ecosystem: Host-associated > Plants > Roots > Unclassified | place... | reverse complement strand
CTAATTGGTCTAGGAGTTAGTAGGAATTAGGACACTATTCTAATTGGCTTAGGAGTTTTAGAGGGCCTATGCGTTATCCCGTGTCACGGAACAAATCTTCTGCGGAGCGTCTGATTTATGAGATAACCTGAGGGCTTTAAGCTACGAAGAGATTTTACAGTGCACGTGACCTGTGCACGTGACCTGTGCCTTAGAGAGAATACAGATTATCTGACAGATGCAGAGCTTCGTGTAGAGCCTCCGTACGCAGAGCTTCGCGCAGAGCCTCGTGCAGAGCCTCTGTACGTAGAGCTTTGTGTAGAGCTTCGTGTAGAGCTTCGTGCGGAGCTTCGTGCGGAGCTTCGTGTAGAGCTTCGTGCGGAGCCTCGTGCGGAGCCTCTGTCGCGGAGCTTCGTGCAGAGCTTCATGCAGAGCCTCTGTCGCAGAGCTTCTGCAGAGCTTCGTGCAGAGCTTCGTGTAGAGCTTCGTGTAGAGCTTCGTGTAGAGCTTCGTGCAGAGCTTCGTGCAGAGCTTCGTGCAGAGCTTCGTGCAGAGCTTCGTGTAGAGCTTCGTGCAGAGCCTCTTGTAATTAGCATATAACTTAAATAATATATTACATTACCTCAATTGCATATTAAGGAATGTATAAGTTGGTCAACTGCGTATTATTTAACTTTTAAATAACGTATTTCACGGGCGAGCTGGTCAAACGGGCGAGCTGAACACCCCATTTCTCACCAAAACCACAAAGTAGTATCTTAACAACGGCTTAATAATAAAGTCTAAAATTTTAGATTTAGACTTTTATATATACTCTAAAGCTTCTATTAAAGCTATGTAGTAAATAGTTTAGTAGTTTATAAGATATTAATATTTGGGGGCCAAAATAAGGTTAAATTACTAAATCTTAAAAACTACTAAACTATTTATTATATAGCTTTAATAGAAGCTTTAGAGTATATATAAAAGTCTAAATCTAAAATTTTAGACTTTATTATTAAGCCGTTGTTAAGATACTACTTTGTGGTTTTGGTGAGAAATGGGGTATTTAGCTCGCCCATTTAACCAGCTCGCCCGTGAAATACGTTATATTAAATTGGTCAATGGTGTATTATTTAACTTATAAATATGTCAAATTGGTTAATTACAGGTTAATTACATGTCGTTTAACTTTTAAATATGTTAAGTTAGTCAACTGCGTGTTATTTAACTTTTAAATGTGTTAAGTTGGTTAATTGCGTGTTAAGTTGGTCAATTGCGTGTCAAGTTGGTCAATTGCGTGTCAAGTTAGTCAAATTGCATGTCAATTACGCGAAACGCGCTTAGCAAAGTCGACTTGAAACCCAGCCTGCGAATATTTTCCCGATGAAGTTTCTATTTCTAGTTCTTAATTAGAAACCCTACCTCCTCTATTATTGCTTTTATCCATTCTTCGCTATTTGGGCTATTAATTACCTAGTTATATATATAAGGCTCATCTTTGTTAATTAAGGTAGTAGATATATATATTTTAAGATTAGGTAAGCCAGTATATTAAATATAGCCGGCTAGTAGAGCTATAGGATTAACTACGTTATAATCATTTAAGTAAGGGTTTTAAGGTGTAAATTATAGAGGAAAGGTAGATAAAAGGGCTATTAGTTTATTACCTATTTCGTTATCCCAGTTACTTAATAGCTTATTAATATTGTCAGCCTATTAGTTAAGGCTTTAGTCTATACCTATAAGGCTTATAAAAAAAGCAGTAGGGTTACTTAGTAGATTAATTCTTAACGTCTAGCGGCCTAGTTAAGTAGTAGTTATAGTAAGGTTTTTAGGCAAAGACTTAAGCTTATAGGGTAAACTATCACGACCTTCCTTCTAATTAATTCTTTGTTATCTTTATAACGAAACCTTATAGGAAATACTACGGTAGACTTGTTAATAGGCTTAGTGTGTAGGTAAACAAGAAGTCAACAATATAATAATAACTAGTGAAGTGGTTGCCTAATAGATTAACTCTAATTATATTCTAAGATTTACTACAAAGAAAGGAACTATTTAGGTAGGGACTGTGGTCCTTTAAATATATAACTCCTTCCTATAGTAATGACTAAGTACGTTGGTATATTAGTATGTTAGTATATCCCTTATGTTCCTACATTCCTATATTCCTATATACTAAACCTAGTAACGTAATACGTTATATAACTTGGCTATAACGGGACTAGCCCAGTTACAGTAGGAATGTCTCGGTAAAACACTTAACAGATAAATTCCAACGCTTTAATTAAATTCTGCCAAATTCTGCTAAGTTAATTAAATTCTGCCAAATTCCGCCAACTTAATTAATTTCTACCAGTCTCCACCAAATTCCACTAATATAATGGAATTTAGTTGAAACCTGTTAAAATCCGCATAGGCTTGTGCCCACGCGTCTGCTGCTAAGACTATAAATATTTAGTTATAAGTTTCCTATATTCCTTTCTCTTCTTTACGCAACGTCTTGTTCTCTTCAAGAGCTATATACCCTTAGATTTAGATAGAATTTATATCATTCCTTTAAATCTTCCCTAAAGCCTCTTCGCGCCCTTATACTACGTTACGTTAAAACAACTACTATTAAAAATGGCAAACAAACCTAAATCCCTTTTAATAACCACGAGTATTATGTCCCTAGTTAGGGAACAATTAACTATAATATAATAATCCTTTACGGATGCCCTAGCTTAGCAGCGGGCTGCACTAGAAGCCTAATATCAGCGATTAATAGAAGCACTCTATAAAGAACTCCGCAATATTAAGGCTCTTTTATTAGAGACCCTAATAATAATACCTATAAACAAAATTAAAATAACCATATCTGAACCCAACTCGTTAAATGCGAACACTAAACTAGTAATGGTAACTTAACCCATATCTATAACGAGTTTAATACCTACTATAAAATCTAAAAAGCTCCCTAATCCTCTAATGTTTAATAGAAATTAAAACAACCTACGTCCCTTTATAACCAAGCTCTGTCTTAAACTTTTAATAAACTATAACTGATACCCTACTAAAGCTAGTAAGGTTAGCTATAGAATGTCTTGTTTAAGTAAGGACGCTGCACGTACCATAGATCCATTCTTCTATAATAGCACCTTTATTAATTTTAAAATCTTTGTCTCTCTACTAGAACGAATGTATAATAACGCCAGCCGCGAATATATAGCTGTTACTAAACTTAAGAACCTATAATAATGGAACTAAGACTTTACTAGCTTCTTTTTAGAATTTTTAGGCCTTATTAGCGAACTAGATTGGAATAAAGCCGCTAGAGTTGCTACCCTTTAATAAGCTATCTTAGATAAAATTAGAGCCTAGTTAGTAGGTAGGGAACTGCCAAAAAACCTATCTAAATTTGCTATAATATGCCAATGAATTAATAAGGATCTTTAATATAAAAAACAAACTTATTCCCTAAAGTCAACCACACCTCGCGTTTAAAACACCCTAAAACGCAATCTGTCTCCAAAACCTAAAAGCCCTATATATAACCCTATGGACCTTAATGCCGCTTAATCCTATACACCCTTAGGAACTAACAAACAAAGAACTTAAGCCACAAATAGAGAATGCTTTGGATGCGGTAAAAAAGGATATATTTAAAAGCATTGCCGAACTCACCCCTTTAAAAAGGTCCGCCGTAGCTCCTCCCGTTCCTTAAATTATACCCGTTCCTCAAGCCATACTCGTTCCTCAAATCGTACCTACTCTACAAATTGTACTCAAACGCCATAAAGTATCTCGCCCTTAGTTAATTTGGAAAACGAATTATCCTAAGACCAAGTTACGCCTTAGGATAAAAGGTGGAAGAGCATAAGTATCTAGGCTCTTCCAGCGCTAATACACAATATAACTCCCTTAATGTACTTGGCAAAATTCAAATACTTAAAAAATAAAAGGAAGTACGAATCCTTATAGATAGCGGAGCTACTAGTATAGGCTTTATTAATATAAACTATACAAAAACTTAACGCCTAAATTTAAAGAAACTTAATAAGCCCTAAGGCCTATAAGGCTTTAATGGCAAACCCTTAATATATAGCGAAATAATGCACTACGCCCTAGTAAAAATGCGGATGGGCGAATACCTTAAACACATCTCCCTGTTTGTAACACCCTTAAAGTAATATAAAGTTATACTTGGACATAAATAGCTAAAACGACATAACCCTTTAATTAGCTGGGTTAAAGAAACACTAAAGTTCCGTATAACTTACTGCTAAAGTTATTACTTAAAAAACCATTTACCCTATAAATATACACATAACTATTCAAATTTAATACAATATAAATTACCCTTGCTATAAACCTTAAGCCAACACGATAAATCTATAACTGCTAATTATAATAAAGAATACAAAGATGTTTTATTAAAACCTCTTAAAATTCGGATAATACAAGCTGCACCCTTTATTTTGTTAGCAAAAAGACGAGATTACGAAATCTTTGTTATAACTATAGAAGATATTAAGAAAGCACTAGAACCAAAATAGTATATTAATCCTTAACCTTTTATACCTAAAGAGTACTACAACCTAATTAACGAGTTTGAAAGACGATTTACAGACCAACTAGCCCCATACTAAGATAAGCACGATTTTAAGATAGAACTTGAGCCGGGCATAACACCAAAGTTTGGTCCGCTATATAGTATATTATAGGAAGAATTGCTTATAATGCGATAATACCTTAATAAGTATCTAGAAAAAGGATTTATTCGTCCTAGTTAATCTCTATTTGCCTTATCTATACTATTTGTTAAAAAGCTAGGAGGAGGCTTAAGATTCTATATTAATTATTAAGCTTTAAATGCAATTATAATTTAAAACCGATATCCAATTCCCCTAATTTAAGAGATGCTTAACCGTTTAGCGAAGGCACGGTACTTTATAAAGCTTAATATAGTTACAGCCTTTAATAAAATCCATATATAAGAAGGAGATGAGAAGTATACAGCTTTTTGTATATAATAGGGACTCTTTAAATACCTAGTAATACCGTTCGGCGTAAAGAACAGTCCTAGTATGTTTTAGCAATATGTTAATAATACGCTTTATAAATTCCTTAATATATTTATTACCGCGTATATTAACGATATCTTAATCTACTCGTCTTTACTTTCTAAATATTGGAAACACGTTAGAATGGTCCTTAAACGCCTGTAAGATGCGGGCCTATAATGCGATATTAAGAAATATAAGTTCCACGCGTCCAAGGTTATATACTTAGGCTTAATAATATCCCGTAATAGAATTAAAATGGACCCTAAGAAAGTTGCCGCGATTATAGACTGGGAAAGCCCTAGCAATGTATAAAACATTTAAGGATTTCTAGGATTTGCAAATTTCTATTAATAATTTATTAACCACTTCTTAGAAACTGCTTAGCCGTTAGTAAACCTAATAAGAAAGAATATAAAATTTAAATAGACCACTAAATGTAAATAAGCTTTTAATAACCTAAAGCATTGTTTTATAACTGCTCTAATTCTCGCCTACTTTGACCCTAACCTTAAATGCATTGTTAAAACAAACTCGTCCGATTATGCGCTAGGGGGAGTGTTGTTATAATACAATAAGGACGGTAAGCTACGTCCAGTAGCCTTTCTCTTCCGGAAACTCGCCCCTGCTAAATTAAACTATGAGATATATAATAAGGAACTACTTATAATTGTTAGATGTTTTAAACAATGGCGTCCTAAGCTTAAAGGATTGTTGTTCCTAATATATATATTAACGGACCACAAGAACCTACAGTACTTTATAACTATAAAGCAATTAACGCAGCGCTAAATTCGTTAGGCTAAATACCTCTTATAATTTAACTTTAAGATTATATACCAACCGGGCAAACTCAATTAGAAGCCTAATATATTAATATAACAATTATAGGACCTACCTGCAAACGCTATAGATAAACGGATTACAAATTAATTACGGATCTTATTACCTCCCAAATATTTTAAAAAACTACGTCCTATATTCCTAGACATGGAACTTAATAGAAATAAATTAGAAGTTAATAAATAGAAAATAGAAATTAATAAGCTAATAAAATACAAATACAAGAATAATATATAGATAGTAGATATAATAAAGGCAATCCAAACTAGAAAATAATAGTATAAGGATATTACACTCGCTAAATACAAAATTTAAAACAATTGATTATACTATTAATAGAAGATAGTAGTTCCGAATTCCGAATCTTTACGATTTAAGATACTCGAATTCGTATATAACTCCCCTATAGTAGGACATCCTGGCCATGCAAAGACCTATAAGATCGTTTAATAAGTATATTACTGGCCTATAATACACGACTACGTACGGAAATACGTTCGAGCATATAGGATATACGTACGTGGAAAAACCTCTTATATAAAGAAGTAAGGAGTACTTCAACCGCTACTAATCCTAATGCAAAGATGGCGCGATATCTTAATTAACTTTGTAGTTAACTTGCCTAGTAGTAATAGGTTTACGAATATTATGGTAGTAGTTAACCGTTTTATAAAAATGCGATATATGATTTCTATAGACTTAATTAATGCGATATTAGTAGCCAAATGTTTTATTAAGCACGTCTTTAAGCTATATAGACTTCCTAATACAATAATATCCAACCGTAGAAGCTAGTTTGTTTTAGACCTCTGGTAAGCTCTATACAAACAATTAAGCATTTAAATATAACTCTTAACTGCGTTTTATCCAGAGATAGATAGTTAAACGGAAATTGTGAACGCAATTATAGAATAATACTTATAAATATACTACTCCTACCTGTAAGACGACTGGGAAAAATGGCTACCTTTAGCTAAGTTTACTGCGAATAACATAATAAATATATTAATAGGCGTAATACCGTTCTACGCAACCTACGGACAAAACACTTAACTTAGATTTGAGCCACAACCTAATATTAATATAATAGGACCCACGATTAAACAGATCTAGTTAATTAACGCACATAACTTCGCTAATTAAATAAAGCAGTTAACGGAACTGTTATAAAGTAAGTTAACGTACGCTTAAATGTTATAGAAATGGCATGCAAATAAAGGACGAGCTCCTGTATAGGACTTTAAGAAAGGTAATATAGCTTACCTAAGTACACGAAACCTAAAGACTTAACGGCCTTTAAAGAAACTTAATTGGAAGTTCGCGGGCCTATACTAAATTAAGAAGAAACTGAGCCTGTACGCCTATAAGCTTAAACTGCTAACTGAAATAAAAATACATCCAACGTTTTACGTAAGCTTGCTATAACCCTTAAGAGACGATCCTATAACTCGCGAAATTCCGCCGCTACCTCCCATAATTATTAACAACGGCAACGGTTCGTACTTTATTAACTTAATTAATAATATGCAATAGAAAACATAATCTAAACGATTTAAACTTCTTATTAAGTAGAAAGGATATAAAACACAAACCTAGGAAACCTATAAACAGGTTAAGGCCAACGCGCCTTCCCTAGTAAAAGAATTCTATAAAGACCATCCTTTGTAGCCTGCTCTGGCTGGATAGATATAATATAAAGGCAAACAACTGCCACCTAATATAAAAACATGAAACACAATAGCAGGAAACTTAAAATTAAAAAGAACTTAAACCACATTATAACGCTTATAAGGCGATAAGTTATAAATTCTTAACTAAATTGAATTGTTTTGGACCTTTGGCCAAAGGGGGGGGTACTATAACGGGACTAGCCTAGTTACAGTAGGAATGTCTTAGTAAAACACTTAATAGATAAATTCCAACGCTTTAATTAAATTCTGCTAAATTCTGCTAAGTTAATTAAATTCTGCTAAATTCCGCTAACTTAATTAATTTCCACCAGTCTCCACTAAATTCCACTAATGTAATAGAATTTGGTCGAAACCTATTGAAATCCGCGTGGGCTTGTGCCCACGCGTCTGCTGCCAAGACCACGAATATTTAGTTATAAGTTTCCTATATTCCTTTCTCTTCTTTACGCAACGTCTTGTTCTCTTCAAGAGCTATATACCCTTAGATTTAGATAGAATTTATATCATTCCTTTGAATCTTCCCTGAAGCCTCTTCGCGCCCTTACATTGGCTACCCCTTATCTTATAGTTTAACTAGTTTTAGCATCTCCTATGCTTCCACCACTAGTTCGTTTATATCCTCTCTTAGTAGTTATACTATTGGCAATATAAGGTCCGTAACACTATCCCCCTCCTCTTTATCTTTATCCTTAAAGATATCTTATATCTCTAAGTTATCTATTAGAGGTATGGCATTCCTATCTTTAATTTAGTGACCTTTACTGTTCCTAATATCTCTTATTAGGTCCTTATTATCTAATTATTATAACCGGCTGGTAACTGTTATCCTCTTATTAGGTGAAGTTATGCTATTATATTCTTGTTGTATGGAGAAGAAGTTAGTATATATTACAATTACGGCTCTATTTAGTTGCTAACCTTCCTCCTGCGCTAAGTGTATAAAATTAAATACACAATTATCCTGCAATGTTTAATCTATCTCTAATGCTAAATATGCGCGTCTTGTTATCCTTTATAGGCGTCTAGTGCCTTACTAAATTTATTATAGGGTCTTAGATCTAATCTGCTGCTAAAAAGTTAGAAGACCAACTCTTGGATACCTATAGCGATCTTTAGCGTTTATATAATAAGTAGGATTGTGCCTTAGTTAAAGTATAGCGCTTTTATGCTAAAGAGTCCTAAATACTTAACGCTTAACTAGCTGCTTATGCTTAACTAACCCGTTTTAAAAGGGTTTGTAAAAAGGTTTGTTTAAAGGAGTTACGTCTTACTAAATAAGGTCTCCTTAAACTTAAACAGGAAGAGGCTAGAAAGGATTTATCTTAAGTAGAGAGGGAAATAACTCTAAATACTATAGAAGTTAATCCTCTTAGGTCCCCCTTAAGTAACTTATTCTTTAGTAATCCTTCTTTATTAATACTACCTAACCTAATTTCTTTTAATACTCCTATACCTTTCTTATAGCGTTCTTTAGGTTATCTAGTAGTTCCTAGGTAGTCTTACTATAGCCTACCCACTTAATCTTATACTATGTTTTATTATTAACGTCCTTATAACTAATAATTCTTAAAACCTCCTATTTGTCTGCCTTATAGACTGGTGGCTTAATATTCCTATATGCTGGCTTTAGCATCGCGATGTGCTATATAGGGTAGATTTTTATCTTGGCTGGTAAATCTAACTTAAACGTAACTAATAAAATCTGCTGTATGATTTTAAAAGGTCCTAGTCTAATATGGTTTAATTTTTTACTTAGTTGTTAACTTTTGAAATTTTTATATAGTAGCTATACTTTATCTCCCTCCTTAAGATCTGGTCCCTTAGATCTCTTAGCATTATAGTACCTTTTTATATAGTAGCTATACTTTATCCCCCTCCTTAAGATCTGGTTCCTTAGATCTCTTAGCATTATAGTACCTATTAATTTTTTTATACTAGTTTAGCTATATCTTTAAGGTATATATAAAGATTTATTAAGTTCTCCATTCTTTGCTTGGCTATTATAACGAAGCCTTATAGGAAATACCACGGTAGACTCGCTAATAGGCTAGGTGTATAGGTAAACAAGAAGTCAAAAATATAATAACAACTGGTGGAGTGGTTGCCCAATAGATTAACTCTAACTGTATTCTAAGATTTACTATAAGGAAAGGAACTATCTAGGTAGGGACTGTGGTCCTTTAAATACACACCCGTACTCCTAAGAAAGTTGTTACTCCATCTACTCTGTCTGCTCTATCTACTCTGTCGCAGATTACACAGATTATACAGATCATATAGATTACATCATGTAACCTCGCTTACTATTCCTCGTCACACGGCTCCACTGGTTCCATCCTGGACCGTGCCCTTATTAACTAACTAGCTTCCTCTAACTCTTCTCCAAGTAGTCGTAGCATTGTACTTAAAGCGTCCGTAACAGCTATGCTACTTATTTTTTTTACTTATTATAGCAATAATAATATTCTTAGCTTATATCCATAATTTGACTTAAAGGGTAATATGCCTATCCCTTCCTATAGTGTTATATTATATATAAACTGTGTAACTGGTAGTAATAATACCTAATTGTTCTGTGCATAATTAATATAATATCTTAGATACTGTTCCAATATTTGGTTTAGTCTTTCCGTTTAACTGTCTGTCTATAGGTAATATGCAGTTAATATTACTACTTAAACCCCTTATTCTGCTAAGAATACCTCCTAGAATACTACTATAAATTTTAGATCTCTATCTAATATAATCTTTATTAGTGCTCTATGTCTTATAAACACTTTTTTAATATAGATTCTAGCCATATCTTCCGCTGAGATTTCTTCTATATATACTATAAAGTAGCTCCACTTAGTTAACTTGTCTACTATTACTAAGATTATATTATAATCTTATCCTATAATAGGATATCTTAATTTTAGCAACTTTATAATAAAGTCCTATAATATAACCTCCTATAGTCTTTCTAGTATTTTAATAGGTTATAGCCTTCTATACGGCTTATGCCTTATTAGTTTATTTCTTTAGTAATCTGGACATTCCTTTATAACTTATCTTACTAGTCCCTAGATTCCTTAAATAATATACTTCTCCTAAAGTCTTAATACTAAGCCTATAGCTTTATTATGTCCTTAAGTTATTCCTTTATAAAACTCTTTAACAAACTCTTCTATAATACTTCTAGGTATATATATAGCTTCTTAGTACTTATACTGTTCTAAGTCTAAATCCTTACTCTATACATCTTAGATTTTTTATAACTATTTGCTCTCTGGCGTTTTATAGACTTATCCTGGTCCTTTTTTAACTATAGCTGCTAGTTTTAGATAATTATACCTAATTAACCCATCCTTGTCTTTGTATAATATAGCGCCTAATAGTTTCCTGTTATTTTATAGTTTTGCCTTTCTATTAAGTGCATCTACTCTTGCGTTTTTAGTACCTTTAGTATACTGAATTTTAAAGTAATATTTTGCAAGCATTTCCGCCTATTTAACTTGTTTATGGTTAAGCTCCTTTATTATTAGAAATCCTATTAAATTCTTATAGTCTGTCTTAACTATAAATAGTTTCTCTATGTCTTGCAAAAATGCTCTCCACTCTTTAAGTGCTGTAACTATACCTAATAACTCCTTGTTATAAATGTTATAGTTTAGTTCTAGTGGTGTTATCTTTTAACTATAGTGTGCTACTGGGTGCTATGCGTCCTAGTGCCTTTATAGTAAATATACTTCTAGTATAAAGTCTAATACGTCTGTCTCTACAACCATGTCTAACTTTAGTTAATAGATCTTAAGAATTATATCACGACCTTGCGCTACCTATACGTCGCTATGGGCTAGAGAGCTTATAAGACGTTTCCAACCAGTAGTCCCCCTAGTCGCGGGACACTGCTACCTTTTTGGAGGTTTATATGGCCAGGTAGGTTGGAGCTTAGGTATAACAATATGTCCCGCGACTACCTAGAGGTCAGTGTTCGATCCGGTGTAGGGTCGAATATTCACAAGTACAGGACAGCCTAAGCGACTGCACTGCCTGCAGTTAAGTGCGGGGTAATCGTATATGCTTGCTAGGAGGTTACCTTATGGAAAGCTTAACACTGCTAGTGCTTGGCGCTAGTAGGGGTGCTTCGCATTTGGCAGCCAGAGTGCTGCGGGCAGCTCGCGCGCTGCGTGGTTATAGGCCACCTGGTCAGAGACCAGCTACTATTGCGATTTAGGCGCCTGAGGATGCGCCCTAGGAGGGGGTAGTTGTTACGACCTTGCGCTACCCATACGTCGCTATGGGCTGGAGAGCTTATAAGACGTTTCCAACCGGCAGTCCCCCCAGTCGCGGGACACTGCTACCTTTTTGGAGGTTTGTATGGCCAGGTGGGTTGGAGCTTGGGCATAACAGATTAGATCTTAGGTAAATAATTCCTTAAGTTCCTAGAATAGCTTTCTCTGTTTACTACCTTATGTCTATAGTTTCTCCTTTTTTATAAGCCTTATAAATAGCTTAATGTTCTTTAACTATTGTGTAATAAACCTCCTATAGTAGTTGCAAATCCCTAGAAATAATTTTAACTGCATAACGTTCTTTAGTTCTTACCAACTTACTATAGCTTTAACTTTTTTAAGATCTATACTAATTTTTCCTAGTTTAATAATAAATTTAATAAAATTGGTCTTTCTAGTAAAGAACTTGCATTTCTTAATTACTACTGGCATCTTTTTTTCTTATAGTCTTTTTAAGACCCACTTAATATATTCTCTATATTCTTCCTCGCTTATTAAGTAGATAATAATGTTATTAAGGTATACTATAATAAACTTATTAAGGTATACTATAATAAACTTATTAAGGTATACTATAATAAACTTATTAAGGTATACTATAATAAACTTATTAAGGTATTCTCCTAATACGCTATTAATTTACTTCTAGAATGTTACTAATACGTTTATAAGTCCGAATTGCATAACTAATAGCTTATATAGTCCTTCCTTTGACCTAAAGGTTGCCTTCTATTTATTGCCTTCCTTAATCCTAATCTAATAGTAGGCCTATTTTAGATCTATTTTTATAAAGATTTACATATTGCTAATCCTGTTTTAGATTTTACTAATTAAGGGTAAAGAATACCTATCCTTTCTTATAATACTGTTTAACTGCCTATAGTTAATGCATATCCTAAGTTTTCCGTTTTTCTTTAGTATAAATAGTACTAAATATCCCGCCAACAACTGTGATGGTCTAATATATTCATTTTATAAGTTCTTCTAGATAAACTCTTTAAGCGCTATTAACTCTATCTTAGTAAGCTTATAGGTTAGAAAGAACCTTAGACTTACTTCTAGTTTTAATTCTATCTTATAGTCCCATGCTATATACTCTAATAGCTTTTTACTTTCTAGGCTCCATAGCTTTTTGCCATACTTATAGTATCTCTTTAATATATAACTTAAGCTTTGCTTAGTCTCCTTGTATATTACTCTAACTTAGTACTATACTATCTTAGTTTATTATCGCATCTTACGTTATTAAGTATCTCTAATATTAACCTAACCTATAACCTAATTAATTTTTAGATTATACTCCTATAACTAAGGCATTCCTAATATTACCTTATTCTTTCCTAATAGTAGGATATTAAAAGACATTTTAATTTGCCTTTCTTTAATGGTTATCTAAATAGGTTCTGTTTTAAGATTAATAATGCCTCTTTTATAGGCTATTAGATCTCCTAAAATTGTTATTAATAGATATAGGTGCTCTTTTTGCCTGTGTAGTAACCCTATCCTTTTTACTGCTACTAGTAATATATAGTTTCTTATTGCTCTATTATCCACTAATACTTTAAACTTTTAATCTTACTAATTAATTTATAAATTTAGGTATTATCCTATAATTCCTTTAAGGGTCTAAGGCTTTACTACTAGCTCCCTCTAGTTTTATAGGCCTTGTCTTTTCCTAACTATTAGCTATTTAACCCCGCTTATACTTAGTCCACCTTTAGCTAGTACTTAGTTTGCTTTTTTTCTTTAATATTCTATAGACATATATTCTCTAGGCACTCCCACTACTATTATCTATCTAGGTATTTTTCTATAAGGAATCTTCCTAGTTAAAGTATTAAGTTGCCTAACTCCTAAACTTCTACTAGGTGCTATTTATATATATACTTAGTATCTTTAAACTGCTTCTCTTCTATTATCTAATATATTCTTATTAGATACTTGCAATATTTATCCTTTAGTGTCCTATATATATTGCATATATTATCCATATATATAATCTACACTAATGTATAATGCGCTAGGTGCTTTAGGTTAACTTATAGCTTATCTTTATCCTTAAGTTTAAACCTCTCTTATATTAATCTAAACGTTACTATCTTATTTACTAGTACTAATATCTATATTATCTCTCTTTAATCTATAGCTTATTCCTCTAGATTCTTTAATATTATAATTAAGGCTCCTTTAATATAACTTATCTATTTCTCTAATATAGCCTAATCTGGTACGGCTTTTTTATCTAGCTATATATAGAAATCTTCTTACTTATTGTTCCTTTGTTACCTATACCACTTTTAGTATAGCTCTATAAGTATATACGACCTATTTATAAGGAAGTATTTCTTTATTGCTGCGTGTAAGGGCGCGAAGAGGCTTTAGGGAAGATTTAAAGGAATGATATAAATTCTATCTAAATCTAAGGGTATATAGTTCTTAAAGAGAACAAGACATTGCATAAAGAGGAGAAAGGAATATAGGAAGCTTATAACTAAATATTTAAAAGTCTTAGTAGTAGACGCGTAGGTATAAGCACACGCGGGTTTTAACAGGTTTTGACTAAATTCTATTACATTAGTAGAATTTGGTGGAATTTGATCAAGTTGGCGGAATTTAGCAAAATTTAATTAACTTGGTAGAATTTAGCAGAATTTAATTAAAGTATCAGAATTTATCTGTCGAGTATTTTACTAAGATATTTCTACTGTAACTAGGCTAGTCCTATTACACTGCGTTATTATAACCCTTAATATGTTATTCTATAAATTTGGTTAGAACTCCTAGGTCCTCTTCTTCTTCTAAATTGCTTAACTATTTAGCTCTTAGTATATAACGGGACTAGCCTAGTTATAGTAGAAATGTCTTAGTAAAATACCTAACAGATAGATTCCGACGCTTTAATTAAATTCTACCAAATTCCACTAATATAATAGAATTTGGTTAAAACCTATTAAAACCCACATATGCTTATGCCTACGCGTCTACTGCCAAGACCCTTAAATATTTAGTTATAAGTTTCCTATATTCCTTTCTCTTCTTTATATAACGTCTTATACTCTACAAGAGCTATATACCTTAGATTTAAATAGAATTTATATTATTTCTTTAAATCTTCCCTAAAGCCTCTTCGCGCCCTTATATTATATTATATTAAAACAACTACTATTAAAATGGCAAACAAACCTAAATCCTCTTTAATATCCATAAGTATTATAACCCTAGTTAGGGAATAGTTAACTATAATATAACAGTCCTTTATGGACGCCTTAGCTTAGTAGTAGGTTGTACTAGAAGCCTAGTATTAGCAATTAATAGAAGCACTCCGCGAAGAACTTTATAACATTAAGGTACTTATATTAGAGACCCTAACAATAACACCTATAAATAAGATTAAAATAACCATATCTAAACCTGGCCCTTTAAACGCGAACTCTAAACTAGTAATAATAACTTAACCTATAGCTGTAATAAATTTAATATCTACTATAAAATTCAAAAAGCTCCCTAATCCTCTAATGTTTAATAGAAATTAAAATAACCTATATCCCTTTATAACTAAGCTCCATTTTAAACTTTTAATAAACTATAACTAATACCCTACTAAAGCCAGCAAGGTTAGCTATGGAATATCTTATTTAAGCAAAGACGCTGCACGTACTATAGATCTATTCTTCCGTAATAGCACCTTTATTAATTTTAAAATCTTTATCTCTCTACTAGAATAAACGTATAATAACACTAGCCGCAAATATATAGCTGTTACTAAACTTAAGAGTATCTGCAATACGGGCCTCTAACCTAGATATTGTAATAGCTCTATCAGTCTTCTTTATAAGGTCGCATTTTAAGTAGTCCTTAAAAAGAAAGTGAATAAATTCTATAGTATGTCAGTGGCCTGCCTTAAGGAGCTGGTTTGGGAAGTCTGGATTAAGCATAAAGAACTTCCTTTAAAATATGCTAAGGAGCAAAATATCTAAGTTAGGAAGATATTGGTCTATTAAATATTGCTTAAGCTCTTACCTTTTTAGTATAGTAAGGTTTTTATAGTAAACCCCTTTACTACATCCCTAGTATATCTGATTATTACTAAAATAGATAGTTTGTTGTGATAAAACCCTCTCTTATATTACCTATGCTCGCGTATTAAGCCGAGCCTTCTCTATATTATTATTAAAATTATCCATACCAGTGCAGATATAGAATCGCCTGCCTAAGGCATCTTAAATAAGAATATACTTAGTGCTTATATTCCGCTTAAGGAATCCCGCTTTTAAATAGGCAGCCAAAGTTATAGCAATTGTGTAGTAAGCTAAAGAGAAGACCTTTTCTATACGCCTAAATTCGCGTTTCTAATCATCTTTATTGTCCTTATATTGGATTATACAGAGTAAGTTAATCTAGAGGTATAGTACGCAAAGTTCTTAAGTCACTTTAATAGCGTCCTGGAAAGTCTTTGGTAAGTTATAGATACTAAATCCTTCTAGCCGTTGGTTAATATTATCCTAGGTTATATAAAATTGTTTCTTATCTTTAATTGGAAGTTCGCCCTAGTAATAGGATAAAGCAATATATTTTCCTCCATCTATTTGCGTAGTATGGTTAAGATATAAGATATTAGGATTATAATCTGGATCATCCAGATCACCAATATAGAGGAGTCTTGTTAGCAATTTTATGTTGGGTTTAACATAATGCTTATTATAATTGTGGAACTCGTTACACTAACGAAGCTATGCGCGAAGTAGTGCAAATTGTATAGGACTTTTAGCTTTGGGTAAGACTGAAAAGCCAATCTAGATGCCGTTATTAGGATTAGCCAAATATTCTATACGCAGAGATATATAGTTAGTAATGGCCCTGCCTAGCGCACGTAAGAAGTTAAAGATACTAACCTAAATTAGAACATAACTGGAGAATACATAGCCTCCCCTTTCCTATTTTTAATGCTAACCCTTCTCTAAATATTTGAATATATGGTTTATTATCATTGTAGTAGTATTTAAGTGTATAGAGGAGTAGAGCGCAGAGCTGACAACTTTTTTTAGTAGTATGGACTTTAGAAAGATTAAGGTATCAGCTAGCAGCTATAATGGTACTATAATAGGCATAACACTAGACAGGGGCAAGCTGGCTTAGTAGCGTACTAGATGGCAAGCTTTTTATAAAATCCTAAGCAAATATATCGTTAAAGGTATAGAGCCAGTCGTTAGGCTATATCTATATTAGTACTAGCTTAAGCAGTTGCGTATAAGGGGCATTCGCAGATCTATATATATCCTGCACTAATAAATAGAATAAGGTTAGCAGTAGCTATATATCTTAGTATTTGCAGGTTTACTTATATGCTACACTAATAAATAGGACAAGGTTAGCAGCAGCTATATATATTAGTATTTGCAGGTCTACTTATATACTATACTAATAAACAGGACAAGGTTAGCAGCAGCCGTATATCTTAGTATTTATAGGTCTACTTACTTTCTATAACCAAGTGTGTTAGTAGAATATCTAAAATATACTCTAAGAATATTTACCCTCTACACCTACACTATTAGCTAAAATAATATTGTCCAGTTGCTATTAAATCCTACTGTGAACGATCTATCCTCCTATGACGTATTTTAACCTATTGGAATAAGCTCAACTGCAGCTAATAAAGATAACAATATATTGCATAAGGTTGCGTAAGTTAACTCCTACGCTAATAGCTCTTGGCTTTGGTTGCGCTTTTATACTAGGGTTAAGGGATAATTTTAGGACTATATTTACAAAGGCGGGGCAGTTTAATTAAGCTGCTACCTATATATATTGGTCCTGCTTATTCCGGACTTAGGTTAGCTAACCGTTTTCACTATATAAATATATATTTGGGCGCTAAGCTAAGCCAAATATCTATAAAGGCTTATTAGGACGGGCAGTATAATTAGCGGTATTTATAGCAGGCAATTAAAGCGTAAAATACTTTAAGCTCGCCCCCGCTAGCAGGGAGGGTGGCCGAGCCGCACCGACTAGACCCTTATAACGCCCTACCTTTTAAAGTTAAGAATAGAGAAAGTAGAGAAAGTGGGTAGCTATAGTGTTAGAATAAATAACTATTATAGGCTTGCCGCTGTCGGTTAAGCACTAGCCTACGAGTTATATAAGGCGGATAGTGGCACGGTTACTAAGTTAAATAAAACGTCGACTAAGCGACTATTACTATTAAACTTCGCGATGCGGCCTAAGTTATAATATAATATACGGCTATATCTACTTTGCAGACTTCTCTAAAGGACTATTAGCATATTGTACCACCTTTAAGCTTTGTAGGCACGCCTTTAACGCCTCCGCCAACTGATGAGAAAGCCTTTACGTAAGCTCAAGAGATAATGCGCTTTTTAAAGATATCGAAGCAGAAAAACATATTAAGTAACACCTATAAATAGAATTTTAGCTTACGTAAGAGGAATATAATAGGTTAGAACGCCGGCTTAAGCGGGATAAATTGCTATTCGGATATATTAAGGGTAAGGTATAGTGCGTAGGCTGGAATTTTACAAGGTCGATATAGATATAATATTTAATTTAATCTATCTTCCCATTAATTGCCAATTTTTTACCTATAAAGAGGCTCTATATAAGAAAGAGCAGCCGTATCCATCTGTAGCAGTAAGTAAGACTTAAAGCGCCTATAATAGAGAAAGGGAAAAGGAGTATATTAGCTATAAAAAGGCTAGAGTAGAAGAAGACAGAACGGTAAAGGTAGAGGAGATGCCCTTATAGCAGTAAAGAAGAAAAAGAAAAGAGGAAGGAGGAACTATGGTAAGGTAGGCTAATAGAGGAATTATAGAGCTTATTTACTGCTAGCCCTAAGAAGCGTAGCCACCTTTATATTCTTATAGCCTAGGAACTTTAAGGGAGACTTCTTCTATAGAACCTGCTCCTCTACCTTTATTATTTGCTGGAGCTTCTAGACTACGAATAGGTCCGTTATTTTGGCTGGGGTGGCACCTCTAGCCTTCTACAACGCGTCTAGCTACTACTTTTCCTCTATCTTCGCTATAATGGCGGAAGACTTGTCCTAGAAAGGACCGAGGCTAGAACCCTCGTCTCCGTCGTGCATGTTATATATTGACACAATGTCAAGCCTATAGGTCTTGGCCAACTTTAGCGTCTGCTCCTTACCGATAACCTATATCTTACCTTATAGGCGGTGTTGAATCGAACTATTATTTTGTATATGAGGGGAAGCTTCGCTAATGTTGTTTAAAGTGCGCGTTGTAAAGCTGTTATAATGGAGGGATAGAGGAGGAGCTACTGCGGGAGGCTTAATTAGAGGGAGGACAGTATATAGCTGACAGTTAGGAGCCGCAGAAGCTGCTCCAACTAGTCTAAATAGAGGGTGGAGTGACTTAAAAGGTAAGTGGCGGTTGATAAGAGCTAAGAGAGGTAAGAGTTGTAAGGGAGGTAAAATAAGAGTAATATAATGGCTATAAGAAGGGTTTTTATAAGCGTTAAAGGTAATATAGAGTTTTAGAAAGTAGGACGGAGCTTCGCAGAAATGTTAAAGATGGTGTTATATATAATAAAAAGAAGTCTACGCAAGAGACAGGGGTTCTTTTTACCCTTATTTAAGACAAGAGCAAGAAGCAAATCGTTAACCTATTAATGGGCTCAATCGTCCCAAAAGCGATAGTAGGAAGTTATTTAGCTTTCTAAATGCTAGAGGTAGCAAAGGAAAGTAAGTTAAGGTAAGATCTAGAAACTACTAGCTCTAGAGCTTAATATTAAGATTAATAAGAGGTATTAAGGGCTAAAGGAAGGTTGATTAACAAAGCGTATAAAGTGTTAAATAATATATGGTAAGGAGTACGCGCGATAATATATCCGCATAATGGGGCTTAGGTGGGTTGATTATATTATTGGCGCCGCCTTAAAAACAATGCCTTTATTAAAAATAATGTCTTTACTAACCTGCTTAAGTTCCTATTCCGCTATAGGTCACGTATAGACGTGGATAAAAGCTCCGTCCTCTTTTAGATTTTAGCTATTTAAAGACTTTATACGTCGCTTAAGCCTTACTTTTTATTAAGATTAAGATTAAGCTCGAATCCTTTATCTTACCTATTGCTGCTTTCTTCTCTCCTCCCTTTATAGAGAGTGCGGCTTTATAGGTTATTTGCTCTCTAGTAGAGCTTCTCGTTTGCTAGCGCTGCCTATATTTACTTAACAACCTTCTTCTTTCTTTCTTGTCCTTCTCTACTGCGAGCTTACCTCTATTTGCTCTCCCTTAGCCTTATTACCTCTTCTTAAGACTTTTAACCGCCGCAATCACTGGTAAGCTATTATATTCCTTAATATTTATTTTATCCTTACTTGTTTTAAGGCTTCTCGTCCTTACCTGCCCTTAAATTTAATAACTTATTACGTTTCTGCTTCTTCTATATCTCCTTTACGTTTAGAATTAATAACTTAGATTTAACCCCGTAACGCGCTTTACCGCGTAAGCGCTTGTCGCACTTACCAACCTCTTGACGCTTAAGAAGAACCTCTACTAATAACGACACCTTCCCTTCGAGCTCTCTTGGCCTTCTCCCTCTTTTACACTAGTAACCTTTTCGCCCTAAGAACTAGTTGCTGCCTCCTCTAGCGCTCTATAGTCGTGATTCGTAAGTAAAGTACCTAACCTTTTCTTTTAGAGCGACCTGCGCTGTTTGCCGACGTCTTAATAGCTCCGTTTCGCACTGCTACCGCCGCCTCTTCCCACTATCTCTCCATCTCTCTTACGCTCGCTCGCTCTCTCGCTCTCTCGCTCTCTCGCTCTCTCTCTAGATCTTGGAGACCTCTAGCTTCTACCTTTCTTTGACAAAGGTAAGCCTATATTATTCTCGCGTCGCTTACTAGGGCTAGACTAATCGACTGACGCACAAAATGGATAGACGGTAAATATAATAGCTATGCTCTAGAAACCTGCTTAGGCTATTAATAAGAGCTACTATATAGTTGCCGCCGTTAGTACCTGAGGCGCTCCTACTCCACCTAAGAAGACTATATATATTAGCGCCGGCTTTTACACCGAACTTATTAGCCCTTTCCCCTATATAGCTGATATTACACCTAAAGTCCACTATATAGTTAACAATATCTCCGCCCGCTATGACGCTAAAACTAATACTGTCTAGGTCTGCAATAAGTGTATTAAAACTAATCTAGAGGTTCGCTTCTATAAGAGATTATAGATAACACTAGAGGCGTACTTACAGTCCCCTCTGCCTGGCCAGCGGTATATAGAGCCGATGGATATATAGGAGGATGCTTCTGGCGGGAATAAGTGCTATTAGGGCAACTCCCTAGATAAGGCCAAGATTATCGCCCTTTAAAAGGAGCAGGGATTCTAAGCTGGCGACAATATGCGGTTTTTAAGGCAGGAATGGAGGTTATAGCCATCGGCGAGGTTTTCTCCTTTGCCCTTTTTTCTTTCCTTCTTCTTCTTTTAGATCTTGCTATCTCCTATAATGCTTCTCTTCCTCTACCTTTATGCCTTAGTGCTTTTATAGCATTGCTACTGCTTCTTGCCTTAACTTTATAGAATATTAATAGATATCTGCCTACTAAAGTGGGACCCTTAAGCAAAGAATCTAAAAATGTCTAGCTAGTGTAAACTAACCTAGGATATTTTAACCCCCCCATAAAGAATAACCTTAAAGATATTTTAGCTATAGGGTATATCTAGTGCTTTCTTGCTAACCTGCCTTAATATAAGAACGGCTATATTTCTCTCCACGTTAAGCTACTTATAGTACTTATCTAGCCGGGGTAGAAGTTAAGGAAGTGTAAATCAATTGGCTCTTGTTGGATAAGGAAATAGCAGTAGATCTCTTAATAGATCTAACGGAACACTAAGCAGACCAGCTGGTCAGTAGTATAACGATCGCTTAAACTTAACCGCAACTTTATATAGTTCTTAATATAGTTGCTTATTTTATTAATAGGAAAAGTAGGCGTCGGTAAGCTATTTTAGGCTTTTGAGAGGTACTTATAGTGAGTATAGTAGTAAGAACCAAGCAGCCGTACTTATTGCTTTATTTAAGGAGTACGATATTAATGGAAATATTGGGTATTTTATAGCCGATAATAC
>Ga0307507_10005136_pt1 | contig 21942 bp, 29 predicted proteins | sample 7_EM_MG_FD_207223 | JGI IMG/M metagenome (GOLD analysis project Ga0307507, IMG submission 207223) | Populus trichocarpa ectomycorrhiza microbial communities from riparian zone in the Pacific Northwest, United States - 7_EM | ecosystem: Host-associated > Plants > Roots > Unclassified | place... | reverse complement strand
TCTAAAAATCCCCCTGTCCTTTGCCCTCCAACTGCCCCTCCTCACCCCTGGCCTTTCTTGCTGAAATCTTCGCAGAGACCAGGAACAGCCACCAGCTCTCCCCTAACCTCTCCTCGTAGGTGGCAAACAAATCTGTCACCCAGGACAACATCCGACCCCACATCCCCGCAGTTTGCAACCTGTGACATTGTGTCTTGGCCCCCAGACCATCTAGTCACCCAGTGGCTCCCACACCTCAGCCCCCCAAGACAAATGCCTCATGCCCTGCCCCTACTCTACTGGCTCGCCACATTCCCACAGGCCCATATGCTCCAGCCCCACGCCTCCCAGTAGCCCTCTCCCCCCACCAGTGTGCTCAACCGCTCAGTGCACTACTCCTTCTATGACACTGGCCTCGGCACGAACTTCGGCAACCCTGAACTTCATGCCAAGGCCTTCCTTCACTCTTGGGAGACGGAACATTTTCGTGCAGGTCGTTATGACCTGTGACCTTTTACCCCCGTCACCCATCACCCAGACTACAAGCCCAACTCCCTGCCACCTATGCACAAGCGGCCCGCTCTGGCAGGAGCAGCAAGGGCAAGAAGAATAAAGCAGCCTCCACAACAGAGGTTGCGAGAGAAGGGGACCAGACTATAAAGTCCCCCAGACCCCTCCCTCTAGCCTTGAGACACGTCTTTGCAGTTCGCCAAGACCCTATGCCCCACGCCCTGCCCTCCCCCATAGCAGCAACCTTCCCTGATCTCGTCGCATCAACCCTCACTGATTCCAACTGCCTCCTCCGGAAGGGTTTCATCGCAAAGGTCAATGACTGCGATACCGTATCCCTTACTGGCACTGACCGCAACACCCCCGCCACCTCCTATTCCCCCTACTTCAATCCTATCACCCATCGCCTCCACCAGTCCTACCCTACAGGGTCTTCCTCCTGGCTATCGTTTACCATGGCACCAACCACTATACAGTTGGCAATACACTCTATCCCCGTCCATGTCCTCCCTGTTGTTGAAAAAGACCTCCTTACCTTCCTCAGACAATCCATCCACAACTCGAAAGAGGTCATAATATCCAGGGCCAGGTACCTTAACAACGACCACAATTCTGGACTATTCAAGCAAGCAACTTCAGTGGTCATCTCCGTTGACCCCGACGACGTACCCGCTTTCCTCTCAGCCCTATTCCTCTTCACCAAGCGCCTCAAGGTGGAAAAAGGGTCACGCCAACCACTACACCAAGTGCACCAACTGCTACCGCTTCGGCCATACTACATAACACTGCACTCAGAAACACCCCTCGTGCCCCTATTGTGCACTTCACCATACTCGTGCGGCCAACCCCTACTAGAACTCCACCTGCCCCAAGGGGGTTGACTCTAAATCAATGTCAAATTGCTGCTCAACTTCCCCCCCCGCACTGTCCCAACTGTGGTGACGACCATGATGCCTTCTGCAGGGAAGGGAGATCTAGACCAGTCCTGCCTCCTCAACTCGAAGCACCCCCACCTCCTGATAGTGCCCTCTCATCAGCCTCCTCCGACGGTGAATAAGACATGGCGGTGGAAGACGATGGCCGTCTGCCACTCTCTACTCCCGAAGCCACTGCAATCACTCCCGGGGAGCTCACCACCCCCAAGCCAGCCCACTGCCCCTGAGGCGGCCCCACCACAGCAGCTAAGCAAGCACCCACTGGCCAGGCAGCACCACCAGTAACACCCTCAGATGCTCGGGTTCATCCCGGAAATGAATAATCACCCCCGCTCTCTTTCTCGTCCCGGGCCGTTACCCCTGGAATCACTAACCCTCGTTCAACACAACAGCCTGGGTAGCCGGGATGTGTTTCTTTCCTTGTTTGCTTCTCTTATGGAAGCTCCCTTGGTTGATATTGTTCTTTTGCAAGACCCCCAATGTTTTTCGAGGCTTTCTCCCTTCTTTTGCTGGCTTCAAGTCCTTTGCCACCCAAATCGCCAAGCCCAGACTGGCTCGCTTTGTTTCTCACAATTTTCAGATAAAATCTTTTGTTTTGCCTGTTTTTCCAAATGACGCCCATCGATATTTTCACACCACACGGATGTTTTCCCTCCTCCTTTACCCGTTTCCAAATAGGAAATACCAACCCATGCCAGGTTGGCCCCCTCTCCTACTCAGTCACTCGTGCGACGGCGCTCCTAGTGCTTGACTGCCTATATGTAGTCGCTGGCGACTTCAACATCCATAACCCTGGGGCAGACCCTCGCAGGGCCATCAGCAGAAAAATACCTTGCGTCAGATCTGTCGGCGTTGCGCCCTGAGGCAAGCAATGTGGCTTCTGCGTGCTCTACGCCCTGTACGCCCGGAATTTCGTTGCAACGCACGCAAGCACCCTGTGCTTCCTGTGTTTCCTGGCAAGGCCCTCTATCTTCTGACGCGACGTCACGTCGTAGTGACGCCTTGGGTACACCTTAGCTCCAGTTCTCTTCACTTCCTTGTCATGATTGCGCCAGCTTCACATGGCCTCTTCCGCGCGCCCTGATGTATTTCTCCTGCTATATCTAACGTCGGCCTGCGCCCCCGTTCCGAATCTTACGTGTATCGAGTACACTAGCTAGTACTCTTTATTTTCTAAGCAATTGCTTCTATGTATCATATATATACAACTTGACGATGTGCAACACGCCGTCTGGCGAATTGTGGCGAGGAAGTTAGGAAAACCTCACCACAATTCGCCAGACGGCGTTTTTTGTTACAGCAAAGCCACAGAAGTACTAGGATACGCACGCACAGCCAGCCTCCCCTCCCCCCCGTGTTCTGACTCCTTAATATACTTCATTGAACGTTCTCAAATCAATCAGGCTCTTAACCAGCCAGCGCCGTTCCCCCTCGGGGATCAGGTGCGCCAGGCCGTGATTTGTCCCTACATCAACTATCGTAAACTCTCGAGCATCCTCCCTCATCTGCACTGTAACAAGGCCATGTATGTCCGAGGGGAATCCCGAGTTGACTGCACTCAATATCCGAACCGCCGCGACCCGACGCACAGCATTCTCACGGGTGTAGTCACTGATTGTGAAGAGCGCTACGAGCTTTGCCAGCAGACAGCCCCTCAGTGCACCATACCTCTCTTCAGAACCAGCCTCGACCCAAACCCAATCATTGCAACCCAACTGGTTCCTGAAGTATAGAGCGCCCGTGCATCGCACACGGTGGATGTCGTAAACGTCGTTTTCATGGAACGCCACAACCGGTATTTCGAGTTGCCTTAGTAGTTCAACCGGGAGTGATTAAAGTATCGCATGATCTTCAGGAAACTGCCGCTCTGTAGGCAGGTTATGCCGACCATATCGGATCACTTCGCGACATATTATCTGCAGGGAGACGCCCTATCCCTTACTAAAATCCAAGACGTTGGACACCTCGTCCCGACGCCCTTTCAGCATCCTACTACCGACCACCACGGCGGTTACGGCACTCGTTGTACTCTCTAAATGTTGCAGGATATCCTGAGAGAGTTCGGCGCCACGGCGTCGAAGAGATTCGAGGGTCAATAACCTGATTTGGATGGCGTGCTGACGACTTTAGCTGTGCACAATTTGGCCTCCGGCATCATTTTTATTTGATCGTCACAATGCGTCCTTGATTTGTTCCTTGAGCGCGCGCTCTCCAAACTCCGTGGAATACATCGGTGTATTGCCAAACTGGCCTATATGATCACTAAAATGACTTAGTAGATTTATCTTGATAAAGTTGAAATGCGATTCGCGATGGATCAAGTCCATAGGCCGCTCGTGCTCTTCTTCACGATCCTCGTCACGGATCCGGCGCCGTTTAGCGAGCGTTACGCTCTGGCTCATCAGCGTTCTCTGATGTCGTATCTCCCTCCGTTAATCGTCAACCTTGGCCAGTGTAGGCTTAGTTACTCGAAACTCCAAGAAGATACATTTCATCCTGTGAAATTGGTCCAGATAATTTTCCATATCAGCTATCCTGTCAGACACATCGCTTCGGTATTGTGCCATCATACTGAAGTCAACGAGCGCTCTGACACATCCGAGAGCATGTTTGAAAGGTATCACGTGTGAACTCTGTGGCTCATGCAGTGCCACCGCCAGAACTCCCAAAATACAGGGCCACAGATTCCTCATCTCTTTCCCTTGCCACTGCACAATCTCGCGGTAGGCTTTTTTGGTTACCAAAAACCCCGCGTAATGCGGTAATCCCTTACAAACCTCGTCCAAAGCTTGCAGTCGCCCGTGTTTCTTGAGAAAGGCTTGGATCCAGTCCATCATGTGCTTAAATAATCCGAGATAAACTGTATGGAGCATGTCCGTGGTATGCAAGTAAGGCGCTGAGACCCGGTGAAGTCGATGAAACAGGTTTTGGCCCAAATTGGTACCAAGGCCGCGGAACTTGACGTCCGTGCTGCCTGACTTCGAGCCTGGGAACCGGTTTTCATATCCATATCGTTCGTATCTCGAGTAATCTCTAGCCCCATAGTTCTTGATGTTTGTTCCTAATTCCCCGGCAGGCACCTCACATGTAGGACAGGCGTTGGATTTTAACCCGTGCAGTGTCACGTTTTCCATATGGTCTGCAACCCATGCAGCCAAGATTGGGAAGCGCCTCCGAACCTTCCTCTCTACACAATCAATTGGGACAGCATCAAGCGCCACGTGCTGCAGGGGCGCAAAACTGAATTCGAATACGTCTTGGATTGTGTCGCTGTTCACTTGTCTCTGGTATTGATCTGGTTTCGAGGACTTTGAGAGTTTGGGAGGACAGGCAATAGTGTGAGAAGTAGAAGAGCCATTGATACAGGCCTGTTGCGCCTGGCTGACGGGAGATTTCCTAGTGTAATATAGACAGGCCACGCTTTGTTCTCCCTGGAGAAGTTGCTGAGATGGGTCTGATCAGATGTCCCAATAATGGGAACTACAGTCGCACCAGGTGGAAGTGTCTTCTATAATTAGGTTGCTGACATTACCGTAAAGGAGGTTAGGGCGCTGTACTTGAACATCTCACCACCAGTCCGCGGTGTGCATTTCCGCATAGATCCTTTCACCATTACGATCAAATTCAGGGCGCGGCGCGTAGCCCAATTCATTCTGGTATGCGATCAGGCGAAGCAGATATCTGACGCAATCCAGGACGTTACGATAAAAGAATGACAGAGTTCTCTTGGTATCCTCAACTTGTCCTTCAAACCATTGCAGATACAAACTGTGCGGGTCCAACGACAGGAGGTGATTCTCGAGCGTATGCAGAGAGCTTTGGCCGACTAACGCCGAACAACTGAGGCCTCTTGAGAAATCTTCATTGATTCGTGATTTAAGTACTTTACTCTGAATGAATCAAGACGCCAGTTTGAAACCCTGAGGACAACGGAACTGTGCCCACGGATCCTCGCAGAGATTGCTGCTTTCTTACTCGAATCTGTCGACCTCTCCAATTGCTTCTGTGGTGCGTGGATAATGGTCCTGTCAGCCAGGTAACGAAGAGGTTGAGTCGTCCGGTATCTCCGTATCAGACTCGTGAGCAGTAAATGCGTTGAGCTCGTGCCCGGTGGGATCCGGATCGGGTTGATAGGCGGAATCCTGGAGTTCGCTGCCCTCTGCGTGGTGCAATATGTTTCTTTCCACGTCGTTGACAATATATCCGGATGATGGATATCCCACGGTGGACGCGAGAACCATTTCTACCTTTGCCTGCGCTGTTCGCAGGTGTTTCTCATATGCACCTGACCGGATGTATTTTCATCGGCAGAATGGACATTTGCTAAGCATCGTCAGAGTCTGCTCAGTCTATATCGTGAGTTATGTGTCGATTAGAGAGTACTTGTACCACGATGTTTAGTCTTGAGCCCAAGGCTTCTGGTTCGGACGCAGGGACAGGGAGCTCTGACCCTCCGAAGAGAAACTAGTCGTCCATGGGGTTTAGCGCAGACGTCACGTGACGTCATCTATGGGTTCTTTCAAGACCAGGGGCGTTTCTGAGCAAATGCCCATATCATCCATTATTCAAGTTGAATCAGATAATGGAAGAGTCCTGTCTTTGAGCGACAGCTTTTACCTATTTTTAGCCAATCTTGAAAACACAGCCTGATTCTTTCAAACTCCCTATAACGTCTGGGAGTTGTTTATATAAAGTGGATAGAGAGCCATAGAAGGGACTTCATACCAAAAACTATCTCACATTCAGAACGTCCACAACTGCCACCATATTCAGCCCACTAGTTCCAATACTCTCATCTAGATACACCAAGAATCAACCAATATGGCCCACAATATGATCCACGTACGATACGTCTACATGCATCATCCAGGAGCACAGCAGGCTCCGGCGGGGCAGACGTACCAACTTCCGCCTAATTCTCTCCTATGGGTGATCAGCGCAACACGCCCTAATCCTGGGGGTCAGTCAATTACTCACTATAAGGGAGCCATGGACTTCCAAGCTAATAATGCAGGCCCGGTGGTTGATAGAGAATGGCGGCGACTTGTGAAAGATCAGATGGTAGCAAGGAACTTTACGCCACTCGCTAATTTTGCTATAGGAGAATTGCAGCAAATCCTCAGAAGAATGAGGAGATTGCGCCCTGCGTGCGATCAGCTCGCCACAGAATCAGCGGCGAATAACGTAGCTCGTATGTGGGAGGCCAGTGAGGCAATCGTTCAACTGATTAAGTACTGTATGAGTAAGTTGACAACCACCAGGAACAAGCAGCTACAGGTTGTGGCTAAGGGCCAGCCTGCACCTGCACTGGGCCAGCCAGGAGTCCCCACTGCGCAGGTGATTGTTCCCCCGCTGTAACTACCTCTGGGGCGCCCCAATTCAATGGGGTCTTACTACGGCTCATCCGAACCCAGCTCCCGTTCCCCAAAACGCTATCCCGGCGATTAACCAAGTGCAAGGGCAAGGGCAAGTCATTCCTGGTGCCGTTCCAGGGCAAGCACGAGTCGTTCCTGGTGTCGTTCCGGGTCAACCTCAACCGCCAGCGCAAGGACAAGGCGTTCCTATAGTTCGGGCGCCAGGACAAGTCCCTCGAGGTCTTGTTCCGGGTCAACCTCAACCGGAAGCGCCAGGACAAGTCGTTCCTATGGTTCCGGCGCCAGGACAAGTCACTCGAGGTGGTGTTCCGGCAGCCTGACTGGTCGCTGGAGGTGTCGTTCTGGGTCAACCTCAACCGCAAGCGAAAGGACAAGTCGTTCCTATCGTTCTGGTGCCAGGATAAGTCGCTGGAGGTGTCGTTCGGGCACCAGGACAAGTTGCTCCAGGTCTCGTTCCTGGTCAACCTTAACCACAAGCACAATGAAAGGTCGTTCCTGTCTTTCCAGTGCAAACACAAGTTGCTTCAGGTCTCGCGCCGGGTCAACCTCAACCACTGATTAACCAAGCGCAAGCGCCAAGACAAGTCATTGAAGCTACTTACCCGATGCAAGGACAAGGAATACCAGCTCGACAAAACGCTCCCCGAGTGGCTCAATCGCCGCATGCACCAATCCTACTCGCTACCCCACTCAGCAGCGCAGGCAGCAGCTCAGGCAGTAGCCAAGCAAACAGTCCAGCAAACAGCCCAGCAAACAGCCCAGCAAACAGCCCAGCAAACAGCCCAGCAAACAGCCCAGCAAACAGCCCTGCAAACAGCCCATCTAACAGCCCACCTAACAGCCCACGTGACAGCCCTGCGCAGGCGCCAATCATATCTTATCTCCCGCTAAATTGCCGGGCACCAACAGGTGAGCCCTTTTCAACATAATCGGCCTGTTTGGGTTGTTCACTTACTGACTAAGGAGTTGTAGATTGGAGCGCTCTACTTGAACGTCCACCCGCAGTGCGTATTGTTTGGATCCGGCATGTGGCTGATAGCCTCGCAGACTACCCTAATTATCGCCGGCTCAATTGACGCCCTGTCAACGGGGTACAGTTTGCTGAGTTGGATGCCTATGACATCCGTGGACTGGCAGCGATGCTTACGAGATCCATACGACATGGGACGATTGGGTATATACTTGGCTCTACAGTCGAAGGACGCTGACTCCTATAAGACTATCCCAACACGCCGCTCTCGTGGATCAAGTATCGCTTCATCGATGACAATGAAGCGCTAAGGGCCTAGCTCCAGTCGAATCCAGTTCTTGAAGACCCGCTTGATCTCTTAATCTATTGTCATCGTCCGAATAACGTAAGTAGGGAACCAACACCCGCCTTGAGGGGGCACAACTATCTGGGACCAGGCGCTGTGACCAATTGGGCGAATAAAGCGATAGCACGAGAGCAATTGCGTTGAGGTTCATTTGATCCGGAGCCCAGCCGAGCGGAGCTCAAAGCTAATCCCGGGTCGGCTAATGAAGCAGGTGAACAGCAAGAGCGTGATGTCTCTGACGCTTTACGTGTAGCATTATCCGGCCCTGGATGGGACGTCTCCGGCGCTGGGGATAGGCGTGAGGGCAGCGGTGTGATGTCGTCATCCGCCGGTGGAGAGAGGAGGGAATCCCCCGCAAAACGTATACCAGTCGCCCTCAAATCGTCGAGTCAGTTGAATATACAACAGTCGGCGGGACTGGGACAGCATCCTGCTCAAGGCGAGATGACACAGAAGCGCAGGGGTCTCTTCGACGACGAAAATTGCGATGAGCATAAGTCCAGGGGAATTCGTTGGGCTTCCATTCCTAGGGAATTTTTGGAAAGCAAGGAAGTAAGGAAGCGCAGTGCTTCCTTCGATGACAAGGATGGTTACGAGCGTAAGCCCAAGAGATACCTTTCAAGCCTCGGAGAGTTTGATTTGAGGCCGCGTCTATCGTTCGCTGAGTCTACCTAGACGTATAGTATATTAGTGATATTGTTTAGCATTAGAGTTCTTAGGGGTTTCGAATATATTTCATAGAGTCTGCCTGCCTGCCTGCCTGCCTGCCTGCCTGAAGATCTCCATCTGATCAGTTCACGTTCGTCTGACTTCGCTCATGTGTGGTCTTGCCCTTGATGGATGAAAAATTCCATTGATGTCGAGGGTGCCTTGGCATCTGGATCCTTGTGAGGCTTAAAACCTGATTTCATCACACGCGGTGGAAATCTCTGAGACTCAGAAGTGTTCAGCATCATTGCATTGTCTATTTTCTATATCTTTATCCATCACCATTCGTAGATCTGCTATGTGGCTAGTTCATCTGGCCCATGATACCTGTATCCACTTTGGTGTGCGACGTGCTTGTACTAGCACACCCTACTTCGCGTTCTTTGCTCGTACGGTACACCCCCCCCGGGCTAACGGCCAGGAAATGGACACCCGGCATCGACGAGGTGTATATAAGGACCCCTCCTACCCCTCCTTCCACTTTGGGGTTCCCACTCTCCCTAGGTTCCTCTTCGCTCTTCTCCCCACGTCTGGCGCCAGATTCCGACCTACCTACGTCAACCTCCCTCCAAGATCCTCGTCTCTTAGTTGACGTATCAATAATTGTTTTCATCTTTTTCATTGAGTTCTATTCAATCTAAACATCGCACACGTCCCCATGACACCTCCGAGCTCACGGAAAGAGCAGTTAGAGAAGGAAAAGTAATCACGGAAAGCACCAGATTTGCATTGCAGGATATAGCCCTCACAACGAACTTTCTTGTGAAAAGACCTCGGGCGGAGCGCCCGCACTTCGAGCCTGCCGTCGAAGACTCGGGCACTGGGTAGGTCAAGGAAAACCCCCACCCATGTATCAGAATCTGAGACGCTAACAATTGAGCCCAAATTAGGAAGACGTATGGCGACATTGCCTTCGCTGAATCGAGGTGCGGGTTCTTCGATCCGAGTGTCACATCTGGTTCCTACTACGATTGGCGTGAGCAGCTCAAGGCCTATATGAGAGCCCACAACCTTGACCCCGGTCACTTGACAGACACCCAAGTGGAAGCAATCACTGTCTTCCCTCGCGCCCTTCCACGTGTGAAAGATCGGGTCACCCACATTAAACAAAACCAGCACACAGATGACGTCGTGGAACTCACCCGTCACCTGAGGATGCTGGTTAAAGAGTCGGCTAGGAAACTCGACACCTCTAACCTGTGTTGAATCCCTGAGCAGGCCAGTGGTAGAGACGTCGCAGAATCTCCCAGTAAGTGATCATACCCATCTATCTCCCATCAGCCGCGCACTAACTTATTTTGACAGAGTCTCAATTGTCAACTTATTGCCCACGGGCAGTAAGAATCCATAGCCTTCGCCGAACGGGAGCCCAGACGAGGGACATCCATTCCTCGACCATCCTTGGTGTGCTAGCGACTCGGACTGGGGAATCGTATGAGCTGTGTTGATAACACCGAGCATGACCAATCTCGTCGGGCTGGTCAGAGGGCAGCGTGTGCAGGGGGAAATCGGATGCCCACGATATCTGATCGGGGCGACTAGTGAGGGTACCGTCAAGCTACGTCACGAGCCCGAAAAACCTCTTACCCTGCGACAGCTCATCTTTCTGCAGAGCAATAATGACATTCTAGCGTGGCTCCTTGCAAAACATGGCCAAGATCCCCTGGAACTCTTGCTCATCGAGTCACGTTGCAAGAATAGAAAGGATCGAGCCCAGACGCCCGAGCCTGTCAAAGGGGGATACCCGTTTGTCAATCGCAACATTTGGGAAGATGCCGTGGGGATCATGCAAGTGGATGAGGATGAGGATGAGGAGGAGGAGGAATTGCAAGAGGCCGAGAGCCAGGGGGAACCGCTGGCGCCTCCTGACGGGGGGGCGATTGTTTTGGACAACTTAAGTATCGACTCATAACGTTAACATGAAGATCAAAACACGATAGGAAAGTGACGAGGTAGGACGAGGAATTGGGAGCCCCGGGCCCCTCGACACAACGGAGGGCAACCCCACCAGAAATAGAGGACGCCCCGAGCGATACCCGGGAGTCGGCCTCTAGGCCTTCTGCGCCATCTATGCAGATGAAACTCAGTGACGTCCGAAAGCGTCTATGGGTGAAGCCCTGGATGGCAGACTACATTACAGATACTGGGCTGGCTGCTGTCCTGTGTTCGGGACTCGATGGTGCCCAGGCCACCCCTCCTTCTAGCCTACCGGGATTCCGCATCCAACGTCGAGTCTCCCCCACCGTTGCTCTGATTGATGCGCAGGTTCACACAACTCCAGTGAGCGCGACCGAACAAGCAGCTCGCACAATTGAACTGACAGCCGCGCTGCCTTCAGAACATGATGGTGCCCAGGACAGCCCTCCTACCAGCCTGCCGGTAATCCACGACCAAGGTCCAGCCTCCCCCGCCGTTGCTCCGATTGATGCACAGGTTCACAAAACTTGAATGAGAGCGACTGAACAAGCAGCTCGCACAACTGAACAGCCGCCCACCACATGCCCAGCCCCGACACAACCAGCAGCCCCCGTGACACCCCCGGGGCCCAGGGCTTCTTCAACGTCCCGTTTGAGTAGTGCTCCAAACAACTCCAAATCGCCATCACCCCAACCGCGCCGTTCAAAAAGACACAGGGCTGGACGCGAATAATTTGGGATTTCCGAGTTTCTCAGGTATTATTTTCTCTTTTTCTTTTTTTTCCTAGATATTATTTTCGCTTTAGTCAGAATTCTCAGTTTGTGGTTTGTTAGCTGGTATGTGATAGTAAACATATCATTGGGCGCCCTTGCTTCAGCTTCTCGTATCCTGTATTGCTAGTCCTTACGCCTCCTTGTGTTAAGATACGAAACTTTTGTTTCCTTGATCAAGCACACAGCGCATTCTGTCCTTAACTGGGCTGGCGTTGGCGGACTAAACTAGTCAAACAGATGAGCGCATGGCCTGAATACAAAATTCTAGAGGTTTAGTGGTGTTGATTCGACGTTAGGAGATGAGGTTCAATAATCCTAATCTGCTTTAGGCGTTGCCCGTCTCTTGCTAGAATTAGTGTCACTAACCGATACTCGTTGTGGCTAGATTTTCCTTCGCCTCCTACATTAGCGACCCCCATTTCGTCAAACATTTAGAACCCGAGTCGGGACAACCATGATATCTGAGGATGTTGAGAGCATGGTGTGAATACAGAATTCCAGACGTTGAGTGGGCTTGATTCGACGTTAGGAGATGAGGTTTGATAATCCTAATCTGCTTTAGGCGTGGCCAGTGTCTTGCTAGAATTAGTGTCGCTAACTTATACTCGTTGTGACTAGATTTTGCTTAGCCTCCTAGTTTACCGATGCCCATCTCGGCAAACCTTTTCAACTAGAGTCGGAACGACCATGATACCTGAGGACGTCGAGATCATGATTATAATGTTGAACAAGCAGACAACCCCCTTTTTACAGGCCAATATTTTCTTTTAATACCGAGTGATAGTGTGTGATTCTCCCAACCCCCGCGCTAAATCCTACCTTATAAGACCTGACCGGTCCATTGAACATAACTACAGATTCCTCATCTTCGCGACACGAAAGATAAATTCCCTTGTTCTTCGTCCCAATTCCTATTTTGCCTAACGTTGATCAACCGTTCAACATTCCACCATGTCTAGACAACCCCAAGGCAATTCACGCAGCCCCACAACCCCCCGAGTAGGAAATCTGAACGGACGTAGACGCGAAGTCGTACCTGATGGCATACTATCAGTGAGATCGAGGTCGGGAACTCAACAAAACTAATCTGGCAACTCACCGAGCACACTGCCAAACGAGCAGTCATCCCATGTGCGCCCTACACCACCAAACGCAACCGGAGCGCTCGAAAGATTACCCAAGCACCCTCGGAGAAAGAGGATACAGAGCACGACGTATACCAATATTGAGACCGAACCTGACACACAAGTACCAACGGAAACAGTTCGTCTAAGCGATGATACCTGTGATGGGTATGAAGACTCTCGCGCATCGGATCAGACGGAATTGGACACTGAGCCAGACACGGAAGACGATAAGATTCCAGATGATACTGGAGCAAGGCTGCGTCACTGGTCACGAAAAGCAGACTAACAAACAAACAATCGGGTGTCTAGTGTGCGAGTTGCAACCACCTCCGGATCACCGGAGGCAGCACCCGTTAGGCGGACGCCCGCAGCTCGAGGACCTATAACGCCCGGTAGTGCGTATACTCTGCCCGTGCTCCCGTCATCCCGTGTAGCCCAATATTCATCATCTCTGGCCACTCACAGTGCCACTACGTCGGGAGTTAGAAGTTCGAGTCCAGCCGGCGAATCCAGTACGCCACACTCTAAGGAAATCTGGCCAGGTACCCAGTCACGGGGAAATACAAGGAGAGAAGTAGAGGCGGCTGTAGTAACGCGGGGCAAAGCTCAGATTCTCTGGTACACCCTGTTTGTTGACCCGCTCCCAGGCCCAATTACTTTGACGTCTTAGGTACAAGGGGCTTGGCTTAGGGCGCTTGATTATATAGCTGATGCAGGCAATATGGAAGCGTCAGAGGAAAACATAAAAATAGTAAGTGGACACAGATACACTGGGATGACGCCCTCCTGAAGCCGGGTATAGTACTAATTCGGCAAGATACGCAATAGAAACTGTGGGGTAAGATTGCAGTTTGTCTCCCACGTTAAAGATGAGATTGGAAAATTATATGATCTGCGAGAAGATCCCACACCGATTGCGCGCAGGGTGGACTACCTGCTGGAAAAGGATAGATTTATGTGCTCCCCAAACAGATATGCGGTTGGTGCGCCTTAGTTGGTCAACTTTCTTCTAATAACTAACAGGTATTACACTCGGCTTAGAAATTGACATTTCGATTTGGGGCGCCCCAGATTCCCGAGGCCATATGCGGTAAATACTTGAGACGCAGGAAAATGTGGGGGATTGTCGAACCCGATTTTCCCGGGCGTCTCAACGGCACGATGATTTTCTTAACCTGTCCAATCCTCTATCATACCCTACCAGCATGGCAAACAGGAGTATAAACGGAATCAGGCGAGTTCAAGGCTGACACGGTAGGAGGTCAGCCAGAACCTGAACCCACCTCAATCGTCTCCAGGAGGCTAACATGATCTGAACCACTAAAGACCTTTGAGCCCGGCAAACTCAGACGTGGGCCGATTGCCCAGACTGGGTACAGGCAATAATTCTAGACAATATTCGCGGGACCATCCGGACAAAGATGGAGAAGGAGGACGGCGTGCGACAAGACGGCTGTGAGGGGTATACCGACGAGTGGGCAGCGGTAGCCGCTGAGCTGCAGAGTCAGACATCCAGCCATGCTACACGATGGCCAGCCCACCAAATCCAAACTCCCGGCGATTGGGTTGTGGTAGCCGCCGAGCTGCAGAGTCAGCCATCCAGCCAGGCTACGCAACGGCCAGCCCACCGAATTCAAACTCCGAGCAGCCCGCGCATTGGGACCCCAGTGGGGCAGCAGGATTGTCAAAACAATTCGCAGGACACTGATTTGTCTTTTGATTTCCTCCAGACGTTAGCAACCCGGCTTCTCGGACTTCTCGATTCTTCTCTGCTGAGCGCAGAGTGTTCACGGGAGGTGACCAGGGAACTATCATTGGACAGGACTCTGAGTCCTACTCCATCGCGACGCCTCTCGCTGAACCTTGACCGAATAGAGCCAGCACAACAGGAGACAAGTGATAGCGAGCGGGGGGATGTGGAACCGGGGCGCAATGGGTACGTTCGTGAGGGTAATTAAGAAATGATGTGTCGAATAGGTCGCGTATGTGTCGAGTAGCTTAATTGATTAATACTACTTTTTTTGACGGCGGTGTGTTGATATGAGAACGTAAAGGGTAATCTGGGCGTTCGAAGTATGAGTAGTAGAATTAATGAAAGGGGCACGCCACAGGGGCATCTGGCCGATCTTATAGTAAACATCACGGGGTGACGTCGGAAAGAAGAGGATAGAGCCTGCGCAAGATCGGGATTGTGTCAGGTAGAGTTGAGATAGTTCCCCACGCATCTGGGAGGCATCATGAGGGCATCTAGATATTACGTAGGAGCGTACAGATAGAATAGAAACAGGCAAGCTACCATCAGGACACACAGCACGTAGAGAGGGTGAAATCAGGATAATGGTGCGCCGGCAGAGAGTGTCCGGAGGTAGAAGCCAAAGGAGTGAGATACCAGGACTAGAGAGCTCAGGATCATGGGATCCTGATGTGAGCCGTTGGAATGAGCGAAGCCCAGGCGCGGAAGATAAAGATCGGACGTCAGGACAGAAGACGCCAGGATCAGTGTTGATCAGGATGGAGTGGCGGATGATCAGGCGTCGTCCTGCTGCAGCAACCGAGAATCAGAGGTGTTCAGGACGCAAGAGCAGAGGACCAGGCGCAGTCAGGGTGCAGAGAATGTAGGATCCGTGTCGGGATAGCGTCAGGGCGCGGCAGGTCAGGTGACGCAAAATCAGGATGCAACGTCAGATCAACTTTGCGTCCTGATTCGCGATTGACGTTATATGCGCTAGGTGTGCCAGACGCATGCGGCGCCCCTGGCGCAGAGTATTATTTTTCCTGATGCCCCTCTCGTCTGTTGAAGAGAGACTTTCCGCCCCCTACTTTACCTAAGCTGCCGACCTAGGCATTTCCCTCCTCAACACACAGGGCACCTATACCTGCTTCCCCTTCTCTGAATCATATAGGCCTAGTACCATCAACCTTGCTTTCGCCAACCCCTTAAACATCTCAGCCTTTAGGTCTTAGGACGCCTCCTCCTTCCCATTGACCAGCTCCGACCAGGCCCCAATCCCCAACTCCCTCACACTGCCCGACCCCCTTATGGACCAACCTTGGACCAAATGGTGTGAAGTTGACTAGCCAGCAGTCGCTGACACACTTACAAGCTGGGAGGTCGCCCCGCCCCTGCTCCACCCCTCGCCGACTCAACTGGATCAATGATTTACCTTCTCACTCTCTGTCCTCACTGCCATGGTCAAAACATCGGCTCCAGGCTCTCGCTCGTCCCCCAGGTCCAAGCCCTGGTAGTCCCCTCTCCTAACCACCCTACCCGAGGAATTTGCCAAGGCCATGCTTTCGGCCAGGAAGCACCAAGACCCATCCTACCTGGCTCTAGCTAGGCAGTCCAGGTTCGGCTACCTCAAAGTCATCAAGAGGCGATGTCGACATATTGGGCCGACTTCATTGCGAAAAGCTCCCCCCCCGAATATCTGGAAGGCCAAAAAGTTCGTCGCCCCACGAAAACACCCCGCTTTCCTTCACTACCCGGTCCCTTCGACCCACTGTCAATCAACAAGGCACTTGTGGACTACTTCTTTTCCCCAAAGGACCACCTCTCCTCAAGGGGCGATCTCTCACAACACTTATCCGCTGACCCCATAACCAAAGACGAGATAGCCCACGCGCTGTCCAAATCCTCCCCATGATCCGTCCCCGGCCCTGACGGCATTCCATACTCGGTGTGGAAAAAGGTTAAGAGATCAACCCGAAAGTCCTACAGGACCTCCTGTCCTGCTTGTGTGTTTCGGATACCACCCCCCCTCATTGAAAAAAGCAAACGGAGTCGTCCTTGACAACTCTTTAAATGCCTTCTACGATTCCCCCTCCTCCTTCCGCATTAGTGTCCTCCTAAAAACAGTTTCCAAAATCCTGGAACGGTTCATGACGGTCAGGCCTTCTGGTCTCGCCAGCGCGAAAGACCTCCTCAACCCCAACCAGTGTGGTTCCTTCCTAGCCAAGAACATCCCTTCCTACATGCTTGATTGGGTCTCCTCTTTCCTTTCCGAAAGGACCTCTACCCAACTCTTCCAGGGCTTGCCCGATCTCTCGGCCCCAGTCTCTCTGAGCACCCCCCCAGGCTCCCTAATTTCAACCCTTCTTTTCCTCATCGACGTCGCCCCACTACACATGACGATCCCAAGGGGTGTCATGCTCTCCTCCGTAGATAACTTCTCCCTCACTGTCGCATCTGACTCCCATAGAGGCGACATCCACCGCCTGGAGAGGCTCTTCACTATCATTTCCAGGAGAGGCAGGGAGATAGGGGTCTCCTTCTCAGTCCTGAAAACTGAACTTATCAATTGGCGTACCCCAAGCTAGAGATCCTCGCACTCCAAAGCCTCCATCTCCTTGGATGGATCCCTCTTCCACCCCTCCGCGGTCGTAAACTGGCTTTGTTACTGCTTCTACCCCTCGCTTAACTCCTCGGATCACTTCAGTCACCGACTCTCACTGGCCAATGCGGCCTTCTCCTTCGTCAAATGTCTCTCCTCTCCTGCAAGGCCTTCATCCCTCCCAGCGTACCATACTACAGTTACACGAGGCGCTAAGCCGCTCTTCGAATCGCCTGTGTCCCCCCTCTGCCAACCCTGCCAGCGCAAGGCTCCCCCACTCTTTCCCCGCCGTGTCTGTCTTCAGGGCCCAGGATTCTCCCAGGCACCTCATGAAAGGCCTCTCATCCGTGTACCTCCCCCAAGACTAACACACAGCCATCCACTCCCCCCCAATCAGAAAACATCTCCCGTTGACATGCTAGCGCATCTCACCCTACCCCTTCGGGATGGATCCTTGCTCTTCCCCTTAGTCCTTCACACACTGCCCCCTCCGGGCTCAAACATCCCATCCACTCCACTTATAAGGTGGACCTACCACACCCTCCGCTGGAGATCCAAGGCCCTTCTTCTCAAGGAAGGGACGACTGAACTCCCCACCCCCCACTACTCTGCCCACCCCCCCAACTTCTCCCTGCATCCCTTCATGGGACTGAGGAAGTTTGTTGCGGGAAGGATCCACCTGTTAGGGGTAGCCAGTAAGGTAACTATAATACCACGCTACACCTTATGTATTTGTCAAAGGAGATTCTCGTCTAGGAAGCCTTATGGGATAGTGAAAATAAGTTACTCGAATGAGGACGGATGAAACGTGATAGAGAGGTCAAGATAATTTTCTAGGGTGGTAACTTTTTATATTGATAACATCTCTTCTCCACTGCTTGATAATTCTGTTTAAGCGAGAGAGGCACTTCGATATTGATATTCCGCGTCTGAGTGTTCGCGGGTTACATGTCCTAACCATACTAACTAAGTATCAACCGAACAAAGTTCTCTGAACTTGTAAGTGCGTGCACCTCCTGATCCTGACTACGGTTCGACTCCATGCTCACATTATGAAGATGTAGACTACCATATTATCGTGTGGGTGAGTCACTCTGACGGATAATAGGTCAGTCTAGAGTACACGTAGCTGACCAATGCCAACGTAATAATATCTCTTCACCTAACTGTATATGAAGGGGCCAACTTCAAAGGCGTCAGACCATTCAAGGCGCGAGAGTCTATCCTTATCTTTGGATCAGGCTTCTGAACTTGCTTTGTGGTAACGATCGCTCGAATAGCAATTTGCGGAGACTTGTCTTATGTTCATACTGGCTGGTTCTGAGCGGGCCCCGAGGTCTCGGCTATGTCTCTTCTGGTTTCGTCATACGATAATTTACTTAAGTGTTTATTCTGATTCCGTCCTTCATCTTAGGGAACTCTCGTTCCTACCCGATGGGCATCCTCAAATGGGAACGCACACTTAAATCTCTCTGACGTCTTTGCGCTATTATCGTCATCATTTTATGTCTTGTCATATAACTATACTTTAACTAATAATAACTATGACGTGGGTGTGAATCGAACACGTAACCCTATAGTCGGAGGCACGTGACTATCTTCTTAAGCGAGACCGAGATGTATCTCTTTTCAGTTGTACTTTGACTAAATGGTCCGCAGGGGTCTGTGTGTAAGCCTTGTAGCTTGGCATTCTTGGTATATCTAACACCACCAGATGCGTGCCCCGAAGAGCTACCGGGCCGCCCACCGATCCTGGTTCGACCAAGACGAGTCAACCATCTCTCCCAGATGCCAACAAGTCAATGAGAGCTTTGAGCACGCCATCCTATTATGCCCCGCCCCTACCCACGATAGAGGTCTTCTGCTGAAAGAGGTCTTGTCCGTTGCCCCTAGCTCCCTACTCTAGTTCGATAACGCCCTCCTTCAGGCCCTCAGCCAATAACTCCTCAACATTAGAACCCGGTTTCCACCCGAAACCCGTCCCTTTTTCTTTCCCGCCCTGTGCCGCCATGCCCTCTCCCTCTAGTAATACTTACCTTGATCGACGATTAGCTTTTTGTTCTAGGATTAGCTTTCCCTTTACTTTTACATATAACTACCCTCGCGGCAGGCCGGGAGAGATGGTTTCTTTTTCTGTTGTTTTTCCCTTTATGAGTATTTTTTAAAAATATCGACACATGGTTTGGCCGTAATATTTCAGATTGTGAAGGACTTTGACAATACTGGTTTCTTTTGTTACTAGTTTTTGGCTTATAGGTTTTGTTCTTGCCATAGCTAGCACTGCACAAAGCTTCTTGTATCTAGAAACAATAAACCCATGATAAAAATAAAAAAATAAAAATACAAAATAAAAATACAAAGTAATGGGATTTGGGTTCTTCACGCAACCATCTAAGTTCTTTCATATACTATACTTTCAATACAAAAGACCTTTTATCCCACATTCGGGAATCAAGACAAGACTGTCTTATACAAGCCTAGTGATTCACACTGCTAGATACCAGTCAGAGGACTTAGCTACTGCAGTAATGAAGTGAGAGAGGAAGGGATCGTTAGTGAAGCTATCAGTTACATGTTGCAAATATCCCCCGGAAGAAGGGAGGATTGTAACAGATATCATAAAAGAATCGCTTGAGTTAAGTCTTTTCTTTCCCAAAAAAACAAAACCCATCATCTTTAGTAGGGAGAAAGCACTTCCATGATTAGAGTAGAGAGGACTGAATAGATATTATATGGTCGAATGAGTGGGCTTTTTCAGTCAGTCAGGGCAGTGGAACTCTGTGGATGACTCATCACATACGAGAGAAGTCTGTGAAAGATTTTCTTATTCCCTACTTTCTCCATTGCACTACAATCATGGTTTGGTGACCTGTTTATAGAAACCAAAAGAGTAGTCGAGTTAGCTAGAATACACTGAATTGTTGTTGTATTACTAGCTCGACCTCTCTTGTCAATCATATAATACGCTCTATCTTATACCTATTGTGGAAATTTCTTTATTGAACTAACTACACTAATTCTCACTACATTTATTACTAGCAAGACAATGCTCCCACCCACTAGTCTCATATTGCTTATAAATCAATGCAAGAGCTTGGTCTCTCAACCTACATTCTCCCTTCACCATCCAACTCTCATGATATGAGTCGTATTGAAGAAGTTTGATACTAGCTTAAGCACCGCATTTTGCAGCTTCACCCAAGGCCTACGACTACTGCTGAGTTTCCTAATACTATCCTTCAGCAGTGGGAAAGCTCTTCTAGAGATATTGAAAAATTTACCACTTCTATACTGTACCGCATTTCAGCTCTTCTTGCTGCTAATAGTGGTCATACTCAATTTCAATACTATGCACTCTGCTATTCTTGGGTACAAGTCTTAATTACTCACTCTATTGAGTTTTGTGCTAATCTGACTTATGAGTAGAGTCTTCCTCTGTTCTTCTCTTTCTCCTTTATCCTATTCTTACCTACTGGCTCTTCCTTTTAGTATTTTCGTTACAGCATCATCAACTAGTTGAATTAACCCTTGCACACAGTATCATTATTCCCCTAGTGTTATCTTAGTATATCTCATCCTACTAGTTTACTACCCTAGCTTTATTCTATCAGTATTATTAAAGGTTCATCAATTGTCCTACAATCAAGTTACTAGACTCATCTTACTCTCACTTTTATAAGTCCCAAATTGTAAAATCCCGATCAGTACTCATGGCCTATCACTCAATGCAATCTAAGTAGGCTTCAAAAAGTCAAAAAGCTTAGCGCTTCGCAATAATACGATCGCAACCGTGTACAGTCGTGTCTGAAAGCTTTTCGTACCATCGCTTGGCAACGGCGCAACCATCGATCACCTCCTCCTCCCTAGCCTACCATAGCACCACCACACTCCAGAAGAGCTAGAGAAGACAGAAATAAGGAAATTGATGCGCTATATAAACACACTGATATGGGGTATTATAAAATTCAATAGCAGGGGAGCCGTTTCCCTCACGGGCACCAACCCCAACACCCCCGCAGAGTCATACGCCCCATATTTCGATGCCCTCACCCGCCGCCTCAACCAGTCTTTCCCCGTCGGTGATAACCCCTGGCTTACGTTTACCCAGAGACCAACCGCTAGACAGTTGGCAATTCACTCGATCCCAACCGACATCCTCCCTGATGACAACAAACACCTTTTCACCTTCATCAAAAACTCCATCCATAACACCAAGGCGGTCACGATTGGTTCGGCCAGGTACCCTAACAAGGACCGAACGGCTAGGCTCTCCAAGCAGGCCACTTCGGTGGTTGTCTCCGTTAACCACGATGACGTTCGCATGCCCCTCCCCGCCCTCTTCCTCTTCTCAAAGCGGCTCAAAGTCGAGAAAACGACGCAGGCTAACCGCTACACCCAATGCCTTAACTGTTACCGTTTCTGACACGCCCATCCCCGATGCACCCAGAAACACCCAACTTGCCCCAATTGCGCACTTCACCATATTCGCTCAGCGCACCGCTGTCAGAACCCCACCTGCCCCAAGGGCGGCGATATGAAAGCCATTTCAGGCTGCGGCCCCACCTCCCCTCCCCACTGCCCGAACCGCTGCGACGACCACGACGCATTCTCCAGGGAATGCAAGGCTAGACCAGTCCCACCACATCAACCCGAGGCCCCCCCACCTTCCGACGAGGAACCATCAGATGCCTCCTCCGACAGTGAGAAAGCCATAGATGTGGGCGACGATGGCCGCCCAGCACCCACTACTCCCGATGCCCCCTCAGCCCTTCCCATCGACCTTTCCACCCCCAGACCCCTCCAGCAATCTCGAGACGCCCCCGGCCCCCCCCAGCGGGTCCCAGCCAGCACCCACTGGCAGGGGCCTGCCACCAGTAACTCCCTCTAATCCATTAGGCTCCGCCCGGAAATGATTAACAACCCCTGCTCCACCTCACGCCAAGAACTGGTGCCGGCAAATAACCTCACCCT
>Ga0307507_10005135_pt1 | contig 21942 bp, 24 predicted proteins | sample 7_EM_MG_FD_207223 | JGI IMG/M metagenome (GOLD analysis project Ga0307507, IMG submission 207223) | Populus trichocarpa ectomycorrhiza microbial communities from riparian zone in the Pacific Northwest, United States - 7_EM | ecosystem: Host-associated > Plants > Roots > Unclassified | place... | reverse complement strand
ACAAGAAAGCCACATAGCTGAGTTGACTGCAGCGGTTACCTCCTTGATGGGCCAGGTAAAAGGCAAGCGTTCAAACCCGACCCCGGAACGAAGTGCCGGAGCAGGAGGAGGAGGAGGCGGAGGACGACCCCCCCCTACAATGCATGGAGCAGCGGGAGGCACCCCTGATCCGGGAGATAGTGATGGAGGAGGAAGTGACGACGAGAGAGGAGGAAGACGGGGAGAGAGACCCAACAGACAAAACAAGAAGCCTGCAGATAAGGAAAAAAGGGATGAGGAAAAATACGGAGAAGATGGAGAGGACGAAATAAGGTTTTCCAGAGCCTGGGGAAAGGCCATAGGAGAAACCACGAAACGTCCAGCTCAACCTCCATCAGAATATGAACATGCCAAACACCAGGATATCGGGTTTTGGCTGACCACCTGCAAGGATTTTTCAATCGCAACCCATACCAATGGCAGGCCGAGGCGGACCGTATCAAATACGCCATGTCGAAACTAAAAGGATCACAAGTAGCATCCTTCGCTATGAGCTACCGAAATCAAATGACCGGCGAACTAGGCCATATACGACAGGATGGTTACGAATTATGGGATTTCTTCGCCGAACAAGCGGTAAGTCTATTCGGTCCCACTCAAGAGGAAGAAAAGGCACTACGAGAAATGTTGAACGTCGGATACAAGAATGACATTAACCAATTTTTATTGGAATTCGAAAATTGGAAAGTCAAAGCCAAAGTTACCGGAATCGCCTTCAGAAAACTAATCAGAGATCAAATACACGATGAAGCTGTACGGCGAATGTGAATGCATCAAGAATATGCCGACGATTGAGATTGGATAGAAGCTCCCCGCCAAGCGGTCCACGATGAGGAAGATTTCCAGGAAGGAAAAAGGCTTAAGGACAATACTTTCTCGGGGTCAAATTCAAGTGGAAAGAGGAAACGAGACGAACCAACAGCGAGAAAGATAACGAAAAAAACTAAGTATACCGCTAAAGAGAAAAGGGTATGCCAGGCATAGAAAAAAGAAGAAAAGGTAGAGAAAGGAAAGGCGGCACCCCGGCAGAAAATCATGCATCGGGTTTAGGCCACGCGCACACCGGTATCGACCAAAAAATACTGGACGAACGAAAAGCTAAGAGGCAATGCACCTGATGTACCCTGACAAACCACGGATGGAAACACTACTAGAAGGAAATTCGAGTCAGCACCATCTAAAAAAAACCGTTCAAGTTACCAGCAGGAAGATCAAACCACCCAAAGCCTAGAAAGCCAAGGGTAGCCGCCGTGGCTGAGGATAGCCGCGGAGAAACCTCGGGTCAAGCGAACCAAAGGCCACTAGCATGGACCTTTATGGAGGATGAAGAGCTATAAGCTCATTGACACCACTGGCGACGGCATGTGGGTAGTCTGGCCTTCAAACTGGGAATCGAAACAATCTGAAGTGAACCCTTCAGCTCATACCCTTTGAGTGCATCGGCCCCAAACACGTGATGAGTTCCGACTGGGAGTCAGATGGCATCTGGGTGTTGTGCGGCGAGCACGTTCAGAAGTTTATATCCTAGATAAATTCAAGAGAGCAGCGAAGGCACTTACCTTGAGCAACACGACCCGAAAACGGCTCCACTGGTTGGGGGGCCCCCTAGGACTAACGACGGTTAGTAGAAAACCTATGAGGACACAAAGGACAGCAAGAAAAGAGCCAAGTACAGAACTCGAGCCAACGTGATGAGTGAGAAACCGGCATCAGACGAGAGTGACACCAGCGTAATCGTCCCCAGGGGCAGGTCTTAAAGTACACAATCGAAAACGATTAAAAGAACAGAGTCGCACCAGGAAAAATAACCGACGTGTGCTATGGATTGCACTGCTCGACAACAAGACACCCCATTTGGTTGTCTTGTCGGACGAAGCACGTGACCTTAAAATGTCTCCGATAGTAGTTGGGCACGTTCATTGCACACACAGTACCGCTACCCACCTCATGAAGAAACTTTAGCTCGGGCTGGAGGAATTAGGTGAGAGGTACGGTAGACTCCTCGTAACTACGGATAAGTGTGGATAAGTCGGTCAGAACGGAAGGCGCATCCGAGCCGCAAAGCACGAATGATCAGACGAACTACCCCTGGTATATAGGAATCCCTCTGCAGGGAATAAAGACCGCTAGTAGTGGGCTGCCCGATATACAAACAGACAGGATTTTACCTTTCACGAAAAATACTACTCTCGGAGATCCCCAACCATCACTAAACTATTTTACATATTTTCAAAAATGTTTGGTAGAAGGAAAAAGCAGTTTGTCTGAGGAGGCTTGATGAGCCGAAACTGCGCAGTCACAGTAACAAACCCAAAAAGTTACCACAATGAAGAGAGTTTATGAGAGACGAGGCCCCGGCCCCAAACGAACAAAGATCAAACCAAATCCAGAGCACTACGAGTGCCCCAAAGCAACTGCCATCCTAGTCATATCAGACAAACGGTATAAGATTAGAGTCCTACTAGACTCTGGCTCCACCATATTCCTCCAAAACCAAAATACCGCACGCACCCTCAGAGTCCCTTACGAAATAAGAGAAAACCCGCTTAAAATAACCGCATTTAATGGCGAAGTCTCCTCCACAGGAGGAAAATACTATTCACATCCGATTCAACTAGAGATCGGTACCAATGGCCATACCACGATGGTCTCCTGCGAGATTGCGGACGCAGGCAAATATGATATGATCATACCGTTCGGGTGGTGGCACCACGAACATCCAATAAAAACTATTGGAACCCCTGGGGGGTGGTGTTTCGAGCACACAAAATGTGTAGAACATGTACAAGACAAAGGCATCGCTGACTTGTTTGAATGGGACGAGAGGGTGGCTTTTGATGAAGAGGCAAGGATGATAGGGAGGATCGGATCCACAAGACATGAGAAGGTACAACTAGAGGGATTACCAAAGCCATATTGGCACTATAAGGTATTGTTTGCGAATGAGAAAGCAGAAATGCTGGCTCCTAGGCGAACCTTCGACCATGCAATCGATCTTAAGGACGGAGCCACTCCACCGTGAGGACCTATATACCCAATGTCGGCTTACCAATTGGAGGAACTAAGCAAATACCTTCACAAAATGTTAGCTGAAGGGAAAATAGTTCATAGCAAATCTCCAGCGGGAGCACCAATCCTTTTTGTTCCCAAGCCTGACGGAAGACTACGACTGTGCGTGGACTACCGACAGCTGAACAAGTTAACCATACTTAACAAATACCCTTTACCGCTCCTGACTGATATAAGGGAGAGAGTAGCCGGTGCGACCATTTTCACCAAACTAGACCTAAAAGACAGTTACCATCTGATTAGAATCAAAAAAGGAGACGAATGGAAAACCGCCTTCCGCACCCGATACGGACATTACAAATATAAAGTAATGCCATTTGGGTTGGTTAACGCACCAGCCACTTTCCAGGCCATGATGAATACTATCCTACGAGAATTCTTGGATCACGGGGTCGTCATCTATCTGGATGATATCCTAATTTACTCAAAGACAATGGAAGAAGACCAGGCTCTGGTCAAATAAGTACTCGCTAGGCTGGAAAGCCATGGCCTCGCAGTATCCTTAAAGCAATCCGTGTTCCATGTCGATACAGTTGACTTCCTCAGATACATTGTGGGAAAAGCTGGCGCCACAATCAGCGAGAAAAAGGTTGACAGTATCCTCAATTGGAGAGCCCCCCGGTCGGTAAAAGAGGTACAAATCTTTATTGGTTTTGCAAATATTTGCCAACACTTCATCAAAAATTTCTCAAAAATTTGCAAACCGATTACCGACACGTTGAAAACCAAGGGAGGAAAACAATTCTGGTTCTGGGGGGAAGCACAGGATAAAGCCTTGGAGGAACTTAAACGAAGATTTACAACAGCCCCTATCCTAGCACACTTCTACCCAGACCGAAAAACCGTGATCGAGACGGATGCTACCAACTTTGCAATAGGCTGTATCCTTTCCCAGTACTTGGGAAAACGGTTACACCCAGTCGCTTTCCACTGACGAAAACTGAACGATGCCGAACGAAATTACGAAATCCATGAGAAAGAATTATTGGCAATCTTAGAAGCCTTCCGCGAATGGAAACACTACTTGTTGGGAGCAGACGAACCGGTGACAGTATACACCGACAACCAGAACCTACAATACTTCCTCACGACAAAGGTTTGGAACCCCCGACACATCCGATGGGCTCAATGGCTAGCCAACTTCAATTTTAAGATCATATACCGCCCCGGAAGTAGAGGCGGAAAGCCTGACGCATTAAGCAGGCGGCCAGAGTACCGCCTTGAGGAGGGAGCTACGCATCGCGAACAGACAATTTTGAAACCAGAACACTTCCAAGTTTCGCTTTGCCACAGGAAAGACAGAATTCAAGTCAGCCTTGTGGAAGAAATAAAGTGAATAACAAACCCGCTCAGAATAAAAAGGCTGCAACGAAATGCGATAGTCCCAACCAAAAGTTCCAGGATGGCAGCAGGACATGACATCTACACCTTAAGGGATGGCACCATACCAGCCCAAAGACAGATGTTAGTGGACACCGGAATCGCAATAGGACTACCCAGAGGAACTTACGGTGGGCTGGCAGCAAGAAGTGGCATGGCAGGCAAACATGGAATAGCAGTAGGCGGCGGAGTTATAGATGCGGATTAGACCGGAGAAATAAAAATAATACGCCGGAACCATGGGAACACCAGTAACGAATTCAAGGCAGGCGATCAAATCGCACAGCTAATCGTGGAAAAAATAGAAACGCACGATGCCATGGAGATCAATAATCTGGATGATACGGAAAGGGGAACTCAGGGATTTGGCTCTGGTGACCTCGGCCCCAAACGGCTAATTGCTTGCAAAGAAATCAAAGTCAAAATATGTTTCCTAAACCCAGACCCACAAGACAACTCATATTTTGACGAAGAAGACATTCACACACACAGCAGCCTATGAGACGAAGTAACGATGCTGTCCAGTGCCATGATTGCAGCAATACAAATGCAAACCATGGAAAAATCATTCTTGGACAAAATAAGAGCGGCAGGAAAAGAGGATGACACTTGGATGGCGCGGAAGGGGGAGTTACACCGGTTAAAGCAAAGACGAGAAGCACTACCAAAGCACAGGGAACTGGAAGATGGACTACTCTATTATAAGGGTAGACTATTGGTTCCTTCAAAAGAAGAACTCTTGACCAAAATCGCGAAAGGGTGCCACGACTCAAAGGTAGCAGGACACTTCGGACAAGAAAAGCCAATTGAGTTAGTCACAAGGAACTTCCATTGGGAAAAACTCAGTAAATGGATAAATGACTATGTCCGGTCGTGCGACGAATGCCAACATAACAAATCTCCACGACACGCGAAGTATGGGTTACTTCAACCATTGGAAGTACCATATGCAGCATGGACCTCCATCTCGGTGGATTTCATTACCCAGTTACCCGAGTCCCAAGGACAAACCCAGAGCATGGTAGTGGTGGATTGTTTTACAAAAATGGCACACTTTATCGGCTTAGCGACAAACGCGACCGCGAAGGATGTGGCGAACACCTTCCGTAAGGAAGTTTGGAAACTTCAGGGACTCCCCTCCGAGATCGTCTCGGATATGGACGCAAAGTTTTCAGGCGAATTTTGGGAATCATTGTGCAAAGCATTAGGAATTAAGCGGCAAATGTCAACGGCATATCACCCACAGACAGACGGGAAAACCGAAAGAACAAACCAAGTGCAGGAAGGTTACCTTCGGAACTTCGTCAACTATGACGAAAATGATTGGTATCAGATGCTACGGTTGGCCGAATACGCCTACAATAATTCGAAAGCAAGCGCACATAAATTAACCCCTTTTTCGCCAACTACGGGTTCCATCCACAAAGCGAGTGGATGAAGGAGAGAGAGGCTCAAAACCGAGGAGCCACCATGTATACGCACTGGATGAAAACAGTGCAGGACAACGCAAGGACAACCCTCGAGCAGACAAGAGAAGCAATGAAGAAGTAGTACGACCGGAAAACAACGCCACAACCCGATATCGAAACGGGTGACTTGGTAATGTTGAGAGCCAGAAACATTAAAAGCAAACGACCGACAAGGAAGTTCACCCCACGTTTGTACGGCCCTTTTAAAGTCTTAGGGAAAAAAGGGAATTGGGCGTTCAAACTGGATATCCAGGCTCGCGGGAAAATCCACCCAGGATTTCACGTTTCGCTAGTCGAACCCTATAACGTCTCTGACCGACCCAACGGAGAACAACCCCCACGAGAACCAGAGGATGTCGAAGGTGATCTGGAATGGGAAGTTGAAAAAATCGTGAAAAGTGAGATAATCACCTACACGAGAAAGGTCAGAAGGGTAAACAAGGAGTTCAAGGAACTCTGATACTTTGTAAAATGGGCAGGATGCTCAGAGGGTGAGAATACCTGGGAACCCCCGGAGGGGTTGGGAAACGCCAGTGAAGAGGTGGAAAAATTTCATAGGGAAAACCCCGAGATGCTGGGGCCGAACTTAGATGAGTCGTATGAGAAAGGCTTTCCACAAGTGGACAAGCAAACGCTTCTGGTTTTTACCCCTACCATACGGAGCTTATAAAGGACAAAGAAGATATTATAATTACACAAAAAGTATTCGGGACGAAACTTAAGAGGAGAGAGCTCGTGTTAGGCACAGAGCTCCCAGAAGGATAAGGGGGTCAAGTTACCCTACCTTCGCGCACGAACCTCTAAAAAAGAGTTAGCAACACCCCCTTCCGGCCTCGACGTTGGGCCAGTAGGTCACCATACACCGTCTGGAAAGTTGCGTCCCCTCACCAAAGACATCAGTAAAGAAGACCCTACTTGCAACACCGTATACGTCACGGCCGTCCTTCCGACCGGTTCCTGTCCGCAAGATATATGAGAGGAGACCTCAGAGCACCTGATGCAAGTGAAAGCATCCAGATCGGACGGCATTGCATAGAGTTACAGCCACTACAAGATTGGGTATCGAAAGGTGGCTACAAACTCACGGGACGTATCTACCTTAATTAGGCTTCCTTGGTCTGGAACGACGCCCAGTAAGCGGTAGGAATGCACAATGCTCGGAAAGGGAGTCGGGGAACTGCCAAAAGGATTGTTGGAACAAGACCGATAACTATAGTCGCAACCATTGATTCGATCGATAGGCAAGAGTCGTGTAATGCCGGATAAGACTAAGGGATGCCTCCTGCAGACCAGGTCACAACGGAGCCCACAATATGAGGATTGGCCATCTTCTATCCTAGCGAATAATTGTCTGACATGCGAACACATGGAAATTATTCGTAAATCTATTTTAGCAACGGATACATTTTCGTATAGCCATCTAGGCGGACGGGCACTACACCCTCCCCATGAGAGAGGCATACGTGGCAATAAGTTGCGCAAACGAGAATAGAATGATAACAGACGTTCAGGGGCCAGTCGGGCTCCCACTTCAAGAAGTCGAGCCAGGTGGGCGAGAGATACTTAGTTATAGGGAAATGATTATGTAGCCCGCGAACACCAAGACGCGGAATATAAATATCGATGTGTCTTTGTAGCTGCTATCCATCATCAAGCAACGGAGAAGAGATCTTAACAATATATACACATTAAACAAATATTTATCGTTTCACCTACCTATTATTTTATCTTACGACTTGTGTCTCCTTAAACGTATTCTCCAAAATTACGAACGATTGGGCCTAGTATATTCGCTTGTTCTTAGAATATTACTACCCCCATAACCTTTGCCTCCAACTCGGCCATCATAGTGTTGAGTATTCCTTCATGGTTCTGTAGCTCTCGTTGATGTTGGGCTTTCGTGTCGAGGATGTTTTGTCCTAACCGTTCATCCCTGCCCATTGCCGCCGCTCCTTCTGCTTGCCGAGTTTGGTGGAGTTGTGATGTAACTTGTTCTTGTCGGGTTTGACAGTTATCTTGTCCGTCAATACTTCCACCGAGCCTTTTCAGCGTGTCTTGCAGCCCTATTGGCGCTGCTTCCCCCTGTACCATGCTGGGGTCAATTTGTTCCAGCTTTGTGACTATGTATCTAGCGCCGGTCATTATGTCTTGTTTGACTTTGCGCAGTTCTCGTACCCAATGTTCGATTTGGGGTGCAGGGGACTCGAAAGCTAGGTGTTGCTCATGGATCCTTTGGGCTAGGTGGTCCTCGTACAGGTGTAGACTTCGGTTGATGCGGTCAAGCCGTCTGGACATCTCAGGCGATAATATTGGTTCTACTGGTGTCTGAGACTGCTGGAACTAGGACCCTGTCATCGCGGCTCGCTGGAAGAGCCCAGGTGGCAGACAGGGAGATATTCTAGTGTCGGTGGATCTAGCGATCCTTGTGTCTTGCGATGTCACCGTTGGAGCCTGGGACTGGGAGAGTTCATCTGTCTCCATGGGATTTGGTCCTTCTCCCTCATGGTTAGACATCAACATTTCGAAGTAGGAAAGTGTTTCTTAACCTTCTGATGAGAACGAGTTGTTTACTTGACTTGCGATTTGTATCTCTGATTGATATCGCTCGTCTGTCTCGGTAACGTAGAGATTGAACAATATACTGTTATGGGGGTAGTAATATTCTAAGAACAAGCGAATATACTAGGCCCGATTGTTGGTCATTCAGAGAATACGTCTAGGGAGACGAAAGTTAAGATAAAATGACGAGGTAGGTGAAACGATAAATATTCGTTACACGTGTATGTATTGTTAAGGGCTCTTCCCGGTTGCTTAATGAGGATATCAGCTACGAGGACACTGCGATATTTATATTCCGTGCCTCTGTGTTTGAGGGCTATATAATCTCTTCCTAAGTATCTTTCTTTATCTGAGCTCGACTTCTTTGAACTGGGAGCGCGACTTGACCCTGAACCTCCGGCTTCTTGCTACTCTCGTTTGCCCAACTTATTGGGAGGTATGCCTCTCTCATGGTGAGGGTCTAGTGCCGGTCCACCTCGATGGCTATAGGAACATGTATCAGTTGCTAAATGGATTTACAAATGATCTCCATCTGTTCGCATGTCAGACCATTATTCGCTGGGATACAAGAGGGCCACTCCTCATATTATTGGTTCCATTTAGACCTTGCCTGCAGGAAACATGCACTAGTCTTATCCGGCATTAGACGAGTCTTTTCTATCAATTGAACCAATGGTTACGACAATAGTCATACATCTTTTGCCAACAATTCCTTTGCGAGTTCCCCGACTCCCTTTCTGAGCATAGTGCATTCCCCCTGGTTACTGGGCGTCTTTCCAGACCGAGCCAGCCTAACTATGGTAGATACGTCCCGTGGTTTGGTGGCCACTTTTCGATACCCAATCTTGTAGTGGTTGTAAGTCTGTGCGATGTCGTCCGACTGAGATGCTGTCACCTGCATCAGGTGCTCTGAGGGCACCTCTCATATACCCTGCGAACAGGAACCGGTCGGACAGACGGCGGGGATGTGTACCGTGTTGCAAGTATGGGCTTCTTGACTGATGTCCTTGGTGACGGGACGCAACTTTCCCAGGTGACGTATGGCGACCTACTGTCCCAACGTCGGGGCTGGAGCGGCGTGTTTGTTATGGTGGTTGTAATATTCTATGAGCAAGCGAATATACCAGGCCCGATCGTTGGTAATTTCCGTGAATACATCTAGGGACACGTGACTCAATATAGAAGTATAGTAGGTAGAACGATAACTATTTGTTAACGTTTATATATTGTTAAGGTCTCTTCTCCGTTGCTTGAACATGGATAGCAGCTACGAAGACCCCTTGATATTTATATTCCGTTTCTGGCTGGTCACAGAGTACATCATCTTTTCCTATAACTAAGCATCTCTTGTCCACCTAGCTCGACTTCTTTGAAGTGCAAGCCCGACTTGACCCTGAACGTCCATTATCTTTCTACTCTCGTTTGCGCAACCTATTGCCACATATGGCTCTCTCATGGGGAGGTTGTAGTGCCCGTCCGCCTAGATGGCTATACGAACATGTATTCGTTGCTAAAATAGATTTACAAATAATCTCCATGTGTTCGCATGTCAGACAATGATTCGCTAGGATAGAAGATAGCCAATCCTCATATTGTTTGCTCCGTTTTGACCTGGTCTGCAGGAGGCCTTCCTTAGTCTTATCCGGCATTACACGACTCTTTCCTATCGATCGAACCAATGGTTGCGACTATAGTTATCGGTCTCATGCCGACAATCCCCTTGGTAGATCCCTGACTCCCTTCCGGAGCATAGTGCATTCCTACTGGTTACTGGGCGTCTTTCCAGACCGAGGAAGCCTAACTCAGGTAGATATGTCCATTGAGTTTGCAGCCACTTTTCAATACCCAATCTTCTAGAGGCTGTAACTCTATGCGATACCGTCCGATTTGGATGCTTTCACTTGCATCAGGTGCTCTGAGGTCTCCTCTCATATATCCTGCGAACAGGCACCAGTCGGACGGACAGCTGCGACCTATATGGTGTTGCAAGTCAGGTCTTCTTTACTGATCTCTTTGGTGAGGGGACCCAACTTTCCAGACGGCGTATGGTGACCGACTGTCCCAACGTCGGGGCCGGAGGGGGGTGTTGCTAACTCTTTTTAGAGGTTCGTGCGCGAAGGTAGGGTAATTTGAACCCCTTATCCTTCTGGGAGCTCTGTGCCTAACAGTGTTGCTAACTCTCTTTCAGAGGTTCGTGCGCGAAGGTAGGGTAACTTGAGCCCCTTATCCTTCGGGAAGCTCTCTGCCTAACACGGCGTACCGCCTTGGGGCGGAAGCTACCCATTTTAAACCGCGATTTTTGAAACCACACGACGTTGAAGTTTCACTTTCCCATAGAAAAAACCGTATCCCGGTGAGCCTTGTGCAAGGAAAAAAGCAAACAAGCAAACCGTCTCAGAATAAAAAGACTGCAGCATGCTGCGAGAATCGCAACAAATGCATCCAGGATGGCAGCAGGACATTACATTCATAATATGAAAGAAGGCACCATACCAGCCGAAAGATAAATGTTAGCAGATACTGGAATTGCAATAGGATTGCCCAAAGGGAGGTACGGCAAACTGGCTGCAGGAAGTGGCATGGCAAGCAAACATGGCATAGCAGTAGGCGGCGGTGTTATAGATGCGGATTATACGGGAGAGATATAAGTAATACCACGGAACCAGGGGAATAGCAGCTACAAATTCAAGGCAGCTGACGCTATCGTAGACCTGATCGTGGAAATAATACCAACACATGATACCATGGATATGGATAATCTGAATAACACCGAAAAGGGAGCTCATGCATTCGGCTCAAGTGGCACAGGCATCAGTCCCAAATGGCTAATTATGTGTCCAGCACTCCAAGTCAAGATTTGTTTCCTAAACACAAAGCCACGGGACAACTCATACTTTGACCAAGAAGATATTCACACATACACTACTTTACACGACGAGGTAACAATGCGGTCCAGTGCCATGATTGCAGCAATAAAAATGCAAACCATGGAATAGTCATTCATCGACAGAACAAGAACGGCGGGAAAAAAAGGTGACACCTGGACAGCATGAAAAGGGAACTAAGCTAATTAAAGGAAAGAGAGGAAGGACTACCGAAGCACTGGGAGCAGGAAGATGGACTACTCTATTACAAAAAGTAGACTATTCCTTCCTCCAAAGGAAGAACTCTTAACAGAGATCCTGAAAGGATGTCACGACTCTAAGTTAGCTGGACGCTTCGGACAAGGAAAAAGCAATTGAATTGGTTCCAACAAACTTCCACTGGGAAAAACTCCGCGAATGGATCAACCACTATATCCGGCCTTGCGACGCATGTCAACATAACAAGTCTCCACGACAGTCGACGAATGGATTACTCCTACTATTAGAAGTACGCTACGCAGCATGGACCTCCGTCTCAGTAGACTTCATTACGCAGTTACCCGAATCCCAAGGACAGACCCAGATCATGGTAGTAGTGGACCGTTTTACAAAACTGGCACACTTTATGGGCTTAGCGACAAATGCAACCACAACAGATGTTGCGCATACCTTCCTTCAGGGAGTCAGGAAACTTCAGGGGCTCCCCTCCGAAATCGTATCAGACATGGACGCAAAGTTTTCTAGGGAATTTTTGGAACCATGGTGCAAAGCATCAGAAATCAGGAGGGAAATGTCGACGGCATATCACCCGTAAACGGATGGAGCAACCCAAAGAACCAACCAAGTACTGCAAGGTTACGTTCATAACTTCGTCAACTATGACCAAAACAACTGGTATTAGCTGCTCCCTTAGCTGAATACACCTACAATAATTTCAAAGCAAGTACACATAAACTGAGCCTCTCTTCCCCAAAGACGGGTTTTATCCGCAGATAGGATGGATTAAAGAAAGATAAGTTCAAAGGCTCGGAGCCGCAATTGATACACACAGGATGAAAACAGTGCAGGGGAACTTCAGGACAACGCTCGAGCAAACAAGAGAGACAATGAAGAAGTACTATGACTGGCGAGCGACACCACAGCCCTTCATCGAGATTGGTGACTTGGTAATGTTAAACGAAAAAACATTAAGAACAAACGACCAACAAGAATGTTCACCCCACGATTGTATGGCACTTGTGAGGTATTAGAGAAAAAAGGGAAGATGGAATTCAAACTCGATATCCCGACTAGCTGGAAAATCCCCCAGTATTCCCCATCTCACTTCTCCAACCCTATAAAGTTTCTGACCGACCCAACTGAGAATAACCCCACCCGAACCAGAGGACGTCGAAGGTGATGTGAGATTGGACGTTGAAAGAATCATCAAAGGGGAGATAATCACCGACAGGTGAAAGATCAGAAGGATAAACAAGGGGATCAAGGAACTCCGATACTTTTTAAAATGGGCAGGATGCTTAGAGGATGTAAAAAGAGCTGAGAACCACTGGAGGGGTTGGAAAACGCAAGAGAAGAGGTGGAAAATTCTCACCTGGAAAACCCAGGAATGCCAGGGCCGAACTTGGATGAGTAGTATGAGAAAGGTTTTCCATAAGTGGGACAAGTTACCCTACCTCGGCACACAAAACCTGTGAAAAAGATTTAGCAACCCACCCCTCCAGCCCCGACGTTGGGACCATAGGTCATCACATCTCACTTGGAAAGTTGCGTCCCCTCACCAAAGATTGGAGTAAAGAAGCCCCTGCTCACAACAGGATATACGTCGCGGCCGTCTAACCAACTGGTTCCTGTTCGCAAGATATATGAGAGGAGACCACAGAGCACCTAATGCAAGTGGAAGCATCTAATCGGACGACATCGCACGGGGTTACAACCACTGCAAAAGTGGGTATCAGAAAACTAATACAAACTCACCAGAAGTATCTACCTTAGTTAGAGTTCCTCAGTCTGGACAGACGCCGAGTAACCAGTAGGAATCGAGGATGCTCGGAGAGGGAGTCGGGGAACTCACGAAAGGGATGTTGGCAATAGACCGATAACTATAGTCGTAACCATTGGTTCGATCACCAGGGAAAAGTCGTTAAATGCCGGTTGAGCCTGGGGAATGCTCACTGCCGACCATGTCAAAACTGAGCCACTAATATGAAGACTGCCCTTCTTCTATCCGAGTGACTAATTTTCTGACATGCGAACAAATGGATATTATTCGTCGATTCATTTAGTAACGTATACATGTTCATATAGCCATCTAGGTGGACGGGCGCTACACCCTCCCCATGAGCGAGGCATACGTGACAATAAGTTGCGCAAATGAGAGTAGAAAGATGACAGATGTTCAGGGTCAAGTCGGCCCCCACTTCAAAGAAGTCGAGCTTGGTGAAAGAAAGATACTCAATGATAGGAAGAGATTATGTGGCCTCGAACACCCAGACACGGAATATAAATATCGAGATGTCTTCGTAGCTGCTATCAATCATCAAGCAACTGAGAAGAGACGATAGCACTATATACACGTTAACACCCATTTATATGTTTACCTACTTTATATTTCTACTTTGACATTTGTCTCTCTAAAGGTATTCTCTGAATTACCAACAACCGGGCTTAGTATATTCGCTTGTTCTTAGAATATTATTACCCCCATAACACTTGCCTTTTTGAAGATGATGGTGAAGAGCTATTGGAGGCGGCAGATATTCCCTCTGAGGGAGTCAGATGCGATGGTAATGGAGAAGTTGTCCACGTACCAGAGCATGACTCGCTTCGGGATTGTCATGTGTACTGGGGTGACATAGATGAGGATGTTATGGGGGTAGTAATATTCTAAGAACTAGCGAATATGCTAAGCCCGATCGTTGGTGATTCGGAGACTACGTCTAGGGAGACAAAACTCAAGAGGGAAGTCTAGTAGGTGAAACGATAAATATTTGTTTAATGTGTATATAGTGTTAAGGTCTCTTCTCCGTTGCTTGCCTGATAACAAAAGCTACGAAGACACCTCGACATTCATATTCCGCGTCTGGGTGTTTGCGGGCTACATATCTCTCCCTATAACTAAGTATCTTTCTTTCACCTGGCTCAACTTCTTTGAAGTGGGAGCACGACTTGACCCTGAACATCCGTTATCTTTCTAGTCTCGTTTGCACAACTTGTTGCCACGTATGCCTCTCTCATGGGGAGGGTGTAGCGCCTGTCCACCTAGATGGCTATAGGGACATGTATCCGTTGGTAAATAGATTTACGAATAATCTCCATATGTTTGTATGTTAGAAAATTATTCGCTGGGATAGAAGATGGCGAATCTTCATATTATTGACTCCGTTAAAAGTTGGTCTGCAGGAGGCAGTCCTTTGTCTTAACTGGTATCATACGACCCGTTGCCATCGATCGAACCACTGGTTTCGACAATAGTTATCGGTCTTTTGCCAACAACCCCTTTGGGAGTTCCCCGACTCCCTTTCCGAGCATAGTGCTTTCCTACTGGTTACTGGGCGTCTTTCCAGACCAAGGAAGCCTAACTAAGGTAGATACGTCCCGTGAGTTTTGTAGCCACTTTCGATACCCAATCTTGTAGTGGGTGTAACTCTGGGCGATGTCGTCCGATTGCGATGCTTTCACTTGCATCAGGTGCTCTGAGGTCTCCTCTCATATATCCTGCGAACAGGAACCGGTTGGACGGACGGCCGTGACCTCTACGGTGTTGCAAGTAGGGTCTTCTTTACTGATGTCTTTTGTGAGGGGACGCAACTTCCCAGGTGATGTATGGCGACCTACTGTTCCAACGTCAGGGCTGGAGGGGGGTGTTGCTATCTCTTTGTGAGAGGTTCGTGCGCGAAGGTAGGGTAACTTGACCCCCTTATCCTTCTGGGAGCCCTGTGCCTAACAGAGGAACATGAGGTGGGAAATCAGGGATCCCTGGGGGGTGCCCACCGAGACTTGGACTAGGAGGTTGGGCGAACCCTGGAAGATCTCGGTGCAAGTCCTCCCTGAGAGGATAGATGTCACAATCCTCTCCTCTCTTTCGGGTAATACTTGCAGCAGGTAACCAATAGGTCCCAACGATCACTTCTCTCAGCCTGATAGCTACTGCGATAGCTACGTCCTCTGACTCCTATTTAGTAGTATTGATTGTCAGGCCCGTGTAAGACAGTGGTGTCTTAATTCCCGAACGGATGATGGATAAATATCTTGTATCAAAGGTATGGTGTATGAAAGAACTCAGAGGGTTGCGTGAAGAAACCCCATCTAATGTCTTCTCTTTTTTTCTCCTTTTTTCATGTTCTTTGTTTAATTATTTTCCTCATCTACCAGGTACAAAGACTACGTGCAGCTCTAGCTATGCTAAACAAAACCCTTTGTGACAAACCAACCAGCGCCAGGGGAAAAGCCATTAACCCAGGTCCCGATGGTATGAGACCAACAGCACACCAGCCATGCGAAATAAGAAATCAAACACCAACTCAGGGGGTGGAATAAGCAATATCAAATAAATACATCAGGAGGAATCAACAGGAAAACCCTTGCTGTAGACACCAAGAAAATAAATAATTGTTATACCCAGTTATGAAATCCATAGTAACCGACAATGAAAGAAGAACAATTGAAATGCTGGGGCCACTGTAAACCCTAGCAGCGGTGCTAGAAATACTCAGAGCCCAACACGTTTACCTCCGCCACCGAGAAAGTGCAATACAATGCGTGAGCGTAACCGAGGGGCCTGACCGTTTAGAAATAACAAGCAGAGGCGAAGGGGCAGTTGGGTGCTAGCCGAGTCAGTGGATTTTTAGCTGTAACCAAGCAACGGGACGAGACCTTGCGGAGGGAGAGCAGAGGTAGACCCAATAATGGTAGAAACTATCGGTAACCGTGTCAGTGTCTGACTAGGCAGACTCTACAGGTAGTGAAGAGAATGGAGGAATCCACTGTGGCCAGTTGAAAAGGTTTCTCATACTGCGAAATGTAGTTCCCGGGCCCGCCGTCTGTAACATGGGCGAGAGGGTGATCCCGACAGTGCAAATGCTAAGCGTGGCAGCAAAACTCAAGCGAAAAGAGAGGGTGCGAGAGCCAAATGACCACTACAAACCAGGACGCCAGGGCCCAAGGATGTGATGGGTGAAGTAAGGCAAGAGGGGGGGGTGCAGCTCACGGAGAGTGCGGGTGCAGCTTACTAAGAGTCTGGGGATGAATGTTCACCATAAATTCTCATGGTGTTGAGTTTTCAATTGTTGGAGGTCTAGAGGAGATGGTTCGTGATCTACATTCTATGTCTTTTTTTATTTTTAATACTTTTTTTATTTTATTATATTTTGAATTTTGTTTCTAGCTAAGGCCAAAGGCCGAAGCAATAAGTACCAAAATAGCATGAAGCCTCGAAGGCTTTGGCCGCAACAAACTTCCACCCAGTCCAATCCATCGTCAAGGCGGTGGAACCTGTGGGAGAAAAACCACTGGTCTAAAACGCGCACCAAGCGTCCCGGCGCTGAAAACTACAACAAAATGTACATGAAACTAGCAACCAAAAGAAAGCATCTACCGAAAACCCAGAAAGAAAACCTAACCGTGACAAAAACCAAAAATACCTAACCCGTAGGAGAAACCCCAGCGAAAGCACATCCGCTATGAAGGCCTTTAACGATCCCTAACTGAAAACACCACCGAACCAGAACCCTACTCGAGGGTAAATGTACAGGGGCCATAGAGACCAGATCGTGGGGCTAATGGTAAATCCTGTGGCAGGTCAGGCCGAGGGAGTCCAGGGGTCCCTAAAGAAAGCGAGGTGGATGATGGCCGGAAGCAGAAGCTACCAAGCTGGATGGGGGGGTGTGAGGCTGTAACCGAGTCACGGGACGAAGATCAAGTGAGGGGTGGGAGGGGTGTGCCCAATCAAGTAGAAGTACAAGTGATGGAGCACCGAAACGAGATACTGACTTTTTGACGATGCCGACTGTACCGAACAGTGATCAAAGGAGATAGTGCAATACCAGTGAGCAGAGCCACCGGGGCCACTACTTCAATGATACCCCGAGACTGCGACCAACCCATCGACCAAAGAAAGGGGTTGCCGACGGTGCAAATGTTAACCGAGGGAGTGAAACTAGTGGGGAAACAGGAGGGGAAAGTGACGGTGAAACCCCATACCACCAAGGTACCAAAGCATCTGGAAGATCAGAAGGGAATCAGTGGAGCAAGGGGGGGTCATAGCATCAGCCTCCTAGGCAGAAGAGCCATCAGAAGAGGGGAAAAGGGGTGGATGTTGACGATGAATTCTTATGGTGTTGAGATTTCAATCGCCGGAGGTGGAGAGGAGACCGTGGTGGCCCAACTTGCAAGTGTTTTTTGTTCTTCTTTTTTTTATGATGTGTTCATGGTTTTTAGGTACAAGAAGCTTCGTGCAGCGCTAGCTATGGCAAGAACAAAACCTATATATCAAACAAAACACAAAGGAAACCATATTCCCGAGTCCACCGCAAATCTGACAAAGTTGGCCTAAAACCATCGGCTAACACTCTCGTACGAGAATAATTTATGAAAGCAAATTACTAGCACAAAACTACACTCCTGCGCTGATTGTAGGGATAAAAAATAAAATTAAGAAAAAGAGCTTTTCCAAAGAAAACAACTTCTCCTACGCAGAAAGTCCTGAGTCTTTGGAGGGGAGGGGGGGTGTAGATGGAGGGGAGGGGGGGTGTAGATGGAGGGGAGGGGGGGGGAGGGGTCAAGGGTCATTTCGGAGGGGAGGCTGGTCTTGGTGCTGGTGATGTACCAGCCGAGGGCGACTACGAGGGAGGGGTCATTCAAGATGGGGCTATCCTGGTCGACGCTGGTGACCTCTTTCAGTAGGAGGTCCCGGCCCAGGAGCGGGAGGGGCAGTGCAGCATGGCATGCTGGAAAGACTCTGGTTCCATCCAGCATCGGGGCCAGGTGAGCTCTGGTTCAATAGTGAACCAGGAGGGGCGGGCCGCACCATAGCTTTTGGCGACGTGCATTTGATGGATCCTGCCTGCAACGAACTTCCCCAGGCCCATGAAGGGGTGAGGCGGTAGACGAGGGGGGTGGTGGTAGTAGGGGGGTGCGTCAGTGTCCCAATCTTTGAGCATCATGTCCCTAGCTCTAACGCGTTGGGCGTGGTAAGTGCGTGCCATAAGCTGGGGAGGGGGGATGTTGCTGCCGGCCAGGAGGGGGGTGTGGAGGAGGAGGGGAAAATGAGTGAGGCCTTCTTGGAGGGGGCAAATAAGGTGGGCTAGGGCGTCGACTGGCAAATGTTTCCTGATCGGGGGAGACGGGACGGGAGTCTGCCAGTTGAGGGTGAGGTAACCCGAGGACAGGCCATGTGTAACATGGCAGGATAGGTCTTGGGCCCTGAAGGCTAAGAGGGACGGGGAGGAAGCTGAGAGCCTAGTGGGTGCCTGGTTGCTGGTTGGGAGGGTGCAGGCGATCCTGGGGGCGGCTAGGGGTCTCTTCATCAGCAAAATGTAAAAACCAGTCCTGGTCCACCAAGGGGGATCATGGACCCACTGGTCCTCCTGGGCCACTCTGATCCACCAGGGTCCACATTTTCGGTAAAATTTCAAAAAGTGTGGATCAGAATGGATCGGAGTGGACCAGGTGGACCACAGGGACCAGAACCCTGATTGGTGGACCAGGAGGGTTCAGGACCGCCTTGGACCACGATCCAACATTTTCCTGATGCTTGTATCTGCAGTAGGAGTTGATGGGGGGGAAGCAAGCTTCCCGGGAGAGGATCAAGGTCGGGGTGGAGAAGAAGGGGTTGGTGATCGATCCCTAGACCCTGTGCCAGAAGCTGTTCGGGCCTCTGAGGGCGCCGGAGTTGGCAGTTAAGAGGTCGGCCCAATAGGTAAGTATGGGGAGGAGGATGCCAAGTGCGATACTGTTATGGGGGTAGTAATATTCTAAGAACAAGTGAATATACTAAGCCGGGCTTTGGTAATTCGGAGAATACGTTTAGGGAGACGAAGGTTCAGGTAGAATAATAAGATGTGTTAGACGGTAAATGTTTGTTAACATGTATATGGTGTTAAGGTCGCTTCTCCGTTGCATGATGATAGATAGCAGCTACGAAGACACCACAATATTTATATTCCACGTCTGGGTGTTCGGGGGCTACATAATCTCTTCAGATAACCAAGTATCTTTCTTTCACCTAGCTCGTCTTCTTGGAAGTGGGAGCCCGACTTGACCCTGAACATCCGTCATCTTTCTACTCTCCTTTGCGCAACTTATTGCCACATATGCCTCTCTCACTGGGAGGGTGTAGCGCCCATCCACCTAGATGGCTATGCGAACCTGTATCTGTTGCCAAATAGATTTACAAATAATCTGCTTGTGTGCGCATGTCAGACAATTATTCGCCGGGATAGAAGATGGCCAGTCTTAATATAGTTGGCTCTGTTTTGACTTGGTTTGCAGGATGCATTCCTTGGTCTTAGACGGGATCTCACGATTCTTTCCTATCGATGGAACCAATGGTTACAACGATAGTTATCGGTCTCTTGCCAACAACCCCTTTGGGAGTTGCCCGACTCCCTTTCCTAGCATAGTGCATTCCTACTGGCGGCTAGGCGTCTTTCCAGGCCGAGGAAGCCTAACTAAGGTAGATGCGTCCTGTGAGTTTGTATCCTCTTTTTGATACCCACTCTTATAGTAGCTGTGGCTCTGTGCGATGTCGTCCAATCAAGATGCTTTCACTTGCCTCAGGTGCCCTGAGGTCACCCCTAATATATCCTGCGAACAGGAACTGGTCGGACGGATGGCCGCCACGCATACGGTGTTACAAGTAGGGTCCTCTTTACTGATGTGTTAGGTGAGGGGACGCAACTTCCCAGGCGACGTATGGTTACCTATTTTCCCAACGTCGGGGCTGGAGGGGGGTTTTGCAAAGTCTTCTTTAGAGTTCCGTGCGCCGAGGTAGGGTAACTTGACCCTCTTATCCATGTGGAAGCTCTGTGCCTAACACGAGCTCCCTCCTCTTAAGCTTTGTCCTGAATACTTTTTGTGCAACTATAATACATGCTTAATCCTTGATGAGCTCCATATGGTAGGGGTAAAAAGCAGAAGTGTTTACTTGTCCATTTGTGGAAACCCTTTCTATTACTACTCATCCAAGTTCGGCCCCAGCATTTCGGGGTTTTCGCTATCAAATTTTTCCTCCTCTTCTCTGGCATTTTGCCACCCCTCCGGTCGTTGCCACGTGTTTGCATCCTCTGAGCATCTCACCCATTTTACAAAGTATGGGAGCCCCTTAAACTCCTTGTTTACACTTCTGACCTTTATCGTGTAGCTGCTTATCTCACTTTTGATGATTCTTTCAACCTCCCATTCCAGGTCACCTTCAACCTCCTCTCGTTCTCCTGGGGGTTGATCTCAGTTGGGTCGGTCAGAGACTTTATAGGGTTCGAGTAGCTAGAAGTGAAATACTGGGCGGATTGTCCAGCGAGCCGGGATATCGAGTTTGAAGGCCCTATTCCCTTTTTTCTCTCATGCTTTACAAGGGCCATATAATCATGTAGTGAACCTTCTTGTTGGTGGTTTGCTCTTAATATTTTTTGCTTTTAACATGACCAAGTCACCTATCTCGATGTCGGGTTGCGGTGTCACTCGCTGGTCGTAGTATTTCTTCACAACCTCTCTTGTTTGCTCAAGAGTTGTCCTCCTGTTCTCCTCCACTGTTTTCATCCAGTGCGTATACATTGTGGCCCCTGGGTTTTGATTCTCTCTTTCCTTCGTCCATTCCGTCGGTGGATGGAACCCGTAGTTGGAAAAAAACAGGGTTAGTTTATGTGTACTGGCTTTGGAATTATTGTTGGCTTATTCGGCTAACGGTAGTAGCTGATACCAGTTGTCCTGCTCATCGTTGCCGAAGTTACAAAGGTAACCTTCCCGCACTTGGGGGGTTCTTTCCATTTGTCTCTCGGTTTGTGGGTGATATGCCGTCGACTTTCGCCTTTTACCTTCTAATACTTTGCACAACGATTGCCAAAATTCACCAGGGAACTTGGCGTCCATGTCTGATAGAATATGTGCTGGGAGTCCTTCAAAATCCCAGACTTCTTTAAGGAAGCTATCCGCAACGTCCTTTGCGGTCGCATCTCTCGTTATGCCAATAAAATGTGCCATTTTTGTATAACGATCCACTACTACCATGATCTGGGTTTGTCCCTGAGACATGGGAAACTGGGTAATGAAATACACTGAGATGGAGGTCCATGCCGCGTAGGGTACTTCCAATGGTTGGAGTAATCCTTACCTTGAATGTCGTGGAAGTTTGTTATGTTGACATTCGTCACACGATCGGACATAGTCGTTTATCCATTCAGTGAGTTTGTCCCAGTGGAAGTTTCTCGTAACCAATTCAAGGCTTTTTTCTTGTCTGAACTGTCTGGCTCCCTTAGAGTAGTGACACCCTTTTGCGTTCTCGGTTAAGAGTTCTTCCTTTGAATGAATCAAGAGTCGAGTTTTGTAGTAGAGTAGTCCATCTTCCAAAT
>Ga0307507_10005134_pt1 | contig 21944 bp, 7 predicted proteins | sample 7_EM_MG_FD_207223 | JGI IMG/M metagenome (GOLD analysis project Ga0307507, IMG submission 207223) | Populus trichocarpa ectomycorrhiza microbial communities from riparian zone in the Pacific Northwest, United States - 7_EM | ecosystem: Host-associated > Plants > Roots > Unclassified | place... | reverse complement strand
CTAGTAATATTTAGGCCGTTATTACTAGTATAGAAGAACTAATATGGACGGAAGCTGAGATTATATATTAACTACGGAAACCTAAAAACAACCTATATTCTTTAGAAGGCAACTTTAATTTGTATTAAAACCCCTAGAACACTAACCCCCTACTTAAAGCTGCTCTCCTACCTAGAGGTGCCCTCCTACTTAGAGTTGCTCCGCCTTTACCTCCTCTACTTCAGCTAACTGGTGAGCCTTTACCACGAGAAGTCACGAATCTAATAAAGGTATATTTGGATAAAGAAAAGAAGTTTGGAGAAGAACTATACAATATACTCAGAGTAAAACTATAGGTCTTCTATAACTGTTGCAATAAGGTTGGAATTTAACGCCACTAGTACCATTACGCTTTCTCTATTATGTTAAGGGGATGGGTAGCAACATTCTATTACAACTATATTGCGGGTAAAAACTATAGCTTTAATATAATGCTTTAGCTTACTAAAGCCCACTTTAAGACTAATAAGAATCGCCAACTTTATATATCCGAATGGCAAGAGACTATATTCTAGAGAGTTATTACTTCTAACCCAATAAAGACTTATTTAGAGTGCCTTTAACTACTCTTTAATAAACTCTAGAAAATCTAACGTGGCCTTACTAAAACCTACTAAAATAAAAACAGCCTAAGGGACTAGGTTATCTTAGCATACCATAGCATTCCTAAGTGTAACTTGGCGCTATACAAACCTATAGATACGTTTAAAGGAGTATATGCTGAGCTACGCTCCGCCATAGGTACTATAATGCGAACACAAGAATCTTAACAGCTCTATACCAAAAACCCTACCTAAATAAGTATTCCCGACTAATACGATTATAACTAGACTGATTAAATATATGGTGGCCGTGGTAGGGAATACGGAAGAGGGTATAATTAATGTCAACTATAAGGCAACCGTGGAGGTCCTTATGGAGGTTCATTTTAAAATAATCGCTAGAAGAAGTGCTATGTTTGTAAAAAGCCAAAGTGCTAGTTAACTAGACACTCCCTTAATAAGCGAAAAGAGGCATATAACAAGTTCCGTCAAAGTGTAAGAAACGTTAGAAATTATAAGGTCACTATAGCCTACTTCCAAAGCTTCCTAATTTAATACAAAGGCGTAGAAGACCTTAAGGGTGAGGTTAATAAGGTCGAACAGCTCCTTATAGATATAAAAATTAAGGACTACTCTCCTAACCAATACTTTACTAAGTATGGTGAGGTAAATGGCATATAAACCATTACTGTTCTTAATGACTAATCTATGCTCCATTTTATTATAAAGTTATATATCTTTAACAAGCCAAAGGAGAGCTCTGCGTTTTCCTTTAATAACAGATACTCGGCAAACGTCTTCTATAGTATTATACCGGATACTGGAGCCGTAGAAGTATCTACAGTAGGAGAACCTTAAGTTTAAGCCCTTTAGTAGCTTAATAGCTCTATTTAGATTAACTAATTAACGGCAGGCCAATATATAATTCGCTTTAGTAAAGGTACTGCAATCTCTCTCAGCATAATTAGGGTCCAAACCCCCTTAGGATATATCACTTTCCATATTATTCCTATAAATACTCCGTTTCTATTTTGCATTAAAGATATAGATAAGTTAGGCGTTAGGCTTAACAACCTTAAGAATATACTTGTTTAGGGAGACAATTAGGTGCCTATTATGCGCAAGTAGGGTTACCCCTAGTTGCTCCTTTATTAACTAGAAAAGAGTATTGCTTAAAGCCACTTAACTAAGTCGGAATTACGCCAACTGCACCATCGTTTTGGCCACCCATTTGTTTATTAATTACTTAGGGTTCTTTAATAAGCAGGCCATAAATTCAAGGTCAAGGCAATTAAGCATCTTATAAAATACTACCACTACTGCCAAATGAACCAGAGGTCCCCTGGCTGATTTAAGTTCACCCTTAAAGATAACTACAACTTCAACTTCTATATTATCGTTGACATTATATATCTTAGCGGCAAGCTAGTACTCTAAGTTGTTAACTTCTTAACCTCCTTCCAAGCCGCACAATTTTTAAAGGATATGTTAGCTAGGAACGCATAGGATACCCTTTAGTTATGCTAAATTAATGTCTACCTAGGACCCCCTAATTAAATCGTCTATAACGTAAAAAAGAACTTCTTATCTGCAGAGTTTTAACAATAGATAAAGGCAATGGCAATTAAGGTTAAGGAAGTCCCTATTAAGGCACATAATAGTGTTAGAAAAGTAGAGCGATATTACGCGCCATTATGCCGCGCATATAAGATTATCTCTTTAGAACTAGAGGACGCTAGCAAAGAACTTACCTTATAAATAGCTGTCAAAGCTATTAACAATTCTGCTAGCCTAGATAGACTTATACCCATATTGCTAGTCTTTGGCGCCTACCCTTAAATAACTAACAATTCTCCACTATCTCCCTCCGTTATGTAATAAGCTAAGGCTATTCGCAAGGCAATAAAGAAGATACGACGTCTCTACGCCATATACCAAGTCAACAACGTACTAGGAATAAGAAATGGCCTAAATACCTTAACTACGCTTAATCTACCACTCCAGTCTAAGGTACGCATATGGCATAAAAAGGGAGGATGGTTAGGCCCATATTAACTTATTACAATTAATAGCCAGACTTATACTATTTAGATGCCTTATAGACCCACTTAATTCCGTTTAACTATTATTAAGCCTTACTATAAAGATAACAGTTTTAAGCCTTTGCAGGATACTATAGAAAATGCCCTAAAGAAGAGCTATAATTAATATACTCTAGAAGGCGACCACAATTCTAATATAATTATAGTAGATATGCCGCAACTATAACGCGGTAGAGGTCGCCTAAAGGGATTATAAAATCGCTAACATCTTATTAATTTTAAAGAGCAATTTATTGCCGCTATTAAGACTAGAGTTAAGCTGTTAATGGCCTTTATAACAGCTAAGAAGAAGGCTGACTTTAAACTTATAAAATAGCTCTAAAAGGAAGGTTATATTATAACTCCAGGAGCTCCTTTCTAAGCATCTAATAAGTAGGAGATTGATAGTCTTATTATAAGAGAAGTCTTTAAATTTAAGAAATATAACCCTACTAAGTTTAATAAAGTTTACATCTTTAAATCAAGAATAGTTAATAAAATTAAGGGTAAAGCTATTAACGCCCTATTTAAGAAATTAAGGCTTGTTATCTAAGGTTATAATAATAATAGTAAGGAGGTAATTCTTATATAATCTCCTATAATTTAACGAGCTAGTTAGTGAGTTATTATTACACTAGCTCCCTCCTTAATAAAGAATAGAATAGCGGTTTATTTATGAGATATTACTTAGGCCTACACCTAATTAGAGACGCACCTTTAGCGCTTAATATTAGCATACCTTCTAGAGCAAATTCGTCACTAATATCCCAAAGATACAATTATGGTTGTGCTTAAGCCATTATATAGAATCATAGAGGCAGGAACCTATTAGTGGGCTATCTACAGCAAGCACTATAAAGAGAAGCTTTTAATAACTACTTCTATATTTAACCTATGCTTCCTAATTATAACTATAGGAACTCTATTTGGAATTGTTGGCATATAAACTAATAATATAATTATCTTAGGAGACGACTAATTCTCAGCTCTTAAAGAAGATAAGTTAGTAAAGGTAAATCTTATAGCAAAGCTAAAGGAAAAGCTTAATTTAATAATACTATTACTCTTTAATAGATGCACCCTCTCCCTAAACAAGGATTCTATTACTTTACGCTAGAAGGGTTAAGGCAAGAAGATCAACGTTATTAACGCTAATTCTCTAAAGTAAGGATATATAGAGCAACGCGCTTATAGAGCTTATGTTACTTCTATCTATTAACCTAAGGCTTTATTTAATCTCTCTATTGCCGCCCAATACTAGGAACTAACTAAGGACAACGTTCTTGCCCTAAATAAACGTCTTTCCTAGCAAATAAACCATCTTAATTGGGGACTACTCTACGTGCCTATTAATCTTCCTACTGCTAAGCTCTTTGTATTTATTAATAGATCGTTTATAAATAATAAAGATTTTAGCTCCTAGTTAGGATATAAGATTATTATTATAAACAAATTTACTAGAGAGAATAACTTTACAATCTATAGCAATTTTATCTATTAGAGCTTAACTAAGAGTAAGTACGTCACTCAAAGCGTTCTAGCGTTAGAGATATATGGAATGGTTGGCGGAGTTAATATAGTAATTACAATTGGAACTACCCTAAAGATAATTATAGATTGACTTAAACTTCCTATTATCCCTATAATCGTATGCACCAATTTATACTCCCTCTATAAGTGCTTAGTTAAGCTTGGTACTACAAAGGAGAAGCGCCTTATAATTAATATTATGGCACTTCATTAATCCTATAAACGGCAAGAACTCTTTAAGATTTAATAGATTAACGGTTAAGATAACCCAGCAGATATAATAATAAAGGCAAACCCAAACAAGGCTCTAGAAACGTTTGTTAATATAAACACTCTATATATACAAGTTAAAGGTTGGGTTAAAAGGGAGTAGGAGTATAACATTCTATAGACCCTGACTTAAACCAGCCAATTAGGATTTTCCATCCCTGGGATAGAAAATCGCTATTGGCTCGCTTACTACTAGCGCCTTAGCGGCCCACCTATCTTTGCGTTATCCGCCAAATTCTGCCAACTGCCGCATTGTCGCATATTGTCGCATATTATTTGGTATTGTTGTACACTGTCTGGTATTATCGCATCCTGTCTGTTTGTATATATGTAGATGGCAACCACAAAAAGAAGAGTTGCCAGTATTGGGAATGAGGCAAGTTGCCGTTACGCGAGGCATGTTGCCGTTACGTGTTAATGTGGCCCTAGCGTAGTAAGGAACCTTAAGTTCCTTACCCCTTTCCTCATTCCTATTAAGAAGAACAACCATTATACTATCTACGAACCGTAGCTACGTGATATCACCTTGTGTAACCAATACTTATAATTATTCCTATCCCTCCTCTTAATATAGCCCCTAATAATAGATAGGTTAAGCCAATTAATATTTATTTATTTAAGATCTATTATACTCTAATAAAACCCTACTAGCTTTATTACCTTTATATATATCTCCTTATTAAGTATTATAGTATATATAAACCACGGCACTATTAGACTAAGTAGTAATTAAACCTTAAAGAGCTATATGTAGTAGGGCCGGAAGCTCTTACCCTAGTTAGCAACTATTACGGAGCGAGTACAAGCGATAGTAATATATAGCAAAGTAGATATTATTAAGCTATGTACATAAACTATATAATAAAGTTAAGACGTTGCGTAAGGAGAGAAGGTAAGGAAACGGGAAGAAAGGGTATATATTATTAGTTTGGTTGCTTAGTTAATACGTGCACAGAGCAGAATAGGATTTAAGTAGCGGTCCTGGCAGAACTTGGCAGGATTTAGTAGACTTGGCAGAATATAGCAGAATGCGGCAGACTGCCATTAAATTGCCGTAGATTGCTAGCAGATTGCCATTAGATTATCATCTCGCGGTTAGTCTCTTCTTGTTATATTAGTAGAAATAGGTAGAAATAGGTAGGAACAAGTGGATGTGTATAAGGTGTTACAGAGGTGTCCCATAATAGTACCCCCCCTTTAAACTTAAGCTTCTGCAAGATAGGGCTGTGGTAGTTCTAGGTAGAGTTTATAAAAGTCTTCTGTGGCTTATATAAGTCCTATAGAGTTAACGGGTTCCTATAAGGGCTTAGTAAAGCCTCTCTATTTTATAAGGTATATATATTTGCATTTCTGTTTATTATACTTAATATTATTAACTCTTTTAATAAGGTACTTATCCTTACTATCTACTTTAACTGGTAGGGGAGGGTCTTGGATTTGTCTAGGTAGGGCGTCTAATGTAGGGGCGGTAGGGCAGAGGACTGACGTATAGAATATAGGGTGGATTTTAACCGTATTAGGGAGCTTCAGTCGGTAGGCATAAGGAGAGACAACTTTTTCGACTTTATAAGGGCCGGCGTTCTTCCAATTAAGTTTCTTAGTAGGTTATTTTATATTTAGATTTCTTGCGTTTAGCTAGACAAAGTTACCAATTTAGTAAGCTAATACTGGGGTTTAGTTCTTATTTGCTGCGGCTTTATAAATAGACTGGGCCTATATTATTTTATTAGTAAGGAACTCTTATAGTTCTTCTATCTTCTTTATAAATTTATTTGCTTCTATAACTTATAAGGCCTAATAAGCTAGGCAAGGAATATTACTAAAGGGTTTAAAACCCATTTGCGGGTGCTAGCTATAATTAGCTAGGAATAGGGAGACCTTTATGGTTTCTAAGACGGAGTTATTTGTAGTAAACTTAGTAAATATAAGCCAGTCTATCTAGTTATCCTGTAAATACAACGTGTATATCCAAATATACTGTTCCATTACAGTATTTGCACATTCTATTTAACCATCCATTTCTAAGTAGTAAGCTGTAGATAACAGTGCTTTAATATAGAGTTGAGTAGTTAGTTCTTTCTAAAATGCTAAAATAAACTGGCGGCCTTTATTAGAGACAATTGTTTTAGGGAGCCCGTGGAGTTTCTATATATAATCTAGAAACAATTGGGCAACGGCAGGTATTAATATATTGGGGTAGGCGATTAAGTGTCTTATCTTGGATAGTCGGTCTATAACTACTATAATATTCATGCAGCCTTTGCTTACAGGGAGATTAACAACAAAGTTAATTAAGATATCCTTCCATCTTCGGTCTGGAATAGGTAGTGGCTTTAAAAAGCCGTTATATATCTTATGTGAAGCTTTAGCTTATTAGTAGGTATAGCAGCTAGAGACATATCTTTGTATTATATTATGCATGTTTAGCTAATAGTATTCTTATTAGAGCAGTTCTAGGGTTTTTCCTTAGCCTAGGTAATCGGCTACTAGTAGATTATATATATGTTTAAGGAGCTTAAGCTTAAGTTTGTTATAGTTAGGTACTATTAGGCGGTTCTGATAGTACAAACGGTCTCCATAGGCTTTGCATTTACTTAAAGAAATCCTTTTAGAGCGTCTAACGCTATCTTAGATTAGCTTAAGCGTCTCTTAGATAAACTTATTATTTGGGTATTTGTTAACTATTATCTGTTTAATTAATTAATTAGTTATTTTAAGGACGTGTATTATAACATCTTTAATAGGAGGGTTGAATAGCTTAGGGTAAAGTAGGGTTTAATTATAGTAGGCACGCGCTTCTTCTTGTACTGGTATGTCTTATAAATATTAGGTTAGGGCATTAGGTTTCTAACCTTAAATGCCTAGGTAGTATATAATTAAGAATTGGAAATAAGACAAATATTCTAACTAGTGGGCCTAATAATAACTCAACTGTTTTGTGGTTGTGAAGTACTGTAGATTTTTATAGTTGCTAAGAACCTTAATTAGAAATCCGGCGCCTTCTAGTTTGGGTTGCTATTGTTTAAAACATCTAATAATAGCTAATAATTCCTTATCGTAGATCTCGTAGTTACATTTAGCTAAACTTAGTTATTTTAAAAAGTATGCTATAGGGTGCAGTATTCCTTCCTCGTTATACTAGGATAGAATACCTCCAGTAATATAGTTAGATGAGTCAGCCTCTATAATACTTTTTTGGTTTAGATTAAAGTATTAGAGTATAGATGTGGTAGTAAACATGACTTTTAGGTAGGTAAAGGCCTTCTTATATTCTTTATTAAAGATAAAGGCTTTATCCTTTTGGGTTAGAGCTATAAGGGGTAAAACTAGGGCGGAGAAGTTATTAATAAACCGTTAGTAGAAGTTAGCAAATCCTATAAAGGCTCTTACGTCCTTAACATTCTTAGGTTCTTACCAGTTTATAATTGCTTTAATTTTCTTTGGGTCCATTTATATGCCATTTATAAAAATAACAAGTCTAAGGTATAGAACTTCCGTTTTATAGAACTCGCATTTATCTACATCTAATTATAGGCTAGCTCTATATAGGGCTTCCAGGACAAGGTTAACATATTTCTTATATTTAGCCAGGTTATTGCTGTATACTAGGATGTCATTAATATAAGTAGTACAGAAAACATCCAGGTAAGGTTGTAGGGTATTATTTATAAAGTATTGGAACGAACTTAGGGCGTTTATAAGGCTAAACGGCGTTACTAAGTATTTAAATAGTCCGTATCTAGTACGGAATGCAGTAAGCTATTTATCTCCCTTTGTAATACGGAGGCAGTTAAATACATAGATAAGGTCAAGTTTCGTATAGTAGCGAGCCTTACTTAATTAATTTAGTGTCTCTTAAATCAACGGGAGTGGGTACTAATTCTTAATAGTGATAGCGTTAAGAGCTTGGTAGTCTATATAGAAGCGTAGACCACCGCTAGGTTTCTTAATAAAGATTATAGCTATAGCTATAGGCGAAAAGCTTGCTCTAATAAATCCTTTACTTAGGTACTTGTCTAAGTACTTTTGCAGTACTTTAAGTTCATTTTGGGACATTCCGTACAGGGGTCTAAATCCTAGCTGTTTTCCTTCTTCATGTATAATCTTATGGTTATATAGTTAGTGTTCTGCTAATTTGTTGGCTTCCTTTTATAAGAATACCTCCAGGTGCTTATAGTAGTATACTAGTACTTTTGTGATAGGGTTAGTATACTTCTTTAGTACTAGGGCCTTTTTAATATCGGCTATTATAACGGCAAAGATCATATATTTAGGTTTCCTGGCAAGTTGTGCTAATAGGGTAGCTCCAATTATATAGATATCTAAGGTATTAAGCGGGCTTAGATTATCCTTAGTTTCTTATATAGTTTTAGGTTTAGTGTTAGGTTTAGTATTAGATGCGGAGTTAGTATTAGATTTAGGTTCGGGTTCTTTAAGTATCCTTTTTATAGTAGAATACCAGTTCTTCTAGTACTTTTATATATTAAGCTTAAGCTTTTGCTTGGTTTGGGGCGGTGGGGTAGTTAGGGTTGGTTTATATGGTTTAGTGTAACTTTTAGGTCCTTAGTAGACGTCAGCGGAAATCTTATATTAGTAGAATTTAGTGGAATTCTTAGGTAGGTGGAATGGGTGGACTTTTTAGGTATAGGGTAGATATTAGTAGAAATTTTAGACTGGTGGATTCTGGTAGATTTTTTAGATTTTGGTTTAGAGTCTAAGTAGTAAGTTATAAGATACTTCTGCTTGCAACGGGAGGCGGTAAATAGAAGCTTAAGGTTATCCTAATTAATGGTTACCTTATATAGCTTCATCTAGGGTTGTTTAAGGATTACTAGGTAACCTAGGGTAGTTACGAAGAGCTTAATTAATTCTTTATGGTTTAGGTATTAGAGTCTTAGGGCTGTTACGTAAGTAATACGGCCTAAGACAGTGCGTTTACCATTAAATCCAAATACGTTAATATGCTGGTTAAGGGGTATTAGGGTAAACCTATTGTCTTACGCGAAGATTTTATTAATAAATCCTATGCTGCTAGCTCCTGTGTTAATTAGGACTTAAGTGTTAGCCTATTAACCTTTCTACTAAAGACAGTAGTTAATGGTTATACTATAATCCTAAGAGTTAGGTTTTGTAATATCTAATATATTTAATAAGATCCTGTAATATAGCTATCCCAGAGAGCGACTTAACTCTAAAATATGCCTTTTAGTAGCAAGTGGGAAGGGGTTCCTATAGAATATTGGTTATAACTTCGTCCTTATAAGTGGTGCTTACTAGACATAGGGCTGGAGCTAGGTAAAGATTGGGGATAGTAACTGGAGGATCAATATAGTAAACGGTTGTTAGTGTTGGCCGTTTATAAGTTGTGTTAGGTTATAGGGACGGAGCAGTATCTTAAGATATATTCTTTGCTTCCGTATTTAAAGTAAAGGCCTAGCTTAATGCGTTATTCTTATTTAGGGGACCCTAGTAGAGTATATCCTAGGGTCCCTATATTAATATCTATGGCGTTAAGGTACTTAGGCTGGGATAATAACTTAGTAGATATTTACGGGGCTGTCGTATTATATTAAGGAGTAGACTTTAGTGTTAGGCGTAGTATATTATTATACTATTTATTAATAATATTTATGTAGGCGTTAAGAGCTCCTAGTAGGTTTACACCTATTAGGGAGGTTTTTAGTTTAGGGCTTAGGGACTTAATAAGGCTATTAACTAGTGCGGAGTTATTCTAGCCTATTTCCTTTATATAACAGTTAAATTTAGAGAAGTATACTAGAAAACTTTTTGTTTCTTAAGTTATATAGTTTATCTTCCTTTAAGTGGTAGCTTAATGGTTTGGGTTACTGTATGTGGCTTTAAGTAGTATAACTAGACTTTATACTAAGTTCGGTTAAAGGGGTTTAATAAGGTTAGCTACGTCTCCTTCTAGTTAACTTAGGGCGTAGCAGAGTTAGTTAGCTTTAGTTAGGTAGTGGTTAACATTACCAGTTAGCTTATTTTTAAGCTAGCTTAGGAATAATCTAAGTTCTTATTATTTACTAGTAAATATTAAAGGGTCTAGTAGTTGTTTGGATTATTACGGTGTAGTAGTTGGTTTGGGATAAATAGTTACTATAGGTTTGGGACTCTCGTCCCGCGTGTTTGTTTCTAGAGAAGGCGTTTAGTTTTAGGGCCCTAGTGTGGGCATCTTAAGGGTGCGGACTTCTTCTTAGAGGTCCTTAATTATTTATAGGTGTCGTGCCTCTTATTTGGCTTATTGTTAAGTTAAAGTGGCTTAGTTCTGTATAAGGGCGTTTATAAAGGACTTCTATATCTCTGCTAATTATTTTTAGAGTATGGATATAATGCCAGCGGCTGTTATAGGGGCTTTGAGGTTATTCTGTATTTTAGAGGGTGGTATATAAGGTTAACGCAATATAGTATTATGGAGTAAGTATAAGCAATGGTAATATATAGCAAAGTAGATATTATTAAGCTATGTATATAAACTATGTAATAAAGTTAAGACGTTGCGTAAGGAGAGAAGGTAAGGAAACGGGAAGAAAGGGTATATATTGTTAGTTTGGTTACTTAGTTAACACATATACGGAGTAGAATAGGATTCAAGTAGTAGTCCTGGCAGAACTTAGCAGGATTCGGTGGACTTGGCAGAATATGGCAGAATGCGGCAGACTGCCGTCAGATTGCTGTAGATTGCCGGCAGATTGCCATCAGATTATCGTCTCGCGGTTAGTCTCTTCTTATTACGTCGGTGGAAACAGGTAGAAACAGGTGGGAACAGGTGGATGTGTATAAGGTATCACGGAGGTGTCCCGTAACAGCAACTAAATAATACTTATTAATTATAACTAAGGAAATATATAAGCAAAAAGCGGGCTAAGTAAGGATATAGTAGAACCGTTTACTTAATAGTAACTCTAGTAATATTAGAATATATATAAACCAACCCGCCTTAATATATTTTAGGATATCCGTATGCGCTTTTATTATCTCTATATATATAAATACGGGATTTACTTCTAAAATAGCCTATATCTTTAATAGCTACTCCTTTCCAATTATATTTAGAGGTAATATAATAATAGTAACAGAAGCTTAAACTAGTAATAAAATTACCTATATTATTATACTCTTACCCTATAATATCTTCGCCGCTAAAAATAAATCCCTCTACCTATATATTACCCATCTTAATACCTTAATTTAACTAGGTTGTCCGCCATACGAATATAAAAGCTTAATAGCTTTATCTATTGCATTTAACTATTTATCTTTACTTGCCTCCTATAAGGCCAGAAGCTTATCTTATATATCCTATAACTACCTCTCTACTAAAGATATAAGATTCTCCTATATATAATTATCTAGCTCCTATAAGCTTTATAAGGCCTACTAGTGTTTCTATTTAACTATAGTCTTCTAACCCTAATAACTAGTGCTTTTCTTTAGAGCTATAGTGGGTTTTCTATATGGATATGGCTCCTAGTAATAGTAAAGGCGCTCTAGGCTAAAGAAGGATATTTCTAAAAAAGAACCCAACTATAGCACCTCCTAGGTGTTATAATAGCTTTAAGTAGTAAATGTCTATATATATATATAGTTTTATCTATATTAGCGGACTATTTAATAAAATATAATATATGCTAATAATTTTAATAATAGGTTTTTTAATTTTAACGAAATTAATATTAGGACTAAGCAATAGCTATATTATAAAATTTATACTATTTAAAAGCCCTAAGTCTTAAAAATAATATATAAACTTTTAGTAATAATAACGTGTTATATAAATAAATAAATTAGATATCCGCAATATCCGCTTAGCGGATTTTGCTAATAATTTTAACAAGACGCGCCAAACACTCTTAGACGTGATTTTGCAATTTGGAAGACGGCATAGGTTATTCCAATGCTAGCTAAAAAAAATCGCGTCTAAGCTTGCTAAGATAAGTATATAAGAGTGCGGGGCTCTCCTATAGAAGCCCCTATGGTGGGGTTCCGTAACATAAAGGCTCTGCCTTATTAAAAGCACCAGACGTTTGTTTAGTAATTAAACCTCCTTAATATTGAGGATCTAATTTAATTTGATTTAAATAATATTTAGGCAGGGTAACTATATAAAGGATTTCCCTTAACTTAACACCAAATTGGTATTATAATTTTTTAGTATTTCTTACACTGAGTCTCGGACTCGAATGGTGAGCCACACTATCTCTAAATTAGTTTTCAATCCCATACTTCTATGCTATTTTGTTAATGAGAAATTTACACTAGAGTCTAAGACCAAGATTCACCACTGCGGACTATGATCAACTTCAAGCCAATAAAAATTTCTACAAATTATATTGATTACAAGAAGGTACAACCATTTCTTCCAGACGCCTAACGAGCTCATAGGACACCACCACCCAACTGCGAAACTGTGAAACTGCCTCAAGGGGCTAGCTGCCGTTCCCGCTTCGTGTCACCGGGCGACCTGCCATTCCGTTTCACTGCCAGGATCGCGCAACCCAACCGTCACTTGCAAGCCCTCCTGCATGACCAAAAATTAACATTCACAATCGTCACTACTCAAGGTAATGACTGAAGGAAGCTTACCCTTAAATGTTGACTTGAGAACAGCTCATGATGTTAATTTGAACGCCCTTCTGGAAAAAATACCCATGAGTTAACTCCTCAGGCCCAGACAATAAGGGAGAGCAAATTGAAATCGAGCAGGAGCCGGAAATTACTTACGTTTCCAGAGAAATCGCAGCAGTACATCGAGTCAATTGGGCAGGTCCTGTCCTCCACGAGGACGTTACATAGTCCTTTCACCTTGTCGCAGCAGGCGGATTTCTTAGAGCCACCGCAATTAGTGCCTCGAGGCTTGTTATCCAGGCTATCATTGCTAGGCGGAGGGGGGACGGGTAGACCGCGAACGCTGAGAGTGGGTGTACTTGTAGGGATAGTGACAGTGGGAGTAGTAAGCGACAAACTGCTCAGACTACTGAAGCTTCTCAGGCTTAGAGAGGGAGGAGTAGGCGTGGCGGTTGGAGTAAGCTTTTCAGCTGGACGTGCAGAGACGCCAACAATGAAGGCAAGGGCGATGGAGAAGAAAGTGGATGGCTTCATTGTGATTGTAGTTAGGTGTTTGAAGTTAAAAAAAAATCGAGAAAGTATAATGAGTGACGGTTTTGGTTTATTAAATGAGTGAAAGATAGTGGGTTTAAAGGAGTGACTAGCTGTTGCTGTTGTTGATGATACTGCTTGTTGGGAGAACTCAGGACTTTATATAGAGGACCCGCACCGTTGAAGAGAGGAAAAGAGTGACAAATGTGACGTAACATACCACAGCTGAAAAGACCAAATGAAGATCCTCAATAGATATTTTAAGGGGATACGGAGACCCCAGGTACCCTTTACGGCCTTGGGCGTGGATCATTGAATGCACGTGTGGATCGTGCACGGCCATTTTTATAACCTAGTACTTGCAGCTCTCCTAAAAGAGATCAAGCCTTGCACGGTTAATCAACAGGATCACCCGAGCGCGGCCATCATCATTATTCAGCGGAAAATGTTTTGAATGAATACGGTCGGTAATGACCCTGCATAGAAGATGAAAGCTGCATATGCGGCTTGCGAAACCGAAAGTGTTTGAGAAAACCAGTTTTAGAACCAGAATCTAGGACCAAAAGACTTGAAAGTGTTCATGACGTACAACCAATTGGCAGACCTGGTGACTGAGATCGGAGGACGGCGATCTTCATCTGCCAGCACCTCAGTTTGAATATTTAAGACCTGATCTTCGTGTGGCTTGAAAATATCACCCTCTGCGATGACCCCCCAGCCCCGATTCCGAAATCCAGGGGAAGGCAAAATGTGGAGCGAAGGAACCAACATTTAAGTTTCCTTCGAAAGCTCCGCGAAGATGAATTCTATCTAGAGAGCTTGGCAGAAGCACAAGGGTTTAACCATTGCCACTAATCTATATTAGGTAAACGTGATTTTATCCCTTGCACCGATGCACAAGTTGGTGGCCCGTGCGCGCAACACCAAACTCGTCGTCGTTGAATTTAGGAACGGGTTTGGGCTCCAGAGGCGCTTTTTTCTTCGTTCCTTTCGGCGGCTTAGGATATCAAGTCGGTGGAACAAAGTCCTTATTATTGGAAGCTTTGTTTCGTACCATAAGTGGTAATATTTAAGTTATAAAGTTTGCTCTATCTACAGGAACCTTACGACGACGATGTTGAAGTTCCTAGCAGAATTCCGACCGCTCGTAAACAAGAGCCTCTGATTGGCTGAGCTCGGGCCACCACTTTGTGGACGTTCCCAGACCTTCTTGCCAAGGCTTACTTGCCAAGCCGCTAGCCGCTTTTGGCAAGACATTCGTTAGAAGGTCTGGTACAGTAAAATCTCTTTAATACAATACCGTTTATTCGGCCAAGCGTATCGTAATACCAATGGTATTGTTATATCAAGAGTTACGTATAGGGTGGATAAGCAAGAAAAAGAGGAGCTTCATACCTAAAAAGGGTTAGGATATCTGCCTCGCGGGCCAAATAGGGCCCTCTCCCATATAAATTCTCTACTGGTTATTGACCAAGTTTACAAGGTCTATACTTACGGATCCAGATTTCAAACTTTACCAAGCCAACTTCTAATTGGTCTAAAAAAAAGTTGTGGGCGGTATCTACTTATAGAATACACGTGACGAACATTAAAATATTAGAACATCAAAATACCTTTTGGTTGACATCTTTGTTAACATCTATTAATACTACTATACGCGTCTTAGCTATAGCAGAGCCTACTTTAATTAGGTGTAGTAAGTGCTGTTTAATACAACCCCATATTAATTTTATTAAGAACGGCCCATCTACTAAGCTTTTAAAGCTATGTTAATCATGTTAGTTAAAGGCGCGTTTCCCCTATATATTACCTCTACTTCTACTTACTTCTCTAGGCCTCTAAATACAGTTTAAATAAGCGGAAAGCTCTTATGGAGCTAGGTTCTATTACTAAAACTCGTCCTATAAAGCGCCAGCCAAATGCTCTACCTAGAAATGGTGCTAAGAACGCCTTTTTACTTCATAGCTAGAACAGTCAAGATACCCCTGAAATTGCTCAGTAATAAAGGGCAATTATAGCAATACAACGGGAGCACCACTTTCTGAATCAGCAGGGTGAAGCTCACTCGCAGACTCCTCCACTATATACACCAGATAAGGCTCTAATACCTTCTCTAACGGCAATACCTACCCCAGTGTTGATACCACCTGTTTTGGGGCAAGCTCCGACTATGGCTATACCACCCATTTCGGCTGTTAATTAGGAGCAAATTAAGAAGTTTAGGAGTGCGCTACAAGCTAAATATATGGAGACGTGTAGGCGTTGTAAGGAGCAGTGGTTTCAAATAGGCCTAGCTATAGAGGGTGATGATATTAGTATATGCAAAGCCTGCATTAGGGACGCTAATAGCCTTAAGGATCCAGCCCTTCCTTCCCTATTTAGTAAAGGCAACGAGCTTGATCCAGGGCCTGTTCCTGGCTTCCTACCTATACTTACTGCAGTGGAGGAGCTTCTAATTGCGCGCGTATACGTTCATCTGCAAGTCATGCGTGTACGCGGCCAGCAATATTGCTATACTGGCCACCTCTGCTGCTTTGGCTAGAACACACCAAAGACTTAGAGGCAGCTACTACAGCTACCTTCTAAACTTAATATACTGGTCGTAAGGCCTATGGCAGTAGAGGGTGGCAAATACCTAAGTTAATGGTTCACCAAGCAGTATACTATAAGGCGCTCTGCTATAGTACATTGGCTTTCCTTTCTAAAGATTAATTATCTGGATTACTGCGATATTAAAATATGCAGTAACCGGCTTACCAGCTTACCCAAGAATGGTTCTATATTAGATCAGCTGCCTTCCATTAACAAGCCAGATTCTAATTCTAGTACCCTAAAAGCTTACCCCCCTCCTAGACCGCAGGCTGTATTTACTCCTATAGGTAATCATACTCCTGCTATTAATCATCCACCTGTTGGGCTTGGCAATAACATACAGAATAGCAAATTTAACAACGACGTACTAAATACTTTAGTTCCTAATCTAGCGCCTAATCTTGGTAAATTAGAGCTTCTAAGTCGCAAGGTTCAATATCAGCAAGGCCTACAGGCGGGCCTAGAAATCCCTACTATATAGTAGACACCTCTCTCTGAGCGATCAGCTAATTATATTATACGCGGCGCCTTTCCTACATTATTCCCTTATGGCAAGGCTGATTTTGATACACTATAAAGATATACGGTTACCCTGGCTGCGTACGCCAAGCATATGCTTAAGTATCAGGACGGTCAATTTGGCCGCCACCCCTTATTTCGCTACTATCTGTTCAATCAGATTATAAGGGAGCAAGCCCTTAAAGCCACCAGCTTCCTTTGCAGTTAATCTATTAAGAGTGGCCTATCTCTAGATAAGCTCAGTAATCTTATTAGTAGTAGTAGGGGTGACCAGATTCTAAACAGGATTATACAGCATGCACAAAAGCTTAAGGGCACCAGGCCTTACTAGAGACAGAAGAGAAATAAGCTTATAGCTTATACTAAAAATATTAAGAACGGGTCTCTATTCTTTATGCTTAGCACTGCTAATTTACATTAGTATAATCTATAGTCTTATATACCTCAATTTAATAAATACAAGGCTGCTAATAAGGCCCGGCGCCGTTAGATTGCATCTTAAAATCTTAACAAAAATCCTTATATTGCTGCTTACTGGCTGCATCGCCGCTTTGACCTATTTAAGAAGCACGTGCTTATAGATCTATTTAATAGCACTGACTTTTGGTTCCGGTTTAAGTGGTAGGTATAAGGTAGCGGTTATATACACAGTTTTTTATAGTGTTTAACGGCTCCAAAGCTAGACATATTGACTAGTAAATTAAGGAAGGCGTTTGCTAAGTACTAGGCTACTCTTATATCTGCATTAAATCCTGATCAATCTAGGCCTCCTAATCTTTAACATCCTTTAGCTCTTAGCTACAAAGAATAGCTTAATAGCAGTAAGCTACTTACTGCTTACCTTAATCGATTTTAACGCTACCGCAGTTGCACTGAATCCTACTGCTTAAGGTCAAAGAAAGGCTCCGCTAGAGTAAAGGGGTGCCGCTTTTACTTTCCACGCTCTCTCCGCAATAAGGCTGCTGTATTAAAGGATCAAAATTTATATCACTAGACGTTCTGTCTATAGCATAACAATAAGCTTCTTAATAGTTACAATGCAGCCATAATATTAGCGTGGATGGCTAATATTAATACTTCGCCAGCTACAAGTATATCAGTAATAGTCAACTATATAGGCAAATATTGCAGCAAGGAGGAGAAGAAGTCAACTTCCTACCAAAAGTTGCTCCAATTAGTACAGCTATATACTAACAGTCTTTATGCCTTCGGCTTAGTAGTAGCCAAATTTATAAACAAGCTTATTGCTAAACGCGATTAGTTGGCGTAGGAAGTATACCATCTGCTTCTTAACATTCCCCTTTATAAAGGCTCTAGGAACGTAGTAACTTTAGATTATTAGCAGGAAGATAATCAAAGCGCTATATATAAGCTTAAGGACGGGCAACTAGAGGAGCGCGGACTATCTACTTACAAGAAATATAAACGCCGCCCAGATAAGGCAGAGGACGTTACTTTCCTTAATTTTCTACTCTATTTCAATTACACTAATTACAAGCGTTGGCTAAGAGCAAGGCCTTAAGTTATATTATACTTTCCGCGCTACAAAGGCGATCCTTCCTATCTGTAGTATCCTAAGTTCTATTATGTGAAGCTCCTTCTTTATTACCCATAGAGGGAGTACGAAGAAGTAGCTACTTATACTAATAAATTCGGGGCCCTAGATTATGTGGCTTCCTATTAGGCTTATATTGTATCTTATTAGCACCCACCCAACTACTTTTATAATTGGGCACTAGAGGAAGCTTACAAGGCTGCTACTAATATTAATAAGTTTAATAACGATTTCGTAGACAATCTGGAGCTATATCAGTCCTTTAAGATGCTATATACCCGTATTCAAAACACCAACGTAGTTAAAGTTAAGGACCCTAACAAGCTTGGTAATAGGGAGCTTAATCGTAACTACAATTAGGGTAGGCATTAGGGTACGTACCTACAGCTTAATAAAAGGACTTATTAGCAGGATGTATAATTACAGCCTCTACCGCGGAGCCACCTACCATAGACAGCAACTCCGTCCTCCCTACAACCGGCCCAGCGTTATATTTACAATGTTGTAGTTAGTTACTACAGGCAGATCCAGATAGGCCTTAGTCCCCCCCCACTGTGGGTTAATATTAATAGAGAGGCAGGAACTGGCAAATCACATCTTATTACAGTTCTGTCTGCTATACTCCATAATATGGCAATATCTAATAGCAAGCCGTCACTATTAGTTCAAGCTACCCCTACTAGAGTAGCTGCCTTTAATATTAACGGCAGAACTACATACAAACTATTAAGGTTGCCGGTAAACCATCCCTTTAAGGAATTACCTATTGCCAGTCTTACGCCTTTACAACAGGCTTTTAAGGATATTCACTACCTTATCCTTAACAAAAAATTAATAATTGGGCAAGTACATCTAGCTTAGATTAATTGCCGCCTCCGTTAGATCTATCCTACGCGTAACGACAATTACTTCAGAGGCTTAAACGTCTTACTAGTAGGCAATTTCTATTAACTGTCCCCTATATGTTAGACAGCCTTATACAGCAGTCTATCTGCTCGCCCATCAGAGCTTATTAGCCGTAGAAAGAAAGCCTATAAAGCAATTAACCAAACTGCTGTCCTTAATCAAGTTATACGGCAGGGCGGTAATGACGCCAAGAGTTCTATATTTAGGACCGCCCTTGCCGAGCTATATATTAATTCTATAAGTGATTCAACTTAGAAGCTTCTTTTAACTAGGTATTAGCAGGGCTTATCTATTAACAAGATTATAAGCTTTAACAACGCAATCCAGCTCTATAACACACGCGCAGCTGTGGGTAAGTATAATACTATCCAGCTTCGCGACCTTTTACGGCCGGTAGTGGTTATTAAGTCAGTAGACACTAGTATAGGTGCACAAAAGGTTACTCCCAATCAGTATAAGACTGTACAGAATTTAACCCTATATATTGGCGCCAAAGTTATGCTAATATAGAATATCTGGATTGAACTAGGCTTAGTAAATGGCACTACTAGTATAGTTAAAGATGTTGTATAGAAGGAGCACGCTAATATTAAAAGGGATCAGCCCTAGGTACTACTAATTGTGGTAGATGGTTATAATGGACCTGCCCTATTTACTTAGTAGGACGGAAGGAAGGTCGTCCCTATCTTTTCTATACTTTATAAGTAGGAGGGTATAAGAGGCTCTTACTCACAGCGTTAATTTCCAGTCACTCTGGCTTTTGCTCTTACTGTGTATAAAAGCCAGGGCCTAACTCTTAACCAGGTGGTTCTAGATATTAAGGAAAAGAATAAAACAGCTGGGCTAACTTATATAGTAATCTTATAAGTTAAAAAGCTTTCGGGGCTTATATTCGAACGTAAATTCAATAAGGAACGATTTCAGTCATCTACAAGCAAGGCTAAGGAGGCACGACAGGAAGATTTTATATAGAGGCAGCAGCAACTACTTGCAAACAACTTTTCCTAAATAGGAAATTATGTACTGGCTTAGAGGTAAGCGGAGAATGTGGCATTTGTCTTAGTTTCCTAACTTTTAAACAGCTTAACTATAAAGTCCAATTTATCTAAATTTCAACCCCCCTATCCGTCCTACCTTCTTATTGCCTCCGGAGCTGTTAGATATACATACAATGGTATACAGGGAGAATTGGCAGTATTGCCGGATTAATATTACTGCTGTCTATAGCGTTAATTAATTTTTGGAAATTTTCAGATTTTTCTTAGGGCGGAAATGTTGCTTATATAATAAATTACGTGACCTCTAAAAATGTATATTACTTCTAAATCAACCCCACTTGGTTACTGCAGTAGACCCTCTTAATAAGATATAATGCCACCTAGCAGTAACTAAGGCGCCTTAACCTTACTACCACTCCTTTTACAGGCCTCCTCCCGTCTATAAATAATCCCTCTTCTATACCTACTCTTCCTTCCTCATAGGGAGCTAGAGGTGCTCTAATACGCCTCCTTAGTCTCCACTAAGGGATCTATTAGTTGACGTGGCGATATAGACAGCATCGGACAAGGAGACGATAGGCGAGAGAGAAGATAGAAAGAACGGAGGAGCCTCTGGTAGGTGTCAGTCAAGTAATATCAATAGCTATATTATAGCCGCCTAATCTCCTATACTTGCAGGCCTCCTCCCGTCTATAAATACTCCCTCCTCTATACCTTCCTCTCTTCTTTTCTTCTTCCTTACAGGAGCTGGAGGTGCTTTAATACCCCTCCCTAGTCTCTACTAAGGGATCTATTAGTTAACGTGGTGATATAGACAGTATTGGACAAAGAGACAACGGGTAAGAGAGAAGACAGAAAGGACGGAGGAGCCTCTAGTAGGTATCAGTCAAGCAACGTTAATAGCTATATTATAGCTGCCTAATCTCCTGTGCTTGCAGGCCTCCTCCTATCTATAAATACTCCCTCCTCTACACCTTCCTCTCTTCTTTTCTTCTTCCTTATAGGAGCTGGAGGTGCTCTAATACCCCTCCCTAGTCTCCACTAAGGGATCTATTAGTTAACGTAGCGATATGGACAGCATCGGACAAGGAGACAACGGGTAAGAAAGAAGACGGGAGGAGACTCTGGTAAGACGCTGATGCTCTACCCCTAGGGAGACTTCTAATTTTCCTCACCCAAAAATTGCGTCACGTGACGATATTTGGGAACGTAAATATATGCCCCCTCCCATACCCATACCACTGCTAAATATTTTAGATTTTGTACTTGGAGCTGCTTATAATAAGCGTTCCTAGAAGATCTGCCAATTTAGTGTTCTAAAATCGGACGTTGTTAACGTTTTATATAGGGGTCATCAATTAAGCTCCCAAGATACGATTTTTAAAGTTTAACACTATACCAATATCACGACTTTCTTGTAGTGGCTAAGCCACCCCTAATCTCCTCCCTTCCCTCCCTTCCCTCCCCTCCCTCTCTTCCCCTTCCTCCCATTGCTCGGCACCAAGCTATTGCGTTGTTATACAATCGCGTTATCGTGTTAAGGTAGTAGACAGCTATATAGCGATTTAGTTATCAGGCGATCGAAAATATTTAGTATATAAAGCTTCAAATCAGAATTATAATTAACTGCTCTATTATATCCTACGTAGAGGGCTCTGTATTAAAGCTCTATTGTCTAAATATATATTAGATTCGTGACCAATATAATCTTAATTACTAGCTATAAAAGCTCTATTAAACGCCCCTAAGCTAAAAGCCTTAAAGCTAATAGCTTCTGGATTAAAAGCTTCTAAATTAA
>Ga0307507_10005133_pt1 | contig 21951 bp, 5 predicted proteins | sample 7_EM_MG_FD_207223 | JGI IMG/M metagenome (GOLD analysis project Ga0307507, IMG submission 207223) | Populus trichocarpa ectomycorrhiza microbial communities from riparian zone in the Pacific Northwest, United States - 7_EM | ecosystem: Host-associated > Plants > Roots > Unclassified | place... | reverse complement strand
ACCATTAAAACTGCATGGGCTATGCGAAAGGACTTTATAGTATTAATACTTAGCCTAGATATCAGCGGCGCCTATAATAATATACCCCATAAGCGTCTCCTATACATCCTTAGGGCAAAGGGCTTCCCAGAATAGATCATTTAATTTATTTAAGGATTTATAGGCTAGAAAGAAATATTACTAGTCTTTAGCAGATACCAGAGCCCCCCTATTACAGTTGTAATAGAAATACCACAAGGATTACCTCTATCGCCTATACTCTTCCTCTTCTTTGTAAGCAACCTGCTTAACACCTTTAAGGAAGGGGCGACCTAGGGGATAGGCTTTATTAATAATATAAACCTAATTATATATAGGCCAACAGCCGCAGAGAACTGTAGGACACTAGAGAAAGCCCATAACACCTATATAGAATGGGTAAGATAATATAGAGTCCAATTCTTACTAGAGAAATACCAGCTAATCTATTTTATAAGAAAACGTAACTAATCTACAGATCTTTAGCATATAATCTATATCTAAGGCTTTAGGGGTCAACCAGTTTAAGGCCTAAGGGTATTAGGAGTATAGGTAGATAGCAAGCTCTAGTAGAGCGTATATGCGGCGTAAGCGGCCCGTAAGGGCTAAGCATAGTATATCGCCATGTCTAGGATTGTTAATTCTATATAGGGTCTATGCTTCTAGAGGTCACGCCTATTATATATAGCAGTTGTCTAACTAACCATAATATATAGATCTAGCATTTAGGCCACTAGAGAAACCAAAAAAGGCCCCTCTAAATCACTCCTTAAACCACTCCAAAAGGTCTAAATAGCCTACCTTAGGAGTATAACAGGCGGGTATAAACAAACGGCCATAGCACTACTTAAGAAGGAAGCCAATATTCCCCCCCTATAACTATATATTGAAGCTAATGTAATATAAAGGGTGTAAAAGAAACGTAACTCTAATATTATAAAGTATATTAAGACACGCCTAAATAAACTATAGAGGGACCCTAGGGTACCCTATAGGAGAAGGAACCAACAACCCTAAAGTAGGGAAGATATATTAGGAAAACAGGTAGAAAAAGTAAAAGAAGAATAGTGTGGCGCTAGGGCCTAGGCCTATATAGAGGAGAAAGGGAGACGCGTAAGAGGCCAGCAAAGATAATAGTAAGGGAGAGAAAGGAGCTAAAGTAGAGTATAAAAGAGTACTAGAAAACCATCTACTGTAATATAATACTAGTTGGACTGACGCTGGAGAGATAAATAGGAGTTAAAGGTATAGAGGTAGACTTAGGTAAGGGGAACCTAAGCTATAGTATAGGTAATGCTATAGGGGGTAAATACTTAAGGGCTCTAAGAGGGCCTAATAAAGGTAGAAAATATAATAGCAACACTCTTAAGGATAGGAATAATAGGACTAAAAGATTAGCTTTACTAGGTAGGTATCCTAATAGGTAGCCTAAGGTGCAAATATAGCTGGCCAAGATAGACACTAAAATATATAATACTATTATACCCCTTACACACTGGCTAAGAAGTAATGCTCTTAGCAGCTAGCACAGAAAACTATAATATACTACTCTTAATATAGAAAGGCCTTAAGGCGGCTACCTAGTGGCTTATTAGCTAAAATGTGCTAGACCAGTTCTAGGTTACAAAGGAAATAGTAATAGAAGGCAAAGGGGTAAGTAACAGGCGCCCCCTAATAACTCTACAGAAGTAGAGTACAGTGTATAATACTAGCGCGTCCGTAGGTTTATTACAGCAGTAGTGGTTCCCAAGAAGGTTAAAAAGTAAGGTAGTAAAGCACCACTGGTGACTTATAGGCGACTCGCAAGCGAGCCCCAAAAGGCGGGGAGACGGATCATGGGGTTTTCTCAAATAGAGTTTTCTCCACATATGTATATAAGGAGTAGTCCGCGTGGGCCCAACAGGGATCCGAATCGGACGTTAAGCAATAAATAATAATAATTAAAGCCTAATTATAAGAATTATATTAATTTATATATAGCTTTAAAAAAAACCCTTATATCTTAGCTAATATTAGCGAGGATAAGGTAATTTAATAAACTCTATTTGATATCTATAGCCAAGATGGAGTATATATATAGTCGTTACCAAAATATCGGAAACTTATTAAGAGCTACGACGGCGCTTATTACTTCCTCTTATTAAAATAATCACCCTATATAATTCTACTAATATAACTATAAAATAGGCCTTTATATATATAACTAGAGTTATATTAGTAGAGTTATATAGTATGCTTTACTAAAGCTATAAAACTTAAATTAAGGCTCTACCTTAACTAATCTAGCCTCTCTCTCTCTAAAAACGAACACCCCCTATAGCTCTACTAATTTAGCTTTAAATTATATAAATAAGACCCTATTTTATAGCCTTAAAGTAGGGCTATAAAATAAGCCCTTATTTATATAAACTGAAGCTATATTGGTAGGTATATAATTTTAGGTGGGGTGGATACGCTCTTGATATTTCGGTGAAAATTTTAAGCTTTGTGGCTTAATCTAACAACACTAACCACCGGACGTGCCTCCACCGTCTCGGCGCATCCCGTTGGAAGCGTGTGTCGATCTTAGTGATCAAACAGCAGAAATTATACCTTTTGAAGTAATAAGCACGGCCATTTTAATGTATTTTTACCTACTTTTGGGTACAAATGTATGCATTCTGGTTAGCGTGATCAACACGCGCTTCCAACCAGATGCACCGAGACGGAAACCATCTGCGGATCTGCGGTAGGTGTTTCTTGAGGTGTCGCGCCAAAGAAACCGGTCTATTCTACTAGGGTTTGAGACTTTGACAAGACTTGGCTGCGGGGTGCAGGTAAAGATGGATATAAACATGGGATTCCGCGGTTGTAACGCAAAATAGGATCTCGGCGTTTGGCAAGACATTTTACAAAGACATTCTAAGCATCTTGTATGATGGATCCCCATTACGATCCTGCTTTGCTTCCACACCGTCCTCGGAACGATGACATGCCTAAGACGAACTACAACACCATAACTACGGTGAACTCCAGCGCGGAGTCAAAGAGCATCTATGGCGAGCAATTTGATGGAACAGCGAAGCTCGCGAAGGAAGGAGCTATCATCTTGATTCCCAGTCCCAGTCAGGATCCTAGAGGTAAGCAACCCATATCCCAAAGACCTAGAAAATCACATGCTAATGCGTGTTGTCGCATTGCAGACCCTTTGAATCTACCCGTTTGGCACAAGAACTTTATAATGTTCATCCTAACATTATGTACGTCAACCCAGAACACACCATTAAATCATAAATACTCACCCAATACACAGACTCCGTAAGCGGTCTCACCGTCGTCGTCGGTCTCGGCGCCCTCCTTGTCTACTTCATCCCCGTGTACCAGAAAGCCGGGAAATCCACCGCTCAAATCAGCGCCCTCTTGACTTACCCAAACCTCTTCCTCGGAGTTGGGAATCTCTTCTCCATGCCCCTCGTGCTAGCTGTTGGTCGGCGTCCCGTGTTTCTAGTATCGAATCTTCTGCTCTTCTTCTCCTGTATCATGTGTGCAACGAACAAGAACTTCGAATGGCACCTCGCTGCTCGATGCCTGGCTGCGCTGAGTGGAGCGCAGTGTGAAGCGCTTGTGCCGTTAATAATTCAGGTGAGCTCCACATCCAGCTCCTCCATTCGGACGAATCATCACCCACCCCGTAACACACATCTAACAGCATTGGTTATACCAGGACATATTCTTCCTCCACCAACGCGCCCGGGTTCTGCAATACTGGTCTTCCTCGCAAACAATCGCCAACTCCACCCTCGTCATCATCTCCTCCTACATGACCAACGCCGTCGGCTGGCGCGCCTGGTACTGGCTCTTCGCCGCGATGTCCGGCTTAGCGCTGGTGCTCACTATCTTCTTCGTTCCCGAGTCGGCCTACGACCGCCCCACCGCTGCGTTCATGGGGACTGCGCCGCAGGAATTCGGACCTACCGGCGACTCGGACGCGCCTGCCGCTGTAGATAACATCCACGAGCCCATCACCACGCTCGACGAGCGCAAACTCAACACCGTGAACTACGCCCCACGCACCCTCCGCTCCGATATGCGCGTGTTCGTAACCCCCCACGATTGGTCTAAGACCTTCATCACCCTCAAACATATCACCCAACTCCTCGTCCTCCCCCACATTCTCTGGCTCGCGCTCATGAACGGTTTCTTCCTCGCTATCGACATCTCAACCAGCATAACCTATGGGCCAATCCTGGTCGCGCCTCCCTATAACTGGGCCAAAACATCCGTCTCCATCGCGCAGGTCGGCCAGCTACCCGTCGCTTTCATCGCGATGCCCTTGCTCGGCTGGCTCTCCGACTTTATCGTCACGAAGATGGCGAAGCGGAACGGCGGGCGGCACGAGCCGGAATACCGATTGCTCACTCTCGTGTTTCCATTACTACTGCTGTTGATGTTGACGGCGATCTATGGCGCGGCGGCGGAGAATCCGTACGGATATCACTGGATGGCGATAATATTCCCGCAAAATGTGTGGTTGTTCCTTCTCTTTGCGACGAATACGGTGGGTATTACGTATTTGTTGGATTCGCACCCCAAGCGCGCTGGGCCGGTATTGGTGATCATGTGTCTCATGCGCGGATTGGTAAGTTTCGGGGTAAGTTATCATACTGTGGATTATGTGGATGCGGTGGGGTATGTGCGGTTATTTGGAATTTATGCGGGTTTAATGGCCGTGTTTGGAGTCCTGGGGATCGGTGTGTTTGTGTGGGGGAAGAGGATTAGGCATTGGGTTGTGAGATGGACGAATTAAGGGGATATGGTGGCTGGTAAGGCTGCTTGCGATAGAGAGGAGGTTCGGTGGAGGGCAGGGTTGAAGTGTTGAAATGAGGTTATTAGGGCTAAAACTCTGTGCATTGCTTATTTTCTATATAGGTGGTTGAAGAGATTTCAAGGAACTTCGACCGGCAGTCGAAGTTCTCTGATTGGTCAGATTCCTGCCAAGAGGTTCTCCCAAGTCTCATCACGTGATATCGTTGCGGGCTTGTTTTCCAACATGAAGAGCAGTGTCAAGGAGACTATTCAACACCACTGCGGTATACCGAAGGCCTAGTATTCACCCGAGGTGATATTTTCTTCGGCCGTTTCTTCAGTCATATCCCGAGCGTTATCTCATAAATCAGACCCCCGGGGAGAAATTGCGCCACGGCGTAGCGCTAAGGGCTAGCGTCACTCCTAAGCCAATTAGATCACTGAACCCTAGTCCTGTGGATTCCTGTAAACTCCTAGACCAATCAGATCGCACCAAGAGGAATTTCTCCCCAAGGGTCTGAGAGCTTATGGGCGCCCTTTATATAAGAACTCATTGTTTCTTGTTAGGCGACAACTCTTCCATTACAACACTATATCTCAACCCTTTTATAACGTCTAGTTATTATAAAAATACTATAAGGTAGGAGCTCTTTAATTTCTCTGTCTATTGCAATAAATAACGACGTCATGGCTATATTAGTTATTCGTATTTTCATTAGTCGTATTTTCGTTCGTTGTATTTTCATCGGTCGCAAAAATCGTCAGTCGCAAAACTCGTCGGTCGCAATCTTACCTCGCTGCTCTACTCGAAGCTAACTCCCTTAAGCGGGAGCTATCGCAAGCCCATACCGATCTCCAATATTTATGAGACGACGAGGACCGCGCCCATAAGGAGGAATGCTACCTCTTTAAGGCTTATCTCTCTGCCTCTGCTTATTTATCCCATCTTAAGAAGGTTTGTGAGAAAGTTCGTTCTAAGGAGTGGAATCTTATTTAATAGGGTTTAGCTAAGCTTAGTAATAAGAGGGTAATGTCTTTAGAGAAGGAAATAACTTTAAGTAATGTAGTAGTTGCTCCTCCTAGGTCCCCCTTAGGTAACTTATCTTTTAGTAATCCTTTTTTAATACTGCCTAACCTAATCTCTTTTAATACTCCTATACCTTTCCTATAGCGTTCTCTAGGTTACTTAGTAGTTTTTAGGTAGTCTTACTATAGCCTATTTACTTTACTTTATACTATGTTTTACTATCTACATCCTTATAACTAATAATCTTTAAAACTTACTATTTGTCCTCTTCTTACCCTCTATATATGTCTGCCTTATAGACTGGTAACTTAATATTCCCGTGTGCTGGCTCTAGTATTACAATATACTATACCGGGTAGATTTTTATTTTAGCTAGTAGGTTTAACTTATATATAACTAATAAAACTCTTTACTTAATTTTAAAAGGTCCTAGTTTAACATAGTCCAATTTCTTACTTAGTTGTTAACTTTTAAAACTTTTATATAGTAGCTATACTTTATCTCCCTCCTTAAGATCTGGTCCCTTAGATCTCTTAGCGTTATAGTATCTTTTTATTTATTCTTATACTAATTTAGCTGTTTCTTTAAGGTCTGTATAAAGATTCATTAACGTCTCCATTCTTTCTTTAGCTGTGCTACTCGTCTTCTTTGCTTAATATAGCGATAATAATGTTCTTGGCTTATACCCATAATTCGCCTTAAATAGTAATGTTCCATTTCTTCCTATAGTATTATATTATATATAAACTGTATAACTAGTAATAACAATACCTAACTATTTTATGTGTAATTAATATAATGCCTTAGATACTGTTCTAGTGTCTAGTTTAACCTTTCTGTTTATCCGTCTGTTTGCGGATAATATACTGTTAAGGTTACTACACAAACTCCTTATTCCACCAAGAATACCTCCTAAAATACTGCTATGAATCTTAGATCTTTGTCTAATATAATTTTATCTAGTGCTCTATGTCTTATAAACACTTCCTTAATATAGATTCTAGCGACATCTTCTGCTGTCACGGCACTGTCTTAACGCATACTGTCTCGTACTGTCTCGTACTGTCTCCTACTGTTGGCTGGCCCACCACTAGCGCCTTGGCGGCTACCCCTACTATTTGTGTACGATACCCCCTTTCACCTCCTTCTCCTCTTTATACCACAATGTAGTTATTTAGCCTACTTGCATTACAGCACTGTGATATCTGCTAATATCTCTTCTATATATGCTATAAAGTATCCCTACTTTATAAGCTTATCTACTATTACTAAGATTACGTTATAATCAGTGATGGCAATAATCAGTTAGTTAGTTACGATTATGTTGTATTATATAGGAACATAACTAACCTAATCATAATCGCACCTGGTGATTATGTTATGTAGATACAACTATATAATCACCCGCGGTAAGACCACCATATAATGGTGATAGAGACTTGGTGTTGAGTACTGGATTTTGGCGATCATTGCGGCTATTGCCAGAGGTGCTCTAGATACCCGTGCCGGCGCCAAACTAATCAAAATACATACAATATACGTCTGTGCGGGCTTATAGAAGGTCTACCGTATACAACGCGTCGTGAGTACACCTCCCTTACCCTTTTGTTCACCATTGATCTACCTTATCTTCGCCACCCACTCCCTAATCCATGCCCCCCAGCTAATACCTGCGAGTCAACTACCACCCAAAAGAGACCTCGAGAAGCAGACACTACCAGTTCAACACTTAGTGATCATAATTCGCGCGAGTTTAACGATGTGACGGCTGCCCGCGAGGATCCTCACTACAGGACAATAATATTGGCAATAACCAGGTGGTAGATAAGGAATATGAGGAAGCTTAAGAGCCTGCCTTAACACCAAAAAGCTATCACGAACTTATTTTTAGGTAGATCTAGGTAAGTTCTGCGAAGCTTTCTATTACACCAAAAATATATTCCTGACTACCAAAATAGGTAATTAATATAACTATATAATCAAATCATAATCAGCTCTAGTGATTATATAATAATCGCAATTGCATGGCTGATTATGATTATATAGTTATTGCCATCACTGGTTATAATCTTATCCACTAATAGGATCTCTTAACTTTAGTAACTTAATAATAAAGTCCTATAATATAACTTCCTATGGTCTTTCTGGTATCTTAATAGGTTATAGCCCTCTATATAGCTTATGCCTTATTAGTTTATTCCTTTAGCAATCTAGACATTCTTTTATAACTTATCTTGCTAGTCCCTAGATTTCTTAAATAATATACTCCTTTTAAAGTCTTAACACTAAGCCTATAGCTCTATTGTGTCCCTAAGTTAGTCCCTTATAAAATAACTTAATAAACTCTTTTGCGATAGACCTTGGAATATAAGTCGCTTCTCTATTCTTCTACTATTCCGTATCTAGATCCTCTACCTATATCTCTTAGATCTTCTATGTCTAATCACTCTCTAGTAATTTATAGATCTAACTCTTTCTAGTTGCTATAATCTTTGGATAATTATACCTAATCAATCTATCTTAATCCTTTCGCAGTAAAGCCCCTAATAGCTTTTTATTACTTTACAACTCTGCCTTCCTGCTAAGTGTATCTACTCTTGCATTTTTAGTACCCTTAGTATACTAAATTTTGAAATAATACTCTATAAGCATTTCCACCTATCTAACCTATCTTTAGTTGAGTTCCTTTGTTGTTAGGAATCCTATAAGGTTCTTATAATCCATCTTAACTATAAATGGTTTCTCTATGCCTTGTAAGAATGCTCTCTATTCCTTAAGTGCTATAACTATACCTAATAACTCCTTATTGTAGATTGTAACGGAACCTTATAGCAGGAACTACAGTGGGTTCTATTATTAGGCTAGGTATATAGGTAAGAACAAATCAACAACGGGATAATAACTGGTGGAGTAGTTACCCAACAGATTAACTCTAATTATATTCTAAGATTTACTACAAGGAGAGAACTATCTACAGTAGGGACTAAGGTCCTTTAAATACACAACCATACTCCTAAGAAATCCTCTCTTGTACGTAAGGTACGTGTTATACGTGTTATATATAGATATACACTGCGTACACTTTGTACACTATATACCATATTATATAACTCGCTTACTATTCCTTATTATATAGCTCCATTGGATCTATCCTGGACCATGCCTATATTAACCAACTAGCTTCCTACAACTCTTCTCTAAGTAGTTATAACATTGTACTTAAAGCGTCTGTAACACTATCTCCCTCCTCTTTATCTTCGTCCTTAAAGATTCTTAATATCTCTAAGTTGTCTACTAGAGGTATAATGTCTGTTTAATTAGTCTAGTTAATATCCTTACTTATTATACCTAAAGCTCCTTCTTCTTTACAAGCGTAATGTTATACTCGCACCGTATCTACTATACTATCGCTTGGTAAGATAATATTATCTCCATATTCTTGTTATGCGAAAGTAGGGTTAGTATGTGTTATAATAGCGAGTCCCTTATCCTAACAACCCTTGTCTTGCTCGGAGTGCACTAAAGCAAATATTCAATCTTCCTATAATGTTTGCTCTGTTTTTAACGCTAAGTATACGCGTCCTATAACTCTTAACAGTCTTTAAGTTCCCTAAGTAACTTATTATAGGGTCTCGTGTTCAATCTGCCGCTGTAAAGCTTAATAGTAAGCTCTTAAGCGCCTTAGATAAGCTTTATTGTTTATAGAAAGCAGAGTAGGAGGCTATAGCTGCCCAATAGCGTGCCCTTAAAGCCCGTTTATCGGCCTCTACCCGTCTTCTTCGTCTTAAGAAAGTATATAAGAAGGTTTGTTCTAAGGAGTAGAAACTGGTTTAATAGGGTCTTAATAAGTTAGGTAATAAAAGGACTAGCTCTCCTCCTACAAGGGAAACAACTCTAAGTAGCTTAGCAATTGCTCCTCTTAGGTCCCCCTTAGGTAACTTATTCTTTGGCAATCCTTTCTTAACGCTCCCTAACCTACTTTCCTTTAATACTCCTTTACCTTTCCCTTAGCGTTTTCTAGGTTGCTTAGTGGTTCCTAGGTAGTCTTACTATAGCCTATTTACTTTACTTTATACCACGTTTTGTCATCTACATCCTTATAACTAATAATCTTTAAAACTTGCTATTCGTCTTTCTTTTATCCTCTATATATATCTGCCTTATAGACTAGTGGCTCAATATCTCCTTATACTAGCTCTAGCATTGCGATATACTGTATAGGGTAGATCTTTATTTTGGCTAGTAGGTTTAACTTATATATAACCAATAAAATCCTTTACTTAATTTTAAAAGGTCCTAGTCTAATATAGTCTAACTTCTTACTTAGTTGTTAACTCTTGAAATTTTTATATAGTAGCTATACTTTATCTCCCTCCTTAAGATCTGGTCCCTTAGATCTCTTAGCATTATAGTACCTTTTTATTTATTCTTATACTAGTTTAGCTATTTCTTTAAGGTCTTTATAAAGATTTATTAACATTTCCATTTTTTATTTAGCTGTACTACTTGTCTTTTTTGCTTAATATAGCGATAATAATGTTCTTGGCTTATATCCATAATTCGCCTTAAATAGTAATATCCCTATTCCTTCTTATAGTGTTGCGTTGTATATAAACTATATAACTAGTAACAACGATACCTAATTATTCTATACGTGGTTAATATAATGCCTTAGATACTACTCTAGTGTCTAGTTTAGTCTTTTTATTTATCCGTCCGTCTGCAGATAATATGCTGTAGATATTACTACGTAAACCCCTTATTCTGCTAGAAACACTTCCTAAAATGCTGCTATAAATCTTGGATCTTTATCTAATATAATCTTATCTAGTACTTTATATCTTATAAATACTTCCTTTATATAGATTCTAGTAACATCTTCTACTAATATTTCTTTAGTATATGCTATAAAGTATCCCTACTTTATTAGCTTGTCCACTATTACTAAAATCGCGTTATAATCTTGTCCTATAATAGGATCTCTTAACTTTAGTAACTTAATAATAAAGTCCTATAATATAACTTCCTATAGTCTTCCTGGTACTTTAACAGGTTATAGCCCTCTATACGGCTTATACCTTATTAGTTTATTCCTTTGGCAATCTAAATACTTTCTTATAACTTATCTTGCTAGTCCCTAGATTTCTTAAATAATATACTCTTCTTAAAGTCTTAATACTAAGCCTATAGCTCCGTTGTGTCCTTATATCATTCCCTTATAGAATTCCTTAACAAATTCTTCTGTAATAGACTTAGGTATATATATTGCTTCTCTATTTTTATATTGCTCTAAATCTAGATCCTCTATCTATGCTTTTTAGATCTTCTATATCCAATTACTCTCTAGTAATTTATGGATCTAACTTTCCTTAGTTGCTATAATCTTTAAATAATTATACCTAATTAATCTGTCTTAATCCTTTCGCAATAAAGCTCCTAATAGCTTTTTATTATTTTATAGTTTAGCCCTTCTACTTAGAGCGTCTACTCGTGCATTGTCTATACCCTTAGTATGCTAAATTTTAAAATAGTATTCTGTAAGCATTTCCGCCTATCTAACCTGTTTTTAGTTAAGTTCCTTTATTATTAGGAATCCTATAAGGTTCTTATAGTCCGTTTTAACTATAAATGGTTTTTCTATACCTTGTAAGAATGCTCTCTATTCCTTAAGTGCTATAACTATACCTAACAACTCCTTATTATAGATGTTATAGTTTAACTCTAGTAGTGTTATCTTCTAACTATAGTATGCCACTAGGTGCCATCCATCTTAATATTTTTATATAAAGTATGCCCCTAGTGTAAAGTCTAATATATCTGTTTCTATAACCGTCTCTAGACCTAGTTAATAGATCTTAAGAGCTGGCTCCTAGGTAAATAACTTTTTAACTTTTTTAAATAGTTCTTGTTACTCCTTTCCCTATACCTATAATTTTTATTTCTTTATTAACCATGTAAGTAGCTTAATATCCTTTAACTATTACGCTATAAACCTTCTATAATAATTGCAAAACCCTAGAAACGATCTTAACTATATAACATTCTCTAGTTCTTGCTAATTTACTATAGCCTTGATCTTTTTTAGATCTATACTAAGTTGGCCTAGTTTAATAATAAATCCTATAAAATTGGTTTTTCTTATAAAGAACTTGCATTTTTTAATTACTACTAGCATCTGTTCTTTCTATAGTCTCTTTAAGACCCATTTAATGTGTTTTCTATGTTCTTCCTTATTCTCTAAGTAGATAATAATGTTATTAAGGTATACTATAATAAACTTATCTAGGTATTCTCCTAATACGCTATTAATTCGCTTCTAGAACGTTACTAATGTATTTATAAGCCCGAATTGTATAACTAATAGTTTATATAGTCCTTTCTTTAACCTAAAGGCTGCCTTCTATTTATTACCTTCCTTAATCCTAATCTAATGGTATGCCTACCTTAGATCTATCTTTATAAAGATCTTTATATTGCCTATTCTATCTTAGATCTCGCTAATTAAGGGTAAAGGATATCTATCCTTTTTGGTGATACTATTTAACTATCTATAGTCTATATATATCCTAAGTTTTCTGTTTTTCTTTAGGATAAACAGTACTGGATATCCTACTAATAACTATAATAGTCTAATATATCCCTTGTGTAAGTTCTCCTAGACAAACTCCTTAAGTGCTATTAACTCTATTTTAGTAAGCTTATAAATTAGAAAGAACTTTAGACTTATTCCCTTTTCTAATTTTATTTTATAATCCTAGGCTATATACTCTAACAGCTTTTTACTTTTTAGTAACTATAACTTTTTACCATACTTATGGTATCTCTTTAGTATATAACTTAAGCTATACTTAGTCTCCTTGTATATCGCTCTAACTTAGTACTATATTAACTTAGTTTACTATTATACTTTGCACTATTAAGTATCCCTAATATTAACCTAACCTATAACCTAATTAATCTTTGGATTGTACTTTTGTAACTAAGGTATTTCTAGTATTGCCTTATCCTATCCTAATGGTAGGATATTAAAAGACATTCTGACTAGTCTTCCTTTAATAGTTAGCTAAATAGGTCCTATTTTAAGATTAATAATGCCTCCTCTATAGGCTATCTAATCTCCTAAAATTATTATAAGTGGATATAGGTATTCCTTCTATTTATATAGTAACCCCATTCTTTCTACTGCCTTTAGTAATATATAGTTCCTAATTACTCCACTATCTACTAACGCTTTAAACTGCTAATCTTGCCATTTAGCTTATAAATTTAGGTATTATCCTTAAATTTCTTTAAGGGTCTAAGGCTCTAATATTAGTTCCCTCTAGTTTTATACGCCTCCCCTTTTCCTAACTATTAGCTGCTAGATCCTGCCTGTATTTAGTCTAACTTAGGCCAATACTTAGTTTGTTTCTTTTCCTCTATATACTATAGACAAGTATTCTCTAGGTACTTTTACTACTATTATCTGTCTAGGTATTCTTCCGTAAGAAATCTTCCTAGTTAAAGTGTTAAGTCCCCTTAACCTTATACTTCTACTGGGTGCTATCTATATATATACTTAGTATTTCTAAACTACTTTTCCTCTGGTGCCTAATATACCTATACTAGGTACTTCTGGTTCTTATCTTTAGGTGCTCTATACATATTATATATATCCTCTATATAAGCTATCCATGATAGTGTATAATGCGCTATATATTTTAGGTTAACTCTTAGTTTATCTTTATCCTTAAGTTTAAACCTATACCTAGTTAACCTAACTACTAGTATCTCTGCTGCTAGTACTAAGACTTATTACTTACTTCTCTAATCCCTAAATCCTTCTTCTAGGTTCCTTGATGTTATAATTAATGCTCCTTTAATATAACTTATGCGTTTCTCTATAATGGGTTGGTTTTAGACAACTTTTTTATCCAGCTATATATAAAAATCTGCCTATTTATTATTGTGTCGTTGCCTATACTACTTTCCGTATAACTAGTTTAGTGTGTATGGTTTATCTATTAGAAAGTACCTTGTTATTACTGCATTATAATATCCTTTGGTATGTCTTTCTTTAAACCTAGTTAGGATATCTAGATCCTTTTTTTATTCTAGTTTATCTAACTACTTTACCCTAGGTATCCCTACACTTGGCCTATTAGTAATTCTTTATATAGGTGCTCTGTCCCTTATATAACCTGGTATAGCTAACCTCTTGTCTAGCTTTTGCTCTTATTATATAATAATTCTCGTCCTAAACTTATCTATAGTTTTTTATTTTCTGCGTCTTATAGCTAGATCTTTATAGTTGTCTTGCTTTTTAATCCTTATATTAACTGTTTAATCTTTAGGCTGAATACTGCGTTTACCTAGGATTGCTAACGTTCTTATTTGTTCTCTGAACTTGTAGTTCTTAAACTTGCGTCCTATACTTATTCGTTTATTACTAAACTAAGTAGCTACCCTTTCCTATTAGTTTTCGTCCGTTATGGGTCCTTAGGTGTGTCTTATCTTATTTTAAGAATCTTAAGCTTCTCTTATCTCTTCTTAAGAATCTTAAGCCTATGGCCTTTTACCTTTATTAAGTGATAAGCTAGCACTAGCAGTTATCTACTTACTTAGTTTCTTCTAAATATTACTCCTATTGTCTTGTAAAGCGATGGAAATCGTATTTAATGGTGTCGCAATACCCGTTATTAAACCTTATTCTATAATGGTCTTAGTCTTTACTTCTATTTTAACTTCTCTAAGGTCTATATGCTCCTAGTAAGCTGCCTTTATTACCTTGTTATTGGTAAATACTTCGCCTATATTAAATTTATTATCTTTAATATTCAATCTATAAGCTGGTTCGTTGGTTCCTTTAAACTTAGATAATAATGGCTCCTATAGCTAATAGCTTGCGCCATACTTAGCGTCCTTATAAATTTAGCATGCGTTGTTATAATAATATACAAAACTGTTAATTAAACACTCTTTTATTCCTTATAGTGCACTATTGTCCCTCTATATATATATGCCATCTACTAGCCTAGTTCCTTTTACTGCGTAGTTACTCTAACCACCTCTATAGTCTCTAGCGAAATAACCTTATTTTCTATAATTTATACAAGCCCTATCTTTAAACTATTTTTCTTGCTATAGAGTCCGCCTAAACGTCTTCTACTACTAAGATCTTTGGTTTAGCCTCTGCTCTTAGGTCCTTTAATTACTTAATCCTTAACCTCTAAGTTTCTATGGTTTTTTTTTCCATCTTTAGGTTTCTTTGGTACCGCTTAGGTCCATTAGCTCTGCACCATTCTATAGTTTTTAACTCTATGTCTGTTGTTGCGTACTCTGCGCCTTATACAACTATAGGACTCTGTCTTGCCCTCTCTTAGCTTGTTCCCTTTAATAGATCCTATTATTAATCTTTATTAACTGGTCTATTAACTCTCTTAGAGTATCCGCATCCTCTATTAGGATAATTACATCCTAGACTTTAGCCTTAAGTCCCTATTTATACTGTGCTATAAGCGCCCTGTTATTCCACTTAACCTATATAACTAGTATTTAAAACTATATTATATACTTAATTACTAAAGTGCGTTATACTAAGTTCTGAAGCTTTTGTTCTGCTATAGTTGTGGCCTCTAGGTCTCTAAATATCTGCGTTAGTTATTCCGCAAACCCATTTTAACTAGTAAATATATACCATACATCCTAGTTAGTAGTTGTTATGCCATTGGCCTATATTTCCGTAAGATACAGTTTAAACCACTTAAGTGCCCTCCCTATTAGGAACAATCCTATATAGGCTACTTAATCTAATAATATTGCTAACTTTGCTCCTTTCTATACTACCTTAAAGTGCATCTATATAAGAAATCCCTTAAGCTTTAACTTCTCTCCTAAAAACCGTTTAATTAAAGGTAGCTTGACTTTTACTGCTCCAATTCTATTAATGCGTTCTTTAAGTATCCTATTATTATCTTATAAGTAATTAACTATTTCCTATAACTAATCTTGCGTAACCATTTAAGAATCCCCCTTATCCATACTGGTATTACCTAGCCCTAAGGTTGTAGCTGCCGTTAACGCCGTTATAACTGGTACTCTGGGTGGTATATTGTTTAATCTTATTTAATACCGTAACCTTAGTAGTGAATGTATAACGGAACCTTGTAGCAAGAACTATAGTGGGTTCTATTATTAGGCTAGGTATATAGGTAAGAATAAATTAACAACGGGATAATAACTAGTGGAGTAGTTGCCTAATAGATTAACTCTAGTTATATTCTAAGATTTACTACAAGGAGAGAACTATTTACAGTAGGAACTAAGGTCCTTTAAATACACAACTGTACTCCTAAGAAATCCTCTCTTATATATGAGGTACGTGTTATACGTATTATATATAGATATACACTATATACACTTCGTACACTGCATACCACATTATATGACTCGCTTACCATTCCTCATTACATGGCTCCACTGGATTTATCCTGGACCATACCTATATTAACCAACTAGCTTCCTACGACTCTTCTCCAAGTAGTCATAACATCGTACTTAAAGCGTCTGTAATATAGATGTTATAGTTCAGTTCTAGTGGTGTTATCTTTTAACTATAGTATGCTACTAGATGCTATGCGTCCTAATGCTTCTATAGCAAATATACTCCTAGTGCAAAGTCTAATGCGTCTATCTTAACAACCGTCTCTAACTTTAGTTGGTAGACTTTAAGGATTGGTTCCTAGGTAAATAACTCTTTTAGTTCTCTAAATAGTTTCTTTTACTCCTCTACCTAAACCCACAGTTCCTCTTTCTTTGTTGGCCTTATAAATAGCTTAATGCTCTTTAACCACTATACTATAAACCTCCTATAGTAATTGCAAAACCCTAGGAACGATCTTAACTATGTAACGTTCTTTAGTTCTTGCTAATTTACTATAGCTTTAACTTTCTTTAGGTCCATGCTAATCTTTCCTAGTTTAATAATAAATCCTATAAAATTGGTCTTTCTTATAAAGAACTCGCATTTCTTAATTACTACTGGCATTTGTTCTTCCTATAGTCTCTTTAAGACCCATTTAATGTGTTCTCCGTGCTCTTCCTTACTTATTAAGTAGATGATAATATTGTTAAGGTATACTATAATAAACTCATCTAGGTATTCTCCTAATATACTATTAATTCGCTTCTGGAACGTTGCTAGTGCGTTTATAAGCCCGAATTATATAACTACTGGCTTATATAGTTCTTCCTTTAACTTAAAGGCTGCCTTCTATTCGTTGCCTTCCTTAATCCTAATTTAATGGTACGCCTATCTTAGATCTATCTTTATAAAGATTTGCGCGTTGCCTATCCTATCTTAGATTTCGTTAATTAAGGGTAAAGGATACCTATCCTTCCTAGTGATACTGTTTAACTGTCTATAGTTTATACATATCCTAAGTTTTCTGTTTTTCTTTAGTATAAACAATACTGGATATCCCGCTAATAACTGTAATGGTCTAATATATCCCTTATATAAGTTCTCCTGGATAAACTCCTTAAGCGCTACTAACTTGGTTTTAGTAAGCTTATAGATTAGAAAGAACTTTGGACTTATTCTTAGTTTTAACTCTATTTTGTAGTCCTATACTATATACTCTAATAGCTTTTTACTATATTTGTGGTATCTCTTTAGTATATAACTTAAGCCTTACTTAGTCTCTTTATACGTCGCTTTAACTTAGTACTATACTAACTTAGTTTGCTATCGCATTTTACGTTATTAAGTATCTTTAATATTAACCTGACCTATAACCCAATTAATCTTTGGATTATATTCCTGTAACTAAGGTATCCCTAGTATCGCCTTATTCTTTCCTAATAGTAGAATATTAAAAGATATCTTAACCTGTCTTCCTTTAATAGTTAACTAAATAGGTCCTGTTTTAAGATTAATAATGCCTCCTCTATAGGCTATCTAATCTCCTAAAATTGTTATAAGTAGATATAGGTATTCCTTTTGTCTATATAGTAACCCTATCCTTTATACTACTGCTAGTAATATATAGTTCCTTATTACTCTACTATTAATTAGTGCTTTAAACTGTTAATCTTACTACTTAACTTATAAATTTAGATGTTAACCTTAAATTCCTTTAAGGGTCTAAGGCTCTATTACTAGTTCTCTCTGGTCCTATAGGCCTCCCATTTTCCTAACTATTAGCTGCTAGATCCTATTTATACTTAGTCCTCCCTAGGCCAATACTTAGTTTGTTTCTTTTCCTCTATGTGCCATAAATAAGTATTCTCTAGATAATTTTACCACTATCTTCTATTTAGGTATTCTTCTATAAGGAATCTTTCTAGTTAAAGTATTAAGTCCCCTTAACTCTATACTTCTACTAGGTGCCATTTATATGTATACTTGGCATCTCTAAACTACTTTTCTTCTAGTGCCCAATATATCCTTTTTAGGTATTTCCGGTTCTTATCTTTAGGTGCTCTATGCATATTATATGTGTTATTTATATAAGCTATCCACAATAGTGTATAATGCGCTAGGTGCTTTAGGTTAACTCTTAGCTTATCTTTATACTTAAGTTTAAACCTATACCATATTAACCTAACTACTAGTATTTTTTCTATAGGTATTAAGATTTATTACTTACTTCTCTAGTCCCTAGATTCTTCTTCTAGGTTCCTTAATGTTATAATTAATGCTCCTTTAATGTAACTTATGCGTTTCTCTATAATAGGTTAGTTTTAGATAACGTTTTTGTCTAGCTATATATAAAAGTCTTCCTATTTATCGTTATATCATTGCTTATACCACTTTCCGTATAACTGGTTTAGTGTATATAGTTTGTCTATTAGAAAGTACCTTGTTATTACTGCGTTATAATATCCTTTAGTGTGTCTTTCTTTAAACCTTATTAGAATTCCTAGATCCTCTTCTTGTTCTAGTTTATTTAACTACTTTACTTTAGGCGTCCCTGCCTTAGGCCTATTGGTAATTCTTTATATAGGTACTCTGTCCCTTATATGACCTTATACGCTAGATCTCTAGTCTAGTTTTTGCTCTTACCATGCAATAATTCTTACTCTAAACTTATCTATAGTTTCTTACTTTCTGTGTTTTATAGCTGGATTCTTAAAGTCGTCTTGCTTCTTAATCTCTATATTAACTTTTTAATCGTTAGGCTAAACACTGCGTTTACCTAGGATTAACGTTCTTATTTATTCCCCAAACTTATAGTTCTTAAACTTGCGTTCTATACTTATTTATTTATCTTTAAACTAAGCCGTTGCTCTTTCCTATTAGTTTTCTTCTATTATAGGTGCTTAAGCCTTCCTTATTATGCTTTATAAGTCTTAGGTATATCTTATCTCGTCTTAAGAATCTTAAGCGTCTTTTATCTTTTTATAAGAATCTTAAGCCTATGGCCTTTTACCTTTTATAAGTAGTAAGCTAGCACTAGCAGTCGTCTGCTTACTTAATTATCTTTAGATATTACTCCTTCCGTCTTATAAAGCAATGGATGTTATATCCAACGGTATTATAATACCCGTTATTAATCCCCATTTTATAGAGGTCTTAGTCTCTACTTCTATTACATTATTAAGGTTTAAGCGTTCCTAGTTAGCCTCTTTTTCTTCCTTATTGCTATTAATTAATAAGTACTCTAACTCCATTATTATTGTTACTAATCTTTATCTATATATTATTGTAATATTTTAATCTAGCTTATAGAGTTAATCTTGTTCTTTATCTAACTCTCTAGTTCCTTTAAGTCCTCTTAACTCTAGCTCTTGTGGCTAATAGCTTACGCTATACTTAGCGTCTTTATAAATTTAGTATGCGTTGTTATAATAAAACATAAAGTGCTTAATTAAACACTCCTTGGTCCCACGCAATATGCTTATATCTATATTATTATACTCTAATAACCTGGTGCCTTTTACCACGTGGTTACTTTAACCACCTCTATTGTTAGCGACTCAGTCAATCGAGGCACGAGCACGGCATGAGGGACGCGCAAGCCTGTACAATTGGTTGTCTATAAACGAGGATCCAAAGCTAGAGAAAGGAAGGAGAAGAATAGCAGCGCCGCTTGATATTTATGCGGTCCTTAAGTCACGTGACTCGCGTCTACTATAATCCACGTCTGCCAAGATCTACCGTTTTCCACTAGCGCTGTAACATTACCCCCCCCTCCGAAAAAGCCTGCCCTTAGGCTTTATATGTCCGTATTATGTCCGTGGGGTATTCTTGTCTTTATGCTTAATAGGCAGCCTATCGTCTTCGCTATACCAGCACTCCATCCACTCGTTAAGGTACTTCGGGGGTCCGGGTTTGTTAGGGTATTGGTTATATAATTCTTTAAGCTTCTAGGGGCAGCCTATAAAGTTCTAGGCGGGGTACCAGGTTGGGTCTGGATCGTAGCCTTTCTATTAGACACAGTATTGTAGCGTTCCTCGTACTAGTTTATAGGCTAGTATTTTATTAACTTCCTATTTGTCGTTGCTATTAACTTAAATTGGCAGGGGAGGCTCATTCTTTTATCCAGGTAGTGGGTTATTTACAGCCTTCCGTAGCTTATCCGGTGAAAAGATAGGGTAAACCTTAATTAAGTCTAGGAGCTTAACCTTATACAAGTTGCCTTCTTTATTAAGGATCTTATACAGTCCTGCTATTTTATAGTCTAGCTTGCGGCTAGGCCGTTCTGTCTTTTAGTTCTTTGTCGTAACCCAGACCTTATTGTCCACAGTAAAGTCAGGCTCGCGCCTATGCTTATTTGCCTACTGTTCCATTGATTTCTGGGCCTTTTTTAGGTTCTTACGGGCTACCGTCTAGGCTTCTTCTAGGCGTTTGGCGTATTGCTAGGCTTCCTTATAAGATAGTTTTTCGCGTACAGTCTATGGGCCTTCTGGTCTATTCCAGTTAAAGCTAGTATGGGGTAAATATCCCATTTCTAGCTGGATAGGTGCAAACCCCGTGGAGTTATAGGGTAGGGTTGCCTAGGCGTAGTCTATTAGGGGTAGTAGTTCGCCCTAGTTATCTTAAAAGTAGTTAATAAAGGGCCGGAGTCTCTGGTTTAGGTATTAATTTATAATCTCCGTCTAACCGTCTGTCTGGGGGTGGTATGCTGTAGAAAGCTTTAGCTTAATGCTGAGGATCCAAGTAAACTTATTCTAGAAGGCTGATATAAACTGCGGCCTATAGTCGAATATAATAGTATCTGGTGGTCCGTAAATTCGGTAGACATAATAGATATATAGTTGGGCTACCTCCTTAGCATCGATATTCTTGTAACAGGGGATTAAGAACGGGCGCTTGCTAAAATAGTTAACTAGGATCATTACTATATTATATCTATTACGGTCTGTAGGCAGCTTGTAAAAGTCCATAAAGATATACTACTAGGGGCGTTCTAGTATTAGGAGTGGCTTTAATAGTCCTAGGGTCTTGTCTCGCGGAATTATAAACCTACAGCAGTCGTTGCAGTTCCGTATATAGCGGTTAATGTCCGTAACTATTCCGGGCTAGTAATATCGGTTACCAATAATTTTGCGGGTCTTATTCTTTCTAGGGTGGGCCGTAGAGACCTAGGCATATGCTTTGGTAATAAGCTAAGTCTATAAGTTCTGTTCCTTTGCTACTACTAGCCGTTTCTAATGCTTAAGTAATCCGTTTTTAAGGGACCAGGGGCTGGTAACGTTCTTTACCTTCTTACAGTACTCCTGTAGAGAAGAGGCTGTATGGTTTATCTACAGTAATTCGTTAATAAGGTCAAATCCTAAGGGGTTAATAGGATATATCTCGGCGCCTAAGGAGTCTATACTTAGTTCTACCTGTATCCGGGGGTCAAGGTGCTTTGGTTGTAGTAGTGTCTGGGTCTGTAATAAGATCTTTATAGCCGTCTAGTTACCTAGGTCCTATTTACGCCTTATAAAAGCATCCGCACGGTTTATAGCGCCTGGTCTATATATAATTAAGAAGTTAAACTAAGATAGGATATCCGCCTAGCGTGCCTATTGGGCCGTAAGAGCCTTGGTTATTATAAAGTATTCTAGGGCCTTATAATCTGAAACTACCTTAATAGGCTTAGGGGTCCCCTCTAGCTGCGCACGCCAGTGCTAAAAGCTAGAGATAATGGCCA
>Ga0307507_10005132_pt1 | contig 21952 bp, 13 predicted proteins | sample 7_EM_MG_FD_207223 | JGI IMG/M metagenome (GOLD analysis project Ga0307507, IMG submission 207223) | Populus trichocarpa ectomycorrhiza microbial communities from riparian zone in the Pacific Northwest, United States - 7_EM | ecosystem: Host-associated > Plants > Roots > Unclassified | place... | reverse complement strand
TGTATTATCTCACTCTTCTCTCTAATTTCTACTTCTCCCTCAATTTTCTTCTAAAACAATTGCTTATTAAGGAGAGATCTTTAATAATTAGTGTCAAAGCCATTTTCCAAGTGTAAAGGAAGGTAGCTTATGTTCAAGAAACTATTAATAATGGTGGAAAACAACATGGTGAAAGCTTTGGAAGAACACAATAAGAGATTTAAAAAGTGAATGTGAAATATTCACCACCAACTTTAAAAAATCATTGTTGTGATTCAGAAATGAATAATTATCTTTGGTGATTTTTTCACCCACAAAAAGCATTCCAAACAAAAGCCAATCATCAAGACAATATAAGTCTAACTTCTTTCAAGGAGGGGTTGTTGGAAAATATCTGAACCTTTTAAAGTTATCCATGTTTGTAACATGAGGTGTGACATTTCTGAAATTGACTTGTTTCAGATGTTTCAGTCATTTAGGATTATAATGAAGCTTGTTATACTTCATGATAAAAATCATGCTTTCCTTCAAATACAAGATGTTATTTCCACGATTAATGCTCTTCAATACTATACAAGCGTTCAATTAACCATAAGAGGAAGGAGTGTTTATGTTCAATTCTCATCACATCAAGAACTTACTACAATGGATCAAAATACTTTCAAGGAGGTAAAATGCTCTTCTTTAACTAAATTTGAGATTAGTTTTATAGAGAGAGAAAAAAGTGAGTTTTGAATAAAATGAAGGAAAGTTTGATTCTTTTAATAAAAATAAAAATGTTGCTTATTGTGAATTATTGTTTAGAGTTTCTAAAAGTGAAGAGTTTGATGAAAATCTAGAGAGTTCTAGTGTGAAGGTGCAAGAAGCTAAGAATTATATGGATGATGAATCAAAGAAGTAAAATAAAGCGAGATTAAAAAGGATTAAAGAGAGTGGATCCAAGAAGAGAAAGATTAGGGAGGATTTGTGACAATTCAATTACAAGGAGAAGCCTATTTGGTTGTGCAAGCTTGAAGAGATCACCAAGGAGGAGTATACTTCTTCCTACAAGAGTTTGACCAATGTTTGGAATGATTATTTGATTGTTAAGCACTTCTCTATTAAGGGTCAACTGGAGTTAAAGGTAGTTTTTTTTTTGCCGAAGAGAGATCCATTTGATTTGTTTGACACTCACAATATGAAAAACATTAAGCTCTATAACAGAGGGTCTTCATTATAGATGACTCCAAATAAAACTCTTAAGGTTAATAGAAAGAACTCAATGAATAATTTTTAAATATTTGCAAAAGTTCTTGTGTACAAGGATCTCTCGAAGAGGGGAGTATTGTTACGAGCCAATGATTGATGAAAGAAACTTAGCAACAACGTGTGATAAATATGGCAAAAATACAGTAGTCATTGTTAGCATGTTTTGCACGTATTAATTAGCGTATTTTACGTATCAAGATTAGTTGATTGAATTAGTTAGTTAGTTAAGAGTTAGTTACAAGTCCGTAGATAATTCAAAGAATGCACGAGAATAGTGGAATCTATACCATAAAGAATTGATTTTAATGTAGAATAGCATTATTTCGCACCTCTCTTGTTTCTTCTACTTGTTCCTCATTTTTCTTCTAACAAAATGAATAAAGAGATTCAATAACACAGGAGAGAACTACCTACCAACTCCACCCATTGATTTACCAAATTAGAATATATTATGGAACCCTCAGCGATAAAAGGCACTTTCTTGGAGTGCATATCTTAGGTAATAATTTCTCAGATGAGTAATTAATCCATAATAATTTAGCATTTATGGCCGCAGCATTTTTCTTGGAGTGCAACTGTGCATGGAGCTTTCCAAAAGTGAAATATCTAATATTTTATCACACGCAAGCAGATGCTATTTGTACAAAGTAAATGCTTTTGGAAAGTAGCATAACGTTAAATAACCATCACCCAGCCTCACATATTCCATGATGAATTCTCAGAGCTGTCTGCATTTAAGTGGACCGCGTTGCTCATCCCACCAACAACATTGCTGATGATAAACCTGGATGGAGTCGTGGCTGGCGTCTCAAATGCTATAAATAATGGGCATGACTCACGGGGGCCTTTGTTTGGTAAGCTTTTGTTTGCTTTCGGGGTGATAGCTCACCTTTATCCTTTCGTCAAAGGTTTACTCGGGGTCGTTAAATTCTTTTACATGATTATTATTTGTTTTTCAGAGAGATTGGATGTTGCTCTGTGGTTGCAAATTGTTTTTTAAAGGTTTCTGGGTGAGTTTTCAGGTATTTTTAAGTGGAAACAAGTCGAAAAAATAAGTTTTTTTTTTTAAATTCTGAAACTTAAACACCTATTGGAGACTGCGACAAGTTATTTGCTGCCGTGACAGGAGATATTCACCATTTATTTCATGGCATGTAGCAACCCTCTGCTAGTGGTTTATCCATTGCCTAAGTCAGTAAATTGTTTTCTAATACGCCCATAATAATAGGAAAACAACCAGTATCCAACCTTTCTTTCTTTTTTCCAAGGACAAGAACAAGCTTCGAGACTGCAGCAGCTTAATATTAGCACTCCCTCCGCCCCCCAGAAGAACAACTTTTGTAAGGGCAAACCACAATCTTGATCATGGCTTTTAAACCCATGCTCGATACAAGATAGCAAATAGTCTTGAGCAACACAACAGAACAGAAACAGGACGATGATAAAAAATAATACAGTCCATATGCGGATACAAAAGAGACAGGAGCATAAGACAATATTGCAGAAACCCTTAAAAGAGACAGGAACAGAGACCTTAGGACACGATATTGCAGAAACAATTTTCAACTCTGAGCCCAACCTTACCAAATATCTAATACTGCAGTTGTAATATATCCAACCGAATGAAAGTTCTATCTCTTAGAAAGTTAAATAGAGTAACTTTCAACCTTCACACATACAAAACATTAGTTTTCAGAGCACCTCTAACAACTCAAATGACATGAACAGGAGAAACCTCAGAACACCAGCAAAAACTCAGAATTGTTCACCTTATTATTAGGACAAAAAAGAAAACCGAATTCAAGTACAGCTCCGATAACAAGGTAGAACCTGTTATAAGCCCCACCAATCTAAACATTCGGTCCAAATTCTCCATGCCTCATTACAACTGACAAACAAAATCCTTCTCTGATATATACTAGGTTATCAGCATTTTTTTTATATCTAAGTTAGTTTTTTTTTAGCAACCTATCTGGACGGTACTTCCTCTATCATAATTTCCCCTCAATACTTGCCAAAAGAACATACTTTTGGTGGAATCAATCTTCCCCGCACAATATCTTTACACTAGAAATCTTGAACAACCCATCAATGCCCTCTTAAGTAACATAAAATGATCTAACACTGCACAAGCCTTTCCTAACAAACTTCCATGCCAATCTATCATTCCTAGACCGGTTCAAGTTGATGTATAAAATTCCAAAAATGATCTTTGTGCCAGATCCAAATCAAATCCAAATCAAATAAACTTTTCCTTGAGAGTAAATTTTTGACTGCCACTTAGATCCCAATTTGCTATATCAGAAACCCTTGCTTCCATCAGGTTTCCTAGTGAAGATCCTGTGCAAGTGCCTTAGTTTTATAGTCTCAAAAATGACATGCAAACAGCTTAGAAATTATGCCCAAAATTTTGAACAGCACGACCTTGAAATGCTGTTTTTTTTTTATCATTCAAAACAAAGGCCTCCCTTTCGCATTGCAGACCAGACCTAGAACAAGATTTATCTAAATTAACCAAAAGAAGAAACAGTAAAGAAAAGGAAATCTTTTTCCTGTACATTAGAACTAGCATGTAAAGCTTGGCACTAACAAGTTTGAGATTTAAGGCTAAAGTAATGAGGAGATGTCAGTAAAACAAAAGGTTCTCTGAGGCTGCAAGAACACAGTGAAATTAGGCAATATCAGTTCCCTGGTGGTTCACTCAAGTGACAGCCCACGACCTGCTAAACATTCTCCCAGGCTTCAATATTTTGAGTCACTTCTTACATCCCACCATGCAAATTTTCATATACTTTCAAGCAACCACAGAAATTGGAAGAATTAGAATATACTGAATATCACACAAATTCAGCACAAACTAAATTCCAGTGAATGACTATTTCAAAGCAGTTATCTATAATCTGGAAAATTTACAGCAAAGGTAGTTGAAAAAATCAAGGCTAAAACCTTCTAAGAGATTTTTTCGAATTGAGATCATACATTCCCCTAATTCCTGGATTGCTGGAATGCTAAACTTCTTGGAAATGCCAATGACCTGCCGATATTTTGTTGTATTAAATCAAGCATGAGCATTAGAAGAAATTATTTTGTTGTATTAAATCAAGCATGAGCAAGAGAAAAGAGTCCATTCCAGTAATGAAACGTCAGAGGTTTAAAAATGTAATGGATGGAAACAAAAAGAAGACCAGGAAAAAAAAGGAGAGTTATTACAAAACATAAGGAAATAGATCAAGCTAAAGTTGTTTGTGTGCTGACGAAGGAAAATATTCCAACAATGAAGAATAGCGGTTATGTATTTTGATAAAATTTGTACTTCAATATATGGGTTTCAGTTTAAGTTAGTTGCTAGGTTAGGGGACTAAAAAATATCATGGTTTTTTCTATGGTCCTGAAATAATAAATTCGGGAATAATACCTAATTATCATATAACTGCTATGGGTCAGGTAAACCTGCTATAGCAGGTTAATGCTACTCGTTTAAATCATACTAGAAAATAATTGCAAATTTTGGGTGATTGGTTTAGCAATTTACCAATAATTGAGAGACTTTTAATCCAAGGATGGATAATTTATTTGTTTCAATCCAAGGGCCTTACAGCTTTTCAGGATAGGTTCCAAAAAATTTCAATCGGGCCACTAGAACTGCCAAAATATCATGGCTACAATAGTTGTGACAATTTTTTATTATAATATCATCCAGGAGCTATTTTCTCTTTGTTCATACCCTCTATCTCCCCGTGGTTCAGAAGACTTTGCCACATGATTGACAAAATTAACAGCCATGCACACACTTATGCTGAATGTCAAGTGCCATCCTAGAAGTTCACTTTTCTCACTTCCTAAAACTAGCCAGAAAGGCACTTTCAACCAACCTAGCACTTAAATACCTTTTTTTTCATGCGAATTTTATTTAAGATAAATTTTGCAAAGGAAATGATTTTGAAACATCAACAGATTTCACATAACACTTCCTTCATTTTTGTGTATTTTAGTGAACTATTTTTAAAAATTGGTGAGCAAATAGTTCCTAGAAAAAAGAACTCTGATTTGTGTCGATGCATGAGTTTCTCTCATTCAAGGAAGTTCTTGCTCAATCAAAGACATGTGAGAAAACCTTGTCTTGCTCCGTGAATCATCAGCTCCCCCCTCCCCTCCCCGCCCAAATACACTACCAAGAAATAAATGAGGGAGAAAAGCTCAATGCATTATTAGCTACCAACTTTTCGACACAATTATTTCACTTTCCACCAATAACCCCAACACTCTTTATAGCTTAGACCCTTCTGTTTACTTCATTTAGAAGCCAACAATATTTATCAACACTCACATTCCAATCCTAGAGTTAAATCAATCGTACAATCACCACAATACATAGCGCAAACAGTTTAAATAAAACTGAGTTATTTATACAAGATGCAATTTCACAATTCAGGATCAACTAACATAATCATAAGCCCACACCTTTGGGGAAAAAAAGAAACGATTCGAAGTTCAATTGTCAATGACGGTGAAGAGCATCAGTCATCGAGATGGTTCATGCACAGAATCAAATTTAATGATTCTCTGATATTAATCCATTCTATCTTGTATTTAAGAATAGGGAATGAGAAAGGACATACAGAAAAAGAAAAGGTTTAATTCAGAACATACATCAAGAATACACTGAAAAGTCATCTCTCTCCTGCTCATCCACTCCCCTGCATATAAAAAACAAAATAATTTTGTATAATAAACAGGAGGATGAAAAAATCCTTCAATTAAAGTATATGTCAGAAAGAATTTGTATGAGTGACCCTCAAAAGCTTGAGATTTCCCCCCCAATTAACTGCACCAAAAAGATACAAAAAGATGAAGACTTTTGTATCAAATCAGCTACGTAATCCATCATATTTACCAATGAAAAGTTCCACTAGTGAAAAAAGCACATGTAAAGTTTCATTTATCAAATGTTCATGTCCATCTTGAAGAAATCAAATTGCAAAGATGGAAAACTTCCACAAAAAATGCTTCACTTGGTCAATGAATGGTCTCATTAGTGCAACTCTTGGCCATTACATGCCCTGTTAGGCAAAACCATCTACTAATCAAAGAGAAGCTGTAAACCACCACCAAATAGCACATGCCTTAGCATGCTGTTCTTAGAGTCACCTAAACAATAAACTAGAAGCCCATAGGAAGTACAAAATATTCTGTGCTATGATGAGGAACCGAATCCACACGCCCATCCCCATTTCTGGAATACATGTGAAGAGAAATCTTGAAGTCAGAGCACTTTATCTAATCATTGCTACTACAAACTTGACCGGTTGGCCTTCAGAGATTTATTTACGAAAGTCTTCTGATTTGGCAGGGATGCAATAAGCTTTCTAGGAATGCTGTTAGTAGATGGAAAGGCAGTACTAGGAAGAAACCCAAAAAAATTGCAATCCACAAGTGGAAATCAACAGAAAAATTTGTCTCCAGAATGAACAGGGCAGTGCTGTTGATGGCAATGAAGCCTACTAACCTATGAAAATACATTGGTTATATGAACCCCAGAAACAAACCCTAATTATAGTGCAGTTTTACTCTTTAACACTAACATTCAACCACACAATGCTAGCAATATATGGTAGAAATCTTCAATCATCTGTCTGTTTATTTACAAAGGCTTGCCATGTGCAAACATAAGCATATCAAAATTTTCGCAACATGCAAGAAATATCAAAAACTATATCTGGAAGAAAGCTTCTTTTTCTATCCTGAATTCTCACACGAACAAAATGGCATGTATTTTTAAGATTACAACATTATTATTCATAGAAAATAATGTAATAGTTTGTACCTCCAATATAACTTTGGCTTCATGGTCGAATGCTTTGCAGAGAATCTCGTAACTCTTCTCAAGACCCATCTGTGCAACGAATAAAGCTCCTTATAACAGAGGGGGTAAACATAAATTGTAGATACTGTACATAATGTAATCAATAATTGCATACCAAGGGATCAACTCTGGATGGTGAAATGCTTGATATTGTGTATCTGCATAGAAATGATATTGACTGATGAATAAAAAAAATCTTAAAAACCATTTTTTGTGGCAGAAATGATAAAGAAAAATCATGGATTGGTGGGGAAATGGTTAGTAGCCTAGGAAGGAAAGAGGTTTCTTCTGGTTTCTAATTTCCATTAGCATCCAAGTATACTCATTACTATTGCATTTTATCTAGCAAATGAGTGGAACTCAACTTAGATACTCAGAGCTAAATGTCACAAAATTTAAGAGATCACTACGATAACAGTATTTCGAGTAAAAGACAAACCTCAGCTTACTTCTGTAGAAATTCATGGCTACTGCATTCGCTTTTTGAACTGTTAATACTACAGCACCCATGCAGCTCTACAGAAGATGAAATGAGTAAATTAAATCTCAATTATGAAGCACAATTAGCATCTAGAAGATTTAATTCTGAGGTACAAAGTAAAGATACTAGAGATTTACATGGCGGGGGAGAAGGATAGTTCATATTACTTGTATGCTGTTCAATTAGAAAACCTAGAAACATGGGTGTTTTCATATATCTCATTAGTTATTCACAACCATTAAAGAGCTACAAGAAAGAGCATTCAGCACCTTGCGAGCAATAAGCTCAATTAGTTGCATAAGGAATTTCCCCAATCCCTTCCCTTGGACATGAGACTCGAGCTGTATTTCATACACATAAAGAACAGGTATATCTTCCTCAAGAGTAAAGCGATAATGTACAAATCCAACCAAGGGGCTTTTATCTAACTTCATTGAAATTTCATCAACACTAGCATTTGGAGCCTCGTGAACAAATATATAACGCGCTTCTGAAGCAACCATGTCCCTACACTTCACCTTTTCTTCTGATGACCACTCAGGACCAAACGCCACCTCCATATTGACCTGTAAATTTCAAACAATTTAGGCAATTCCACAATGGTACTAACATAGAATCTCCAACTGACATATTTATAGAGCACGTGCAATATGAGATCACAGAAGCCCAAAATAACAAAAACAATAAGACTCTTAAACTCATTTTATTTTATTTTTTACCTTAAGGAGGTTTTGAATGTACCGCTTTACAGAAGAGGAAAGTTTATCCCCACTTCCAGATTCTAAAAACACAGACAGACCTAGTAATCAAATCATGACAGGGATTCAGCTTTCAAAAACATAGAATTTGTAAACAAAAGGAACCAACATGCTAAAATCTAATACTAAATAAATACAGTAAATCAGCCAATTCAATCATCCAATAAAAATGCACTCATAAAAACCAAGTAAAGAAATACAAAAAAAAAAAAAATCAACCATATGAACCAATTTTGAGCAAGGAACCAAGGATTATACCGTTTCTATTGTAATGACAAAATGGTTGGAAATAAACAAGATGGTCCTTCTCAGAAGATGCTGCTTTTATCAATTCATCAATTGCCTTCTTCTTTTCCAGTATCTAAATAAATAAAAAGAAAAAAAAGAAAGACTGAAACTTTACATCTCAAAATCCCTTAAAAGAAGAGAAAGAAAGCCTTTTTTTCGTGTTGTTTTTTGGGTTATACCTCTCTGCGTTTAGCCCTCTTTTCTCTGCTGCTAACAATGTTGCTGTGGCTCGCCACCCCCCTCAACTCCATTATTTTTCTGCAGCTCCCCTCAAAGCTCACACTCCACAATTTAATTACCATCTTTCAGGTAAACTATATCTTTATCCCTATAAATTCATTAATATCCACTCTTAACCCTATATTTTAAAATTTCCTAATGTTACCCTTGTAGTTTCCAAAATAATTCAAAAATTCCCCAAACCATTAAATAGCCAACTTTTGAATTTGGTTTTTTATTTTTTAAAATATTATTTTTTATTGTAAGATATTTTAATATATATTTAAAAATATATCAAAAATACTTTAAAAAACATCCACTACCACATACCCAAACATCCTATTAAAGAAATATATGAGAGAAAATAAGGAAAACATAATAAAAATATGAAATTAGTGTGGTTTTGTTAGTTATTTAGTTAGTTGTGGCTAAATGGAAACATTTTGAAAATATAAGGATAACAATAGACAATTTTAAAATAGAGGGATAGAAGTAAAACCCTTAAAACCGAGAAACCTTAAAAGTTCAGAGGTCTTGAAACCTCTCGTATCTTTGCCACCCTTCTGTCTCTCTGAAGTTTTTGTCTGCCTGAAAGACACGGCCATGGCAATGATCGAGTTTTCACAAGAATGGAAGTCAGGATTTCCAATAGACACTGTGTCTAAAGCGCCACTCTTACTTTCAAAACAAACCTCAGAATCCCTTATTGGTCCACTTGTCTTCAACCCAATCCCTGAATCATTGGCACACCTCTTTACCTCTCCTGCTCTCTCTCCTCCTCTTCTAAACCCACCACCCCATCTTTCTCTCACAAGATTTATCTCCACTTCAACACTCGCTGACTCTCCTCTCCCTCTCTCTACTGCTTCCTCTATTGCCTTTTCTTTTGGCCCTCAAGATCTACACTTTTCTTCTCCTTTGTTAGCTTATAATAGACTCCAGTTCCTTAAATGCCCACATGATGATACTGTTGTTGTGTTTTTTTCCACTGGGACTAATCTTGACCGAGTTGGGTTTTTGTTACTTTCTGTTAAAGATAAGAGCTTGGTGGCTACTGGGGATCAAAAGGGTGGGATTTTTACTGCTAGTAAGAGTTTGGGGTCAAAGATTGTGAGGGTCTTAGTGAACCCCATTGAGGATGATTCTTTTTTGAATGGTAATTATTCCTTTTCTGGCTCTTTTGGTTATTTGTTAGTTTATACTATGTATTCTGTGAATTGGTTCTGCGTTAAATATAGTGAAAGTATGAAAAGGCCTGTTTTGAGTTATTTAGGTTGTAAGAATTTTAAGAGTTGTGGAATTGCGAGTGCTTGTTGGAGTCCTTATATAAAAGTTCAGAGTGTGGTTTTGTTGGAGAATGGTACATTATTTTTGTTTGATTTGGAAGCCGATTGTTCTGATATGTATTTTAGGGGTACTAAATTGAAAGTTTCGTGGGGTGATGAAGGTAAGTTAGGAGATGGTAAATGGTTAGGGTGTGAGTTTAGTTGGCATTGTAGGGTTTTGATTGTTGCACGGTCAGATGCTGTTTTTATGATTGATTGGAAATGCGGTGGTTTTGATGTGACTTGTTTAGCAAGGATTGATATGTTGAGTGCATATGCTCTTAGTGAAAAGGAACGGTTCCTAGCTATGTCCAGGGCAGTTTCGGATAGTCTTCATTTTGTTTTGGTTTCTGAAACTATGTTAGTTATTTGTGATGTGCGCAAGCCTATGATACCATTGTTGCAATGGGCACATGGTCTTGATAAGCCATGTTTTATTGATGTGTTTAGATTGTCTGATTTGAGGTCCAACTCAAGGGATGACACCCATGACTGGGCGAATTCTTCAGGTTTTGGCATTATTTTGGGGTCATTTTGGAATTGTGAATTCAGCCTCTTTTGCTATGGACCATCCTTTCCTCCTCGTAAAGGGTCCTTCGCCTTGGAAATTTCTAAATTTTCCAGTTGTTTATACGCTTGGGACCACCCTTCAGGTCTCATGTTATCAGGTGATGATTGTCAACGTGGAGATTGCCTTGTAAGAGAACAGTTTTGGAAGGAAGCTCTTCCTGAATGGACTGATTGGCAGCAGAAAAAAGACATAGTGTTGGGCTTTGGTGTTTTAAGCAACGATCTCTCTTCATTGTTGTTTGAGCCTGATGAATTTGGTGGTTTTGTTTTAATTAGATTGATGTCATCAGGAAAGCTTGAATCACAGAGATATTGTGCCTCTTGGGAATTGGTTAAAAATATAGAAGTGGCTCAAAGAGATCCAATGCTGCATTCAGAAGACAACTTACTTTACTTCATGGGTGATGAGGAATACAAGGTCCCTAGAAAATTTAAGTATTTTGAACTGAACTATCTACATGCACATTTGAATGGCAACCTTTCTCAAGTTCTCGATTCAAACATGGCAAAGCCTTGTGAGTGTCCTCATGAGAAGGAATTGTTCAGCCTAGAATTTCATGAAGTATTGTGCAAGAAGCTGAAAATTTGTGGGTTTGGTCAATTTAGAACATCCCCTGCCATTACAGTTACATTTAATGACATAAACTTGCCAACAAGCATCCATGAGGTAGCTTTGAGGAGAATGTGGGCTGAATTGCCAATGGAATTCTTGCAACTCGCCTTTTCCAGCTATTCTGAATTGCATGAAGTACTTTTGGATCAGAAAAGGGTTGCTTTGGAATTTTCAGTTGTTCCAGAACTACCTCAATTACCACCATTTTTCTTGCGGAAGCCTTCAAACCACAGCAATAGGTGTTCACGTAAAGTGCAAAGTAGTGATGCCCTTGTGGGTCCAGCTCTTCCTCTCCCTATTTTGTCTACACTTCATGAGCTTCGTAATGGTTGTCCAAATTCACAGGAAGAAACAGGCGGATTTTCATCAGAATCAGAACTTAGTGTTCGATGCAATGAAGTTATGCAGGTGGCCAAGGAAGTGGCTGTTTCAGATTCCACAACCAAGCTTCAGGATGATAATGCTATCTCCCTTGATGATGACAGAGATGACTTTTTGGATCATTCTGAAAAACCAAAGTCTTTCCTTCTATACCATCCAACTGCATGTCAGCTCTCTTTTCAAGTTCACAAAGAGGATAATTGTGTGTATCAGAATGACAAGTTTGCTTCCATGATTACAAAAGTGCATGAGAAACAGTCACCTCATCCTGAAAAGGTGGAAACTTTCAAACTAGAATTCTTTGATGATCTGTGCCCAATCGACTTGAAATTTGATGCTCGTGAGGTGAAATTTAGTTCACAAGAGTCGAAAATTTCAAATTTATTGAAGAAGAATTTTTCAAAATGGCAAGAGGAATTCACTCCTTACCGGGAATTTTGTTCCCGATTTACATCCCCTCGTGACTAGATGGCCTAATGTAAGATTTCTATTGATTGCAATTTCTACTGCTTATTTCTTCAATTATGGTTATTTCGGTTTCTTATAAGTTCATCCCTTTTCCCTTTAATTTTACTTTTTAAAACGTCTATCCAGCTGATGCTTGCAGACTGCAAACATTATTGTATAGTTTCTTTTCTCTTTTTTTCTCCCGGGAGCTGGTTCTTCTCATACTTGGTCTGATGAACACAGGTTTGTGATCTGTGCATAATGCTCCACTTGCAAGTTATGTTATACTGATTCTATAGGTTGATGATTTTCTTGCAATTCCATGATTTACAAATAGTGGGTGAGCGGTGATTTTGCAAAGCAGCTGAACTGAATTCGCATCAATTTAAGGCCTTGAATATCGATGATCATTCTTCCAGTTTGATTCATGTTTTTCTCATACGTGACTTGTGCAATCCTCAAGGTAACTGTGAGTGTGAAATAGAAAAAGTCTATTGATAAAATCTGCACTCTATAACCGAGAAATTACTTGATCAAAATTATTTTTTTAGACATCGGTGCAATATCCTTTTTTGTGTGTGTGAACCAATCAAGGATTGGAATTCAGAAATGCTAACATTAATTGACTGAAAAATCAGAAAAATTCAAATTGTAAGATAAAATAGTGAAAGCATTTTTACTGAATCTGCTTTTTCAGTTGTTTAACCTACGATAATTGTATTTGCAGGTTCCAGTTCAACAGGTGAACTTTCTGGACTAGCCATATTTGCAGGTTGTACACCTGGTCCGTTGAAAGGCCATGTATTTCAGTTTTAGTTGAAAATATTGTGTTTGAGGATCTATACTTTGACATAGTATCAGTTTGTAGGATGGTTATGGCTCATCATGGAACCTCAACTTATTGAAAGAGGAGGTATCTAGTCATGACATTGACACAGCAAGATGTTCAGTTCCACTGAACTTTTTACGTTGTACATACCCCCAATTAGTTTATAGAGTCTCAATTCCAAGGCTTCTGAATCTGTACATACTATAGGATTCGAGAATTCCTCGCCTGGCTATCTTGGTGCTTCTACCATTGAAAGGTTGGTGCTGTACTTAATTCCAGTTTATTTTCAGATGATTACAGTAGGATTTCAGGTCACCCTGATGTGCATTATGGAGTACAATATTGAGTTAAGTGCTGACATGCTATGACTTTTCCGTTTGCAATCCTGACCCCAATAGTAAAAGACCTTTGAGAAATGTATCATCTATCTGCTTAGTTACATTAATATGGTTGATGCTAAGTTATTTGGTTATAACCTCCTCTTCAACTTCTCAATTTCTTTGGTTTCATTGCTGCTTTTTACATTTTTTATTTATCACATAGACCTTTGGATGACCTGTTAATAATTGGAATTCCAGAATTTACTGAAGCAACTCTGCACCCATCTTTCTGGGATTAATTAGGAGATGTTACTGTGTGTGTAATTTTATTTTTTTAGGCAAAGAAAGTTTTTAAAAAACACTTTGAAAAATATACTGTGATGTGATGTAAAAACAAACTCTCACACTCGGTAATAAATATCATTTATCATTGGATTATATTAAAAAAAAAAAATACAAATCAATGCTACTTTTTAAAGACATTAAATAAGTAAAACTTTTTATACCATAGTAAAAGGGATAAGTTTTCCAAAATCTGATCTCATGTGGTTAGCTTAGTCGTTCCAGGTATTGGTAGAAGCTAATTGCAGTTTAGATGAATAGCTTTATCATGAAAAGACAAGGGGTCAAGTTTTCGTGACAAAACGATTGGATAAGCATGAATATTGTGAGAGCCTCTTCTGCTATTTGGTATGACCATAGCCTTTTAATTCTTATGATAACCGTTTACCTTTATTTCTTGCATCATATTATAATTTAACTGCAGCAACTACTACTTTAGATGTTATTTCTGTCCGGATTTTCTTTGTGCTGTTCTGTTCATGATTGCCTTTGATTTATTCAGCTTGATTTTATAATTCTATAAACTATGTCATTGAACATATTCAGGGCTTTGTTATTATTGCCCTTTTGGATATTGGAGGCAATTAATATCTTATTTCTATCAAACTCATCCCTTAATTTTAACAAGGGAAGATCACTTTAGGCTCTTATAGCGTGATCTGTTTTGAATTGTTTTGTTTCATGTGTAGCATATCACAAATGAGAGAGACAAAATGGTAAACATGACCCTGTAAATTTAAGAATGGATGCTTTCACATCTTCACACAACGATTCTCCAGAACTAGCTATTCAAGCATGCTGGACTGTGTTCTGAGAGAAATTTACTCGAATGGATCTCAAAACGCGACACAGGTTTGTTGTGGCAACGGCATGTTCAGGGTGTTTATGCTTACAACATAAATTAAGCTTGTTATGGTAATAACATAAATTAAGCAGACTCAATTCCTCATAGAAAAATATGTTTCTCATGTTGAGAATTGACTAAAATATATTCAGACCAATTCAAGCAGTCTGAGCCTGGGAAGTCCAGATTGTCAATACAACCACACTATAAAGTTAAATTAAACAACATGAATGGCATATAGAAACAATTTGATACTGATAATCTCAGTTAGATATGTCGAAGAATAAAGCATAAAGCAATGCTTACTATTTGTACATTACACCTGGTTTGCAGTTATCCAACAATCTGGTGAGATATATCTTGAAGTGTAAATGATCTAATGATCTAACCTGAGAATCTGATAGTGCCTTCTGGATAACAAAGTTTCGGAAAGGATCCACAAGGAGAATGGAAGCACCTGGATTGCTTAGCAACTCCAAGATTATTTGTGTGGATTGATCCTCACTTGTTGTTAACAAGTACTTCACAACATTACTTCCATACTTGTTACAAGAAAGAGCCATGTAACTCCATTCAAACTGTGCGAGGATATTTTATGTGATTTGTGCCATCTTTAAATCCAGAATATGTTGCACTACTGTTCAGGGTGTTTATGGTTACAACATAAATTAAGCTTGGTATGGTAGCATGAATCAGAACATGGCATTAATGGAACCAACTATGCTTAGGATGACTCATGCAATTGAGATACTAGCAGAGGATGTTCAAATCATGTAGTATTTGTTGGACCAAGTTCTTCCATGCCACATATTATGCCTGGAGACACAAGTTTTGAAGATGGTTTTAGGTGGTGTTTTAATTCATGATGGTCGAGATTTGGGATGCAGATGGCAGGGTTTTTTTTTTTTTTTTTTTGGAGATCTGGGTTTGGTTATGGAGCGGATGCGAGGTTTTTTATTTTTATTTAAGGGTAAATTTATAATATTTAATGTAAGGGTTTCTTGTTCATTAAATAAAAAATAATGACAATCATGTAAATAATCAAATATTTTTATTAATTGTTTTATGGGAATATTAAGTACTATCACATATAAAATTCAGAGTATAAACTATAATATTTTAAAATATAGAGAGTAAATGAAAAATTAACCAAATTATATAAAGTTAAGGGTGTTTTTCTCTTTTAATAATATGATATAATTGATGGTTAGTTACTATATTATTACCCACTAAACACACAAACCACTATGATAGGAAATAAAATAATAAATTATTTTTATCAATTTAATGATAAACTGTTTCTACCAGTTTTTATTTTATCAGAAAAGGTTTGTATTGAATTGCTCAAACTTCAAAATTTACGTCAAATAGTGTAATTAAACATTATGTAATGAAGAAAAAAAATCATAATAATTTAGCATAAAAAACAATTAAAACCATAATATAGTTATAAAATGTTATTTAAAAAAATTGTATTAATATTTTTAGTACATTAAATAAAAATAATTACATTTTGGCACTTCAAGCTATAGTTGCCAAGTTCAACTATTTCTTATCAAATTAGTGAAGCCAATGTGATCTCCTGCACTGACTCATCCTTTTGCTCCTGACATGATATTACAACTATTTTCTACCTGTTGTTTTAGAATTTGTTGTAGGAATAATAAACTAAAATTCCTTACAAAAAAAAATTAATCCAAAAAATATTTTTTATCTAAAAAATCACCAGAAATACAAAATTTTATACCAAATTAGAAAAAAAATCAAACGTCTAACTCTCATTCAAAATTTTTAAGTCATTGGGGGCATTTTACTACAATTTTAGATTCTTACAAGTCCAAAATACATAGATGGTTTTTTTTATGAATTTTTATTAAGATTATATATAATATTTATATCATATATACATTATATTTGTTTACATACAATATACTCATTTATTTTTTTAATGAATTCCTAAGCTTTGTTTTGGTTTCTGCCGCCCTAAAAGATAGGGGTGATCATTTTCGGTTTGGTTTGGTTTTTATCAAAAAAAATAACCAAACCGAATTTAAAAAAAAAAAAAAACCGAATCGAAACCGGTTCAAACCAACCGGTTTCAGTTTGGTTTGGTTTTTTAGGACAAAAACCGGTTCAAACGACTCAATTTTTTCATTTTGGCTTGGTTTTTTTCAGTTTGGGTTCGGTTCGGTTCGGTTCTTTTGGTTCCAGACTTATAAAACCGAAACCGAACCGAACCGGTCAGTTTTTTTAAAATTTTAATCGGTTTTTTTTACGATTCAGTTTTTTCAGTTATTTTTTTTCTAGTTTTTTTAGTTTAATCAATTTTTTGATTTTTTTGCTCACCTTACTAAAAGAATCATCTTCTCAAATGTGCATCGTAGCACTCCAAACCTAAGGGATCATTGGACTAAAAATTAGTTATGGTATAATGATATTTTTTTTTGTCATTGTTTGTCCAATGTCTTTTTAGCATTTCTTCCTTGGTGAATTTTGTTTTTGTTTTTTTTTAGTCTAAAATCTTATTTATTTAATTTTTAGTTTTTATATTTAAAAGAAATGAGAGCAACTTACTAGAAGATATTAGAGGAAAGTGAAAATCATGAAATAATCGTATTTTAGTAATAAAATAGTTAATTTTAGTGTTAAGAAGATTGATTTGATGAGAGATGTTTCATTGTGATGTACAACCTGTTAAAATAATTGAGATCAAATATAAAAAGGAGGCTAGAATTCTGAATAATCTGTATATTATGAATGCTTAGTCTTAACCTAAATACAAATAAAGTATATATAGGTTAAATTGAAAGTACTATTCTACCCTTAATAAATAAGACTACATAAATATTATTTAACATCTCCCCTCAAACTCACAATGCGGCAGCTACAAGCATCGAGAGTTTGCCAACCAAAAAACAAAAACGAGAGATGGAATGCGCCTTGGTAAAGAAATTTGCAATCTGCAAGGAAGAAGGAACAAAAGGCAAAGCAATGGTGCCATGTTTGAGATGATGACGAGTAAGATGACAATCGATCTCAATGTGCTTAGTGCGCTCATGAAAAACCGAGTTATGAGCAATCTGAATAGAACTCTAGTTGTCACAATATATAGGAGTAGGATGAGAAAAGTAAATTCCTATATCAACAAGTAACCAACGTAACCAAACAATCTCTTTGGTAGTAGATGTCATGGCACGATATTCTGCTTCGGTGGATGATTGAGAAACAATAGATTGTTTCTTGCTCTTCCAAGAAATAAAAGAATCACCTAAAAAGATACAGAACCCGGTAACAGACTTGCGATCTATGGGATCACTACCATGATCAGCATCAGAGTATGCACGCAACTCCAAGGAAGAGGTGGATGAAAGTAAAAGACTCTGAAAAACTGTACCCCGAAGATATCGCAAAATACGAAGAACAGTTGTTCATTGAACAATAGTAGGAAAAGCAACAAATTGACTAACAACATGAACAACATATGCAATATCTGGACGAGTAATGGTGAGATACACCAAACTCCCAACAATAGTGTGGTATAAAGTAGGATCTACCAAAGGTAAACCATTAGAAGAAGAGTACCTTGCGTTAACCTCAATAGGAGTATCTACAGTCTTATTATCAGTAAGTCTAGCCCGCTCAAGAATATCTGCAACATATTTCGACTGAGAAAGAAGGTAACCTTTAAGTGAGTATGCTACCTTAATACCTAGGAAATATCGAAGATAACTCAAATCCTTCATTTCAAATCGTGTAGCCAACTCTGTCTTCAAAACCGAAATAACATCAATATCATCACCAATAATAATCATGTCATCAACATATAAAGACAGAATGATACGATCTGCATCAGTGCACTTAATAAAAAAAGCAGAATCATGACTGCTAGAAACAAAGCCAAGAGACGAGATCACAATAGAGAATTTCTCAAACTAAGCACGGGGTGCTTGTTTGAGACCATATAATGCTTTCTTAAGCTTACAAACATATCCAGATTCATGTGAAATACCAGGAGGGGTGCCATATAAACTTCTTCTTGAAGATCTCCATTCAAGAATGCATTTTTAAAATCAAGCTGAGAAATATGTCACTGACGAATTAAAGCTATGGCAATAAGAGTATGAATAGTAGTTATTTTTGCAATCGGGGCAAATGTCTCCCATAGTCCATACCATACTGTTGAGAGTATCTTATTAGCAGGAGTAGCTTTATCAGTTTATCAACCGCCTTCTTATTTTCGGGTATCTACACACCCAGAGAGAGAAAAGAAAGGATTTTGTATGTCAAAATACCTTAGACAAAAAAGATTGTTAATTTGGTTTATTTCCTTGTTTTCTTAACGCCTCTCTGTGTTTATCCTTTTGTCCGCTGGGTACAATGTTGCAGCTGCTAGGGAGAGCCCTTGCTTCACTGTTTTGCTGCTGCTGAGCTGAAAAGGACTTTCTGCTTTGCTCACTCCCATTTGAATCTTGTTTTGTTATTTAAGCAACTCTTTCCATCAATCCAGCTGACTTGGAGCTGCTGCTTCTAATCAATGGGAGTGCGTCCGGTATCTATATGATTATTCCCTGGAACAAGAAAGACACCTGAATTAAAGCTTAGAAACATTACATTGAGTTCCGAATCCTCTAGGGCCCTAACCAAAGATTTTAAGCAAAGGCTGTTCAAATTCCTTCATAATATCCCAATGAAATTCAGAAATTCATCTAAATAATACCAACTAAGTTTGCATTTAAATATGCAAACTCCGTTTCAGGATTTCAAACTGGCAATATACAGCATTGTCAGCCAAAAAAAAAAGAAACTGAAAGTTAAAGTCCCAAAAGCAAAGCAAGGTTTTGCGGCTATAATTGAGAGTAATATTAGCTGCAGACCCAAGAGATGGACAAAATTGCGTAAACCAGAAAAGGAAAGAAACCATGATCCATGAGAGCAACAAAGAAAGTTTCAATAATCTTCTAAATTAGCCATTTTATAATTTTCCACCTCCCCTCCTTGGGGAGTACAAATATACAACTGTAAAATTATCCTCTTCATGCCTACAAAACTATCTAAATACCTCTTGTAGTTCTCAAAAGGGGAAAAAGTTGACTGTACATCTATAATTCCAGCATCACCAATAACCTCTGCAGGAGCAAGACCCTTTCTTGAAATGATGGAAGCGGCTTGAGTCTCTCAATATGATTTCATGGTCAATGATCATGGACATGTAGGTAATGGCATTGTGGCAATCTCCACAGACACGCAAGTTCTTGGTGATTCGGATGGGTGCCCCTGGAGCTGATATTAAGATGCCATAGGCAAGGGCCAACTTCTCACTATGTTCAAAAAGAAGATCAACTTTCTCTTCATCATCCACATCATGAAGTGCAAAGCTGGTCTCTGGAACATATCCAAGGACTTTAATCCGTTGAGTCAGGCTTCTCAGGATTTCATATATCTGCTTTGACTGTGGATGAGTCTTGTCTGCAACATAGAAGGTTGTAGTGCCTTTCTTTCCCTGGACCCAACTGCAGCCAGGTCTCTTCCTAATTCCACTATTTTTCATCAAAGATCGGACCCTGGCCACATCTTTCCAGCGCCTGGCATTGGCATATATGTTTGAAAGAAGTGTATAAGATCCATCATTTTCTGAGTTCAATTCCAACAGTTGCTTTGCAGCATGTTCCCCTAATTCCACATTTGCATGGATCCTGCAGCCACTAAGCAATGCCACCCACACTATTGAGCTTGGTTCCATTTGCATACCTTCAATGAGCTCCATAGCTTCATTTAAGCGACCAGCACGACCCAGTAGGTCAACCATGCAAGCATAGTGTTCTTGACCAGGAATAACCCCAAATTCCTTGCTCATGCTGTTAAAAAATTTAATCCCCTGATCAATCATTCCTGAATGGCTGCAAGCATAGAGCACAACAAGCAAGGTTACACCATCAGGCTGAAGGCCCACTCTCCTCATCTCGTCAAAAACCTCAAGAGCTTCTTTACCACGGCCATGCATACCATAACCTGTCATTAGGGATGTCCAAGAAACAAAATTCTTCTGCTTCAAATTGTCAAACACAAATCTAGCAACATCAGTATCTCCAGATTTTGCATACATATCAATGAGACAATTGGCCACATAAAGAAAGGCGGAGTCAAAATGATTGCGTAATATGTAAGCATGAATTTGTCTACCAAGCCTCAGTGCAGCCAAACGAGCACATGCAATTAGGGCACAAGATATGGTGAAGCAATTCGGCTTTACTAATCCATCCTGTTTGAACATCCAGGAAAACAATTCTAATGCGTCATTGGCTTCACCATGCTGGGCATATCCACCAATCATAACAGTCCAACTCACCACATCCTTATCCTTTGGTTCTATGGAATCAAACATGGTGCGTGCCACATTGATACTTTTGCACTTTGCATACATGTCAATTAAAGCATTAATCACCATAAGATCATCCTCAAGATCACTCCCCTCAAAGTTCAACATGCATTTTATGGCATAACAATGAGTCTCCTTCCCATGAAGCAATGCTCCAACCGATGCACAACCAGAAAGAAGAGACACAAGGGTAACCTCATTTGGCTTCGACCCACAAACTTGCATTTCCCGAAACACATCCAAAGTTTCACACCCAAGTCCTCTCTGTGCAAATCCTGCAAGAACAGAACTCCAAGACACAACATTCAACTCAATATTCTCCTCCCTCATCTTCTCAAACAAACCAAGAGCATCCTCAAACCTACCAATCTGTGAATACCCATTAACCATAGCATTCCAAGATACCACATCCTTCTCCTTAATCCTGTCAAAAACCTTGCTTGCCTCATCCACCATTCCACACTTCGCATACATATCCACCAACGCATTACCCACAAACAAATCCTCAAACGACCCACTCCTCACTGCAATACCATGCACTGCTTTACCATGCAACCACGCACCCATCGATGCGCAAGCAGGAAGCACATTCACAAGACTAACAACATCCGGCCTCATATCAATATCACCCAGTTTACACATTCTATCAAACAACCTCAACGCATTCTTACAATCCCCTCTTTGCACATAAACAGCGACAATCGAATTCCACGAAACCAAATCATACACCCTTCTCTCACACATTTCATCAAACAGTTTGCGCGCACAGTCCAATTCACCACACCTTCCATACATCGCCACAATAGCATTACAAACAAACACATTAGACTCAAACCCAGTTGAAAAAACAACACCATGAATCGAAGCGCCAAGTCTACAACACATTAAATCCCCACAAGCCTTAAAAACCAAAGGAAAAGTATAATTATCAGGAGTCCAGCCCAGTCTCCACATGTTACGGAAAAGAGCAAAGGCATGGTTCAAAAGTCCGGGTCGGAAGGAATAGCGAATCAGTGCATTCCAGAAGTAGACAGCGGAAGGAGAGGGAGTGAGGTTGTGGAGGAGGGAG